>Ga0334901_1003227_pt1 | contig 12664 bp, 14 predicted proteins | sample GraSluR3_MG_3_FD_207216 | JGI IMG/M metagenome (GOLD analysis project Ga0334901, IMG submission 207216) | Sludge microbial communities from methane-producing bioreactor in Wageningen University, Netherlands - Granular Sludge_15_08-R3 | ecosystem: Engineered > Bioreactor > Anaerobic >...
CAACTCGGCTAGTTCGGTAAATCCCTGGGGATCAGCTATAGCCAATTCTGCCAGGACTTTGCGGTTTATATCAACACCGGCTACTTTAAGCCCATGAACCATTCTGCTGTAAGTAGTACCATTATCACGAGCTGCAGCATTTATTCGTGCAATCCATAACTTGCGGAAGTCTCTTTTTTTAAGCCTTCTATGAATATAAGAATACTGCCCGGATTTCATCACCTGTTGATTTGCTACTTTAAAAAGCTTGGATTTACTACCTCTATAGCCTTTAGCCATTTTTAATATTTTTTTATGTCTTCTATGTGAAGTTACTCCACGCTTAACTCTTGGCATAACTAAGTACCTCCTAATTATTAGTAAGGAATTAATCTAGAAATTCTCTTAGTCTCTTCTTTACTTACCAGGCCAGCTTTCCTTAGATTTCTTTTTCTTTTAGGACTCTTGTTTCCTAAAAGATGACTGGCATAAGCCTTAGATCTTTTTACTTTACCAGAACCAGTTTTTTTAAATCTCTTGGCCGCACCTCGATGGGTCTTCATTTTAGGCATTAAGCTTCCTCCTTCTTTTCGCTTTCTGCTTTAGGTACAAAAATTGTTGTCATATTTCTCCCTTCTACTTTGGGATTCTTTTCAATTGTTGAAATATCAGATAATTGTTCAGCAAGTTTAAGAGACAGCTTTTCTCCCAGTTCCGGGTGGGTAATCTGTCTGCCCCTGAACATAATAGTGAGCTTAACTTTATCCCCGGATGTTAAAAACTTTCTGGCATTTTTAGCCTTTACCTGAAAATCATGCTCATCAATATTAGGGCGCATTTTTACTTCTTTAACGGAAATAACCTTTTGTTTTTTACGAGCCTCTTTTTCACGTTTATTTTGTTCAAACTTAAACTTCCCATAATCCATTAAACGGCATACAGGCGGTTTAGCTAATGGGGCAACTTCAACCAGATCTAAATTTTTCTCCATAGATATTTCCAGGGCTTGTTTAATAGGGACTATACCCAATTGTTCACCAGTATCACTGACCAGCCTGACTTCTCTAACCCGGATGCTTTCATTTACTCTCCAATCCTTACTGATAAGATGTACACCTCCTAAAATTTAAAAAAAGCGAGTTGTAAGAACTCGCTTTTTCAATAACTACATACTATACTATTACCATAGACTATACATTTTAGTTATTGAATACCTTACGAACACCAGTTGTAAGGTGAGAAGCAAAGCTCCTACTTAGTACATAACGGAGTATATCATATAAAAATGATACATGCAATCCCCTTTTTTAGATATAATTAACCACTGATTAACACAACTAGTCGGACAGTTGGAAAATTACAGGACACAACCACCGATGTAAATCAAGGAATTAACCACAGATAAACGCAACTTTAGTTGGCAAGAAACGGAGCTCATATAAACACCGGAAAAATCCGGGGAAATCTGCGAGACATCTGTGGGTATCTGTAGTTAATTAATTGAAATTCAACGCTTATATCTTTTTTTGAACAATTTCCTGCTGGATCATCTCCTTGAATTCTGTCAAAGGCCTGGGACCAAGATCACCTTTTTGACGTTGGCGAACTGCCACAGTGTTATCCTGAGCTTCTCTATCTCCGACTATCAAAAGATAAGGTATTTTTTGCAGCTGACCCTCACGGATTTTATACCCTATCTTCTCACTACGCATATCAGCCTCGGCTCTTATTCCTTCTTGTTTAAGTTCCTGCAGCAACCTTTCGGCATAACCATGATGTTTTTCCGTAATCGGCAGAATCCGGGCTTGAACCGGTGCTAACCAGGTGGGAAATGCCCCGGCAAAATGCTCTGTTAATATGCCGATAAACCTTTCCATGCTGCCATATATTACCCGGTGCAGCATTACCGGCCGGTGTTTTTCTCCATCTTCACCTATATAGGTTAAATCGAATTTTTCCGGCATTTGAAAATCTAGTTGTATTGTTCCACACTGCCAGGTCCTATCCAGTGAATCCCGGAGATGAAAATCTATCTTGGGTCCATAAAATGCTCCGTCACCTTCATTAATCCGGTAATCCAGTGCTTTTTCTTCTAAGGCCTGTTTTAAAGCATTAGTGGCAATATCCCAATCTTCATCTGAACCCATAGCTTTCTCCGGTTTGGTTGAGAGTTCAATGAAGAAATCAAACCCGAATTTCTGGTACAATGTAACAGCTAGATCTATAACCCCTTTTATTTCATCGATTATCTGTTCCGGCAGCATATAAATATGGGCATCATCCTGGGTAAACGCCCTTACCCGCATAAGCCCATGCAGGGCGCCAGATAATTCATGCCGGTGAACCAGACCCATTTCCCCAACTCTTATGGGTAAATCCCGGTAACTGTGCAGATTCTGTTTATATAACAGCATGCCCCCGGGACAATTCATCGGCTTTACTGCATAATCTCCTTCATCTATTTTGGTAAAATACATGTTTTCTTTATAATGTTCCCAATGTCCAGAACGTTCCCAAAGCTCACGACTTAGAATTATTGGAGTACGAACCTCCTGGTATCCTGCCTCTTCATGTAATTCCCGCCAGTAGTTCTCCAGCTCATTCCTTATTACCATTCCCTTGGGCATAAAAAAGGGGAACCCGGGGCCTTCCTCCAGTAAAACAAAGAGTCCCAGTTCCTTACCCAGCCTACGATGATCCCGCTTTTTGGCTTCTTCCAGTTTATGCAGGTAATCGTCAAGCATTGATTTTTTAGGAAAAGAAGTGGCATATATTCTCTGCAGCATAGGTTTAGTTTCGTCACCTCTCCAGTATGCTCCAGCCAGGCTCATAACTTTGAGGATTTTTAGTCTTCCGGTTGAAGGCACATGGGGACCAGCACACAGATCAATAAACTCTCCCTGCTGGTAAATGCTGATAACCGCATCCTCGGGCAGGTCTTCTATCAATTCCACCTTGTATTTTTCCTCATCCTGGGGAAACATTTTTATAGCTTCATCCCGTTCAAGTTCTTTCCTTACAATAGGATAGTCGGCCTTGATTATCTTATTTATCTCGTTTTCTATTAACTCAAAATCTTCAGGAGTAAAGGTGTGTTTACTATCAAAATCATAATAAAAGCCTTTTTCAATTGGCGGTCCTATAGCCAGGCTGGTTTCGGGCCATAGCCTTTTTACAGCCTGGGCCATAACATGGGCAGAAGAATGCCGGTATACTTCCTGCGCCCTTTTATCACTAAAATCAAGTATTTCCAGAGTCCCATTCTCTTTGATTTTTACGTTTAAATCGGTTAGCTTTTCATTAAAAACAGCTACAACCGCATTGCGAGCTATCCTGGGGCTAATATCTTCAATGATCTGCAGAAGACTCATTCCTTTAGGATATTCTCGTTGACTTCCATCTTTTAATTTAATGGTTACCATAATCTTAACCCCCGTTATTTGATTTATATGTTATGTTTGATTCTACTGTTAAAAGTAGTATTTACACATCATATTATAGTTGGTCAGTTGGTCAGTTGGCCAGTTGGAAGAAGAGAGTAGCATTATATCTTTGCTATAGATTTAATTTTATTATAAGGGAAATAGAATCAGGATACCAACCTGTATAAGTCCAATTATTAGACCCAGAACTCCTCCCATAATCTCTATAAATCTCAGTTCGGTAAAAGATACCTTTCTTACTATGCTCTCTAGATTATTCAAGTCAAATTCATTAATCTTGGCCTCAACCAGCTTATTAATCTGGATTTCTCTTCTGATGTAATCACGGTCTGATTCTAGAGCATTATTAATAAAACCAGGTACTTCCTGGTTCAGAATTTTATGGATACTATCCATAATAATTTTCTTTACCTTTGATGGGATTATACCAGGTATTATAGTATTTAACCTATCATTAATTATTACGACAAGCCTGTCAACAATTTTCCTGTGCATTTGGGGGGTATTTATTTTATTGATTACATCATCTATTGATAATAACTCTCCTTCTACCATTTCTCCAATCATTACAGCAATGTCTGCCTGTCTCTTGGGCAGCAGCCCTTGAATCCGCCATATAACCAGATTAACCGGCTCATGAGGCCAGAATAACAGTTTTATTGCTACTACATTAGTTAAATAACCAATAAAGGCACTAATAACGGGAATCAGGCATAGTTTTAAATACATTAAATCATCCCTATGGAATATTACCTAAAAAATATACCAGATTTTAATATCTATCGCAATAAAACCGGCTTTTAAGTTGCTATAATTAAGTTTTAGTATTTTATTAGGGAAAAATAAGGTAAAAGAAAAGAAAAAAGAACAGCTTAGCCAGGACAGTCTCTATACCACGCTGGCCATATAATAATTATCTGCATAATACTTTTCTACTTGTTTCTATACGGTTTACTACTATGCAATAAACGGTTACACCGCTCACAACCAGTACAAATTTTTATTCGATCCTGGAACACATTTTTAATCATTTCCACCGGCTCTCTTTTTATAAAATTCTCAATATTATGAAGAATTAATCTTTTGGGAGCTATGGTTATTAATATACTTATCAGAACGTCATCAAGATTGATCTCTTCCATTATTATATCTTCTAAGTAATAGTTTAAATACTTTTCTTCGATCTTTTTGCCGTTTTCATCCCACATATAAAATCTCCCGTTATTTTTCATCATAAGATTAACTTCCATCAATTTTGGCGCCTGAGTATTAACAAAATAACGGAGTAGTTTAACAAATTCGTTATATTCTTTTTCATTTTTAAGTTCCTCAATTGCCAAGTCAACCGTGAATTTTATCTCTTTTAAATAATCAGGCATGCAGAAATTAATAAAACCCTCTACTATCAAGATTTCATCATTATTCATATAGTCAAAAATTTTATGGGAGATACGGTTTTTTCTTCCAAAATTCATTAATAGGTTAAGGCTGTCATTATCATTGTATTTTCTTAAAATAGTGCTTGATTTGTCATATACTATCTCTTTGTCCTCTTTTAACACTCCTTTACATCTACGGTTAATTTCCTTTCTCAACAATTTTAATTCCCAATCATTAATTATGTGTTCAGCCAGGACTTCAGATATCTGATGTTTAAAAATATAGATAATATCCTCATCCCGGAAAACACTCTCATTAGATTTGCCTTTTAGGCTGATAGTAATGTCTATCATATCATGGTTATTCCGGTTAGTACTAATATGAAAGGAATAACCCTTTTGTTTAATCCACTCAAGCCTTTTATTAAAATCCTTTAAAAAATCGCAATTGTTTGTGGCCGTTGCTATCTTAAATTCATAAATCATTTTCGGCCTCCTGATAATAAGATACTTTATTATATGTTAAGCCGTTTTTCATTATTCAAATAACGTTAATAGATAATAATACTTCTATTGCTTTATACTATTAATTAAGATAAAAGGTTCTATGTTTTTTTATATTGTGAAAATAAATATAACAAAACAAAAGGCCTAACCCGGTAATCTCCGGGTTAGGCAGGTTAAGCTATATTGCTTGGGCCATTCTTATTGATTTGTAATTTCATCCCATATTTCTTGAGGTTCCCTTCCTGCAGCATTAATAACCGGTGCATTAATTTTTATATTTTGCATGTCCATTAAATTTTCATCACTTCCGGAAATTACTACCGCATCAACTCGATTATCCCCTGCTGCTTCTATGTTAATTACCTGACAACCCCTGGCATTTAAAAAGTCTTTTACCGGAGCGAGATTATCCTCAACTGCTACAATTTTGTTCATACTATTCACCTCCAAGAAAAACTACATGATTATTATGCTGCAGTTGATAATTCTTTATACGAGGCAACAGAACAAAGAAACAGTGTCCTGAGGGCATGAATTTTTTTCATATTATATTAATAAAATAATAAGGATTATACTTTAGCTGGAGGAATAATACTTGTCTAAGTTTTCTATCAATAAGCAGTTTGTAAGGAATATAACTATTATTTTGGCGGCATTATGCTGCTTAATTCTTATTTCTTTAGCGATCAATAATAATATTAAGACTGATGATAAAGAAGTGTTACTCCCAACCCCATATACATCCTGGGAGACCTTTAATGAAGATATGATAATCCTGGATATATTTATACCTCAATTAGAAATAGATCTTATCTATGCCGGCGATGATAATGTTTATGGTGAAAAGATATATGACCTTAACTTAGCACTTCTCAGGAGAGGGACCGCCAGGAAACTGCAAAAGGCTCAAGAAGAGTTCGCCTTGGAAGGCTACACTTTAAAAATATGGGATGCCTACCGGCCACCGGAAGCTCAATATAAACTATGGGAAATAATGCCAGACGCTAGATATGTTGTAAATCCCTATAAGGGGTATTCTTTTCATTCGCGAGGAATTGCGGTAGATGTTACTCTGGTTGATAAAAATGGTAAAGAACTGCCGATGCCCTCAAGTTTTGATGATTTTACTGCCTATGCTGACCGGGATTACAGTGATGTTGGGGAAACTGAGGCAGCTAATGCCCGGCTGCTGGAAAAAGTAATGTGTAAACACGGTTTTAGAAGTATCTATTATGAATGGTGGCATTTTGTGGATCCGGATGGTGAAAATTACCCGGCAGTAACCAGAGCTGAACTGCCGCTTTTGGTACGGATATATTAATTTTTTTTACCCATATATTTAAATTATTGGGTAGATTTGACCCCTTGAAAATTTTCTTCAGAAAATAAGAAAAGCCGTATTAGAAGGCTCTGCCGGCTATAATATAAGAAGAATTTTTATGTTTCCACTTATTCACCTGCTTTAGGTATTCTTAACTGTCTGTCCTAACAATTATTTCTTAAAACAAATAAAACCCCGATATATTCGGAGTTTAAAGGCTGTATTATGGTGGGCCGTATAAGATTCGAACTTATGGCTTCTTCCGCGTCAAGGAAGCACTCTCCCTCTGAGTTAACGGCCCACATTTTTATTAATAGATTATTGATTCAGCTGGGAAAAACCCTAAATCTTATATCACAGAGGAGACTTCAGTCTCCTCTACTGACCAACTGGCTGACTACTTTTCACAGTAGATCATTATTTAATATTATAAATTAGTAGAAATATTAAGTAAAGTATCGAACGTAAACTTAATCTTTTTTCACAAGCAGACTTAAGCTGCAGAATATTATCAATAAAACCTAATATATTATAACAGCATAGAAAGAATTTTTGGAGGATAAAAATGATTTTCCTTCTCAAAAAGAAAACTGTAAATCTATTCGTTACCGGAATTTTTTTTGTGGGATTGTCTATTGGAACCTATAGTTTTGCTTTACATCCTAATATGAATAAATGGAAGAATGAACAAATTGTGGTAACCGAAGTAAAAACTGACCGCAAAGCGGTTGCACTCACTTTTGATGATGGCCCGGATCCAACAAATACCCCGGTATTACTTGACATTCTTAAGAAACATAATGTACCGGCTACTTTTTTTGTTACTGGCATCCACAGTCAGGAATATCCCGCTCTGGTTCAAAGGATGGCCTTAGAAGATCATGAGATTGGTAATCACAGCTATAGTCACCCTGATTTTAACCATAAAAGCAATAAATTTATTCTTAATGAAATAAGAAAAACTAATAAAATAATATATAAACTAACTGGAAAACAACCGGTATTCTTTCGACCGCCGGGAGGTTACCTGTCATTTGATATGGTGGACCTGATAAGGAAAGAAGAAATGATTATTGCCTACTGGACTTATCAGCAGGATTCTAAAGACTGGGCAAATACTAGTGCTTCAAGGATCGCTGATCATGTTATCAAAAATATTAAGCCCGGGCAGATAATAATACTTCATGATGGCTGTCCCAATGGTCTGCAAACAGCAAAGGCTGTAGATACTATTATTGCCAAGCTAAGTATCCAGGGTTATGAATTTTTAACCTTAAGCGATTTAATAAAATCAGCTGATAAGTAATAAATCACTTATATCTGCAATATTAATATAAAAACATATTGGGGGGAAGTCTTTATTATGCCGAAAATTTTTGGCTTTCTAGGATTAAAAAGCAGTACCAAAGTCGTTTTAGTATGCATTATATCTATCATTCTTTTGGTGAGCAGTGTAGTTTATGTGCAGGCCAACCATAAGCTTAAACCAATATATGAGGTGCCAACAGATAAAAAAATAGTAGCCCTTACCTTTGATATCAGCTGGGGCAATAAAACACCTGTACCGGTTATAGAAATTTTAAAAGAAAATAACATCTGCTGTACTTTTTTCCTTTCAGGCCCCTGGGTCAAACAATATCCGCAAATTCCCTTACAGATAAAGAAAGACGGTCATGAAATTGGCAGTCACGGATACCGCCATATTAATTTGAGCAATTTAAGTAAAAGTGAAATTAAAGAAGAAATATTGAAGGCTCATAACAACATCAAAGAAGTAACCGGTGTTGAACCCAACCTGATACGAACCCCAAACGGTGATTACAATAATCAGGTGATTGAGGCGATACATGAGGTTAATTATGAAGCTATTCAATGGGGAACTGATTCGCTGGATTGGATGAACCCAGGGGTTAATACTGTTATTGAGAGAGTAACTAAAAAGGTTCATCCCGGAGATATTATTTTAATGCATGCCAGTGATACCTGCAAACAGACAACAGAGGCTCTTCCAGAAATAATAAAAACTTTGAAGAACCAGGGATATAAGTTTGTAACCGTATCAGAACTCCTTAAAGAAGCTGAGAAAAATTATTAGTTACAGGAACAAAGAGCCATTTGAGATCTTAAAATGGCTCTTTGTTTTTTATAACACTGGTAATTCCCAGGCCGCTGCCTTCGACCTGTTTTCAGGTAAAACAGGTCGAGTTTTCTTTTATACATATTAAACAGCAGAACTCCTAATAATATGATTAGCATTAGATTAATAAGGATGAATGGTATGCTTACTAAAGATGGAGTTATAGCCCGTTATATATTAGGATTCTGCTTTTTCTTTATGTCCGGTTCAGAAATGATTACAGGTAATCTAGCCACAATAAGCGGCGTATTAGGCACTATTGAGATTACAACAGCAATGCTGAAATATTCACCACTATATGAACTAATAGATCTAATTAAAGAAAGCCAAATGTGTTATAACAAACCACATAAATAGAATTATGATACAGGGTTTTAATTTATCTTAACCCATTTAAAATCATCTAGAATATAGGTTTCAAACCTTGCCGGTGGCAGGAGTATATCCTGCCAGGTATCTTTTAAGACATAAATCAACCTATTATCATCAGTTTTCTCGATTAAATACTTCTCGGTAATGTAATTATCTCCTTTAACTTTTCCAGTATAAAACAGGCTATCTTTTTCACCGGTATAATCAACCGGAAAGAACAAGTATTTTATACTGTCAGCTTTGCCTGCAGTTGTTTGGTCTAGTTTATTAAACTTAGTTAATATCTCTTCTTTGGTCAGGGGGGTAGGCTCAAATTCATCTAAATTGCTCCTGCTGGAATTATAAAATACTAATAGAATAATAAATGCCATTACTGCAAAATACACTGCCCTGCGGTTCATATGGATATCCTCCAAATTTATTACACTTTTAAATAATTACGATCATCTATTTTCTTTATTATACCCACTCTTTCAAGTCTTTCCAGGTGTCTGCTTATCATCATTTTATTCCAGAAATTATCATGCTCTGACCTGTTATCAGGTTTAACCTTATCGACAAACTCCTGTCTGGCAATATCTTCAATACTATGAGGTTGGGCCAAATAGGAAATAATGTTTTCTTCTTTTTTCAGGGCTACTTCAAGGTATTCTTTTAGAAGTTTCCTGATATTATCTTTGTGGCTATAAAAAATCCGGCGGTGTGAAGTCACCAGTATACCTGGATCTATTTCCATAACTTTCTTTATTGATTTAATAAATTTGTCAAGATCACAACAGCCACCACCATACCAGGGACCCCGGGGTGATATATCTATATCTCCAGAAAAGAGAATATTTTCTTTTTCGAAATAAAAAACATAGTGGCCATGGGTATGCCCTGGAGTATGTACAGCTTTAATACTGGTTTTACCCAAATTAAAAACGGTTTCATCTTCAATAGACCCTGCAAGTTTTATTTTTTGAAAACCAGGTTCTGCTGGAACATCGTCAGTCATTTTTACCGTGCTGGTATAATGCTCTGTTTTTAGTTTGCCCATTAGTTTTTTCCAATCCAAAAAACCCGAGTTCTTTAAATAGACGTTGAGGTCAGAATAACTTGCAGCATCCTCACTACCAGCTAATATTCTGGCATTTTTAAAGATTTTAGCACAATGCACATGATCAAAATGATGATGACTTAACAGTAGTAAATTAATCTGGTCAACCGGTATATCATTGTAAGCTCTAATTCCTGCACCTGCATCTATAACAGTTTTCACTTTATCATCTACATAAATAGAATTACTATAAGGAAATACTGATTTCCTATCTGGTCTTATTACCTTTATTTCCTTGGTAAGCTCTATTATCACTTTCACCCCTCCAATTAACGACAAGTACAATACCCAACCTATTATTACTAATTATAACAAAACCCGGGCAAAGCCCGGGTTTTAAATTACCTAAAAAAATTCAATTTATTCAATTTTATCCAGCATCTCTAAAACCATTTCAAAAAAGTAGTTGATATCTTCTTTATCGTTAATTCCTGCTTTAAATCCGATTTCTGGAAATTTCCCGCCACTGTTAATTTTAACATTTACTGTATAAGGTGCCTGTTCCATTTCCTCTTCCAGATTTTCAAAATCTATTTCTTCATCCCATTCATCAACTGTAAAATCACTATCTTCAAGTAATTTAGCACACTGCTTAAGATTTACATCTCCATCATCATTATTTATAATCTGAGCCACAATCCATATAATATCGGCGCTGCTCATATCCAGTTCCCCACTAAGGTGTAAAATTTCATTGGCCACCGGTGTAATTTTTAATAGATCTGAAAGATTCACTGGTTCTCCTTTTCCCCACCTTTTTTTCATTAATGCCACCTCCGCGCCTTTTTTATAGTAAAGATACAAGTTCATCCACAGCACAATAACTAGTTGAAACCTATATTTAATTGTACTCTCCTTATATTGATTATATGTGAAACGTTGATGAAAAAACAACAATTAATAAACTTGAAAAAAATTTAAAATATTGTTAATTTATGCTATTTATAAAAATTTTTAATACTTTTACAAACTTGACCATATCATGAAAATCGGCTTTTTGCAAGAAAGATTCATTTAAAATATTTTATAATTTTTACAGCTATTTTTTTACAAGTAATAATATATCATATTTAATTAACTTAATAAATGCTCCGCCTATACCTAAACATGAATTTGTATAATAGATATTTTAATCATAGAATTCTTGCATTCGTAGAGGAGACTTTAGTATACTGGAAAACATTTGTTATAATTAATTGGGATAATAAATTTTCAACAGGAGGGATAAATATGCATCATAATATTGATTATGCATACGAATTAATGAAGGTATTAGACAAAATGGTTATTCCAGGCATTAATATTAAAACTGGAATGCATAATTTTAAATACTATGCCGGTATCAACCTCGAAGAGTTAAAAGATTTAGGCCTTATTAATGAAGATACTAGTTTCTTTCAATTCAATTATCACATTGCCGCATTTGAGGAATACTTTGGGGATGAAGGATACCGCTTAACAATCCATGCCCGTGGTGATGATTTAGAAACTAAAAATAACAGTTTATTTGATGAAGTTTATTTGCCTGAGGATTTTAACCTGTACAGGATAATAAATGATTTCAAAGAACAGCATCTCCAGGAGCTTTCCGAAGCATTATATGCAAGATTGAAGAATACTCCTTTTATTAACCTGCCCCAACCCCGGATTATTACTATACCTGAAAAGGATTGGCAAAAGATAGACCAATTAGCCGCTAATAATAATCTTACTCTTTCAGAATACTTGAGAAAAAAGGCTCTAGAGTAATATAGAGCAGCTCTTGCCGCAGCTATGATATATTCCAGTTACTAAGATGTTGGCCTACTTTATCTGACTGCTTAATGTTATTCTGGGAGTATTTTTTAAGGATGAATTCCGAATAATTAATGCATATTACAAATAATAATCGCAAACTATAAAGAATAATCTTTAAAATACAGTTTTTATCTTTTATGTTATTGATTGTATTAAGTAATAAAAAAATAAAAAAAATAAAAGATTTTGTCGATATTTTGGTATATAATTGTGCCAAATATTATTTTGGGGGCAGCTATGGTAAGTTTTAGATCCAAAAGTTTATTGAATAAGCTAAAAGAGGCACAATCTGAAATTTCGACTCTTAAGAAAGAAGTACAAATGAATAAAGCCTACTTTAATAGTCTTATTAAAGATCAATTCGATCTTATCTGCCGTTTCCTGCCAGATTTCACTATTACTTTTGTAAATGATATTTTTACGGATTATCTGGAAACTACCAGGGTTAATGTTATAGCAAAATCAATTTTTGAATTTATACCTGAAGATTTTCATTCTGAAATAATTAGCAAACTAAACTCATTAAACCAGGATTATCCTGTAGTACACCAGGAAGTATTAATGGTTACTAAAAACAAGAACTGTTGGATTAAATGGACTATCCGCGCGATATTTAATGACAATGGGAAA
>Ga0334901_1003229_pt1 | contig 12654 bp, 10 predicted proteins | sample GraSluR3_MG_3_FD_207216 | JGI IMG/M metagenome (GOLD analysis project Ga0334901, IMG submission 207216) | Sludge microbial communities from methane-producing bioreactor in Wageningen University, Netherlands - Granular Sludge_15_08-R3 | ecosystem: Engineered > Bioreactor > Anaerobic >...
GTCATTTGTTGGTGCTGATATACCGGATACGGTGCGGATTGGCAGTCTGCAGAAGGAATATCAACCGGCCTGGATGCCGCACAAAGAGATAGTCGACACGCTGTTGGCGGTGATCGACAACAACCGCATTGCAACGTACTTCCACGGTTCCCGGGACGTTATGTGTCAGGGATGCCATCATCATTCGCCGGTCGGGCAACGTCCGCCGCTGTGCGAGAGTTGCCACGGTACACCGTTTGACCCACACAATCTCACCCGGCCCGGCTTGTATGGTGCTTTCCATCGCCAGTGTATAGGGTGTCATGAACAGATGGACATTGGCACAGCCACTGACTGCGTACGTTGTCATGCGCCGATCCAGGGGAGCTGATCATGTTGAGGATGAGGTGCTAAGGAGCAGGTAATGAGTATATCGCGACGCAAATTTCTCGGTTGGGTGGGAGCGGCCGGTATCGCTGCCACCGCCGCCACGAAGTCCAGGGCCGCCCACGCCGAGTTCGAGGGCTACCCCGAGAGCTACGCGGTGTTGCATGATTCGACGCTGTGTATCGGGTGTCGCTCCTGTGAGCGTGCCTGCAACGAGGTGAACGATCTGCCGAAGCCCGCGACGCCGTTCGATGATCTGTCTGTTCTTGACAAGAAGCGCCGGACCGATGCCGCGAGCTACACGGTGGTCAACAAATACGGCCAGGTGCCCGGCGAGAATCGCCCTGTCTTTCGCAAGGATCAGTGTAACCATTGTCTGGAACCTGCCTGTGCCTCGTCATGCTTCGTCGGCGCGTTCACCAAGACGCCGGAAGGCGCTGTTATCTGGGACGAGAGCGTGTGCGTGGGGTGTCGCTACTGCCTGATCGCCTGTCCGTTCAACATCCCTGCCTATGAATATGATGAACCGTTGACACCTCGCGTTATGAAATGCACCATGTGTCACCCCCGGATTGAGCAGGGATTGCTGCCCGGCTGTGTGGAAGCCTGCCCGATGGAGGCACTGACTTTCGGGGCACGTTCCGACCTGCTGCTCATTGCCCGCGAGCGGATTCGCAAGTACCCCGATCGGTATGTCAATCATATCTACGGTGAGCGCGAGATGGGTGGTACAAGCTGGCTGTACATTACCGGCCGCAAACCATCGGAGGTGGGTCTGCGGGAAGATCTGGGCACGACCCCGGCCCCGGAGTTGACCTCGGGGGCACTGCTGATGGTGCCGATCGTGATCGGCATGTGGCCCGCGTTGCTTGGGGGGATCTACAAGATCAGCCAGCGCAAGGACCGTATTGCGCGCGAACAACTGGTCGCTGCTGTCAAGGCGCAGAAGGAGCAGAGTGACAAGGAACGTGAGGAAGCTGTCAAAGCGACCAAGGCTTCGGCGCAGCAACAGCAGGAGAAGGCGATAGAGAAGGCGGTGAAGAAGGCTCTCGAAGAGGCCGCCGAGTCAGGTGACAGCAAGGAGGAGAAATAGATGGCCGACACGGCAGTGACCACGAGCGCTGAACACGCGGCCGAGGCACCCTCGCCCGCGAAACGACCGCTGTTCAGCCCCTTCAATATCATCGCGGCCCTGATTCTGCTGGCCACGGCGCCGTTTGCCATCCTGCGCTTCACCGGTGGGCTGGGCGCTGTCACCGCGCTGGATCATACCAACCCGTGGGGAATCTGGATCGGGTTTGACCTGTTGACAGGTGTCGCGCTTGCGGCCGGCGGCTACGTTACCTCTGCGGCTTTCTACATCTTCGGCAAGGAGGAATATCACTCTGCTGTCCGTCCCGCCATCCTGACAGGCTTTCTGGGTTATGGGCTGGTGGTCTTCGCGCTGCTGTTTGATGTCGGCCGTCCCTGGCGCCTGCCCTATCCGTTCTTCGTCAGCCAGGGGGTTACCTCAGTCATGTTCGAGGTAGGTGCCTGCGTAGCCCTGTATCTGACGGTGCTGTTTCTGGAGTTTTCGCCCGCCGCCATGGAATGGCTGGGCCTGAAGAAGGTTCGCTGGATAGTGGTCAAACTGACCATCCTGCTGACCATTCTGGGCGTGTTGCTTTCGACCTTGCACCAGTCATCACTGGGAGCCATGTACCTGTTGGCTCCCTCCAAACTGCATCCGCTGTGGTATTCAACGTATCTGCCGGTGTACTTCTTCGTGTCAAGTATCGCGGCGGGGCTGTCAATGATCATATTCGAGAGCACGATGGCGCACCGGTATTTCTCGCACCTGATGGACCAGCGGCACAAGGACGAACGCAACAAGATTGCCCTTGGTTTCGGTCGGGCAGCAGCGCTTGTCCTGGCGGCGTATTCCTCAATCAAGATCTTCGGTATTGCCGCTGACAACAACTGGGCGTATCTGCTCACCGGCTATGGTCTGTGGTACCTGGTCGAGTTGGTCGGGTTTGTCATGGCCCCGGCGTTCTTGTTCGCCGTAGGTGTGCGCGATCGCAACTTCGGACTGATCCGCGTCTGTGCCATCTGGACAGTGCTGGGGATCGTGCTCAACCGCTTCAATGTCTCTCTGATAGCGTTTAACTGGCACCTGCCCTCGGCCGAGCGGTACTTCCCGGCGCTGGGTGAATTCGCCATATCCATCTTCATTGTGACGCTGGGGATCGTGGTCTATCGCTTCATTGTGACGCGCATGCCCATCCTGTACCACCATCCTGATTACCACGACTGATCGCAAGGAACCACATTATGGACGGCACCATATACACACTTCAGGAATTCATGATGCGCACCAAGGGGATCGTGTATATCCTCGCGATTGGATTCCTGATCGGCTTTACAGCCTTCTGGCATTTTCTGTTTAGTCGCGAGCCGCGCGAGGAGACGGACCGGGATTAGCGGCTGTTACTTGTCGGCCATCTCAACGCCTCTCACATCAGGGCGCATGAACAAATAGGGCATTCCCTGAAAGTATCCGCGTGTCGGCGTAATCACAAGATACAGCTTCGATTCCATAATTGCTACCACCTCCTCCGGGGGCGCGTCGGGCTCGAGGTTGGCATAGTGCCTGCCGACTTCGATCCGCATCTTCGGCTGGTGGCGGGACATGGGATTGACCGTGATCGCACGTATCCGGGTATCGTACACCGGCACCTTGAGCGTTCTGACAAGATGGGCGCGAAGGTGCTCGAGTTCGTCGGCCGAGAGCATTGGCTACTCCCTCCTGATCCCGATCATGTTTTCCGGCGCCAGCAGTCGGTTTAGCTCTTCGCGGGAGAGCAACTGCTTTTCCAGCACCAGGTCGTACACGCTCTGGCCGCTTTCCAGGGCCTCCTTCGCCACCTGGCTGCTGATTTCGTATCCCAGCACCGGGTTCAGGGCGGTTACCAAACCGATGGAGTTCTCCACGTGGAACCGGCATACATCGGCATTGGCCGTGATTCCTGCCACGCAGCGGTGGTGCAGGGTGGCCATGCCGTTCTTGAGCATCTCGATCGACTCGAACAGACTCTGTGCGATTACCGGTTCGAACACGTTCAGTTCCAGTTGTCCCCCCTCGGCGGCGAGAGTGACGGTCAGGTCGTTGCCGATCACTTTGAAGGCGATCTGGTTGACGACCTCCGGGATCACCGGGTTGACCTTGCCGGGCATGATGGAGGAACCGGGCTGCATTTTTGGCAGATTGATTTCGTTGAGACCGGCGCGTGGCCCGGAGGAGAGCAAGCGCAGGTCATTGCAGATTTTCGAGAGTTTCACCGCCAGTCGCTTGATGGCTGAGGAATACATCACGAAGGCTCCCGTGTCTGAGGATGCCTCGACAAGATCCGGCGCCAGATGCACCGGGAGGCTCGTGATTTCGCGCAGGTGGGAGATCACGCGATCGGGGTAGCGCGGGTCGGCGTTGATCCCGGTTCCGATGGCGGTTCCCCCCATATTGACTTCAAGAAACAGGTCGGCGTTGACCGACAGCCTGTCAATTTCTTCAGTGAGGGTATTGGCCCAGGCCTGAAACTCCTGGCCGAGTGTCATCGGGACGGCATCCTGAAGCTGTGTGCGGCCCATCTTGATTATGCCCGAGAACTCGGCGGCCTTGGTCGTGAAGGCATCGGCGAGCTGTCGCAGGACCTTGAGAAGCTTGGCGTTGCTGCGAATCAGCGCAATCTTGAGCGCCGTCGGATAGACATCATTGGTAGACTGGGAAAGGTTGACATGGTTATTGGGATGGCAGTGAGTGTATTCACCCTTCTCGTAACCGAGAATTTCCAGCGCCCGATTGGCAATCACCTCGTTGGCATTCATGTTGGTTGAGGTACCGGCGCCTCCCTGAATCATATCCACCACAAAATGGGTGTGCCACCGTTGACCGAGAACCTCCTGACAGGCCTGAACGATGGCATCGGCGACGGGCGTGCTGAGCAGTCTTAAATCATGATTGGCTCTCGCGGAAGCCATCTTAACCATTGCCAGTGCCTCGATCAGGTCCGGAAAGTGCGTGAGGGAAACGCCGCTGATATTGAAATTCTCCAGCGCCCGCAGTGTCTGGATGCCATAGTAGAACTCGTGGGGTACCTCCCGCTCACCCAGCAGATCGTGCTCGCGGCGGGTTCTCCCGGAGATGTACTGGGCGGCCGCATCGACAACGCGGGTACTGGCCTGACGCATGCGCCGCGAAATGGTACGAGCCACCTGCGAGAGAACCTTGGTACCCAGCAATGGCTGGTGCGAGGCGAGGTCATTGAACCGATCACGGTTGATGGCTACTGCCTCGGTGGGCAGCAGAGCACGGGCAGTAGTGGAATGCGGGTAGTCGTCCATGAGGGCGCCCTCGCCAAGGAAATCATACTGGCCGAACAGCGACAGCCGTTTCTCTTCACCATAGAGGGTCCGCTTGAACAGCTCGATCTCGCCCGAGAGAATCAGCCACAAATGGCGGCGGGTGCTGTTCTCTTCGAAGACTATCTCGCCCTGCGCAAAGTCGCGCACTTCGGCAATCGCGGCCAGTTGTTCCAGTTCTGTGTCGGTCAGATCGCGAAACAGCGCTATTTGCTTCAGAAATGCGCTAAGCTGCAGATCGTTCATTGTGTCGCCTCGCCAAATTTCTACAGTGTTCAATCGGCTAAGGATAGGCGGCAAGTCGCTGTCTGGCAAGACTGAAAAGCCACCGGCTGTGCCCCACATTTGAGTGGTACAGCTACAGGTTGACACAACCGCATTGGGTTGCGAACCAGGTTATCGCTTGACGCGGGAGGCGGGCCGGCCTATATTCTCATTAGGCAAAGGCTCGACAATCATACTTCCACAACATCTTATCGTCATCCGGGTCAGGGCCTGTTCTGAATATAAAAACACTGAATCCTACGCTCTTCACTCACCTGCAAGGGAGGAATGATTCATGCGATGTACTATAAGCTTAGTGGCATTGGCGCTTGTGCTGGTGGTTGCATTTGGAGGTAGTCCGGCACAGGCAGTATGTGGCGACGTTAATCAGGACGGGATTAACAATATCTTGGACGCAGCGATGATCATTGACTACTTGTTCACCGGTGGCACCCTTTCCGATAGCGTGGCTGCCAACACCGATGGGTGCCCCGGCGTGGACATAGGCGATGTCAATGTGCTCTTCGGTTACCTGTTCTGGGGATTGCCAGGCCCGTGTTACGACGTTGACTGCACACCCGTATTCAGCGGTTCTGTTGAACTGGAAGGCGTCACCAACGGAACGATGAGCGAACTCTACGTTGGTGACACCGTGAGGCTATTCTTCCGGATGACGGTTGATGAAGATCATCGGATCACGACCCTATCCCATGGCTTCAGGGCCTACTCGCCCGATGGTGCCACATGGGATGTCATTGACTTGAGAGCTAAAGAACACCTGGACTCGGCCGACTTCTATTTCTTTGACGTTATAGAGTACCCAGGATTCCCGGTCTCCGGCGATACCGTTGGCTTCGGCGCCTTCGGTCACAACGGGTTGCAGTTGGGTAGTTATTACCCCGCCTTTGAGATAGTGCTCGGCCCATTCGATGCCTCCGATGCCGGCAAGACGGTCTGTATTGACTCCACCTACTTCGGCACCGGTGACAATCCCTGGCTTTGGTGCTCGCGGGATCGAGATCGTATCCGGCCAGAGTGGAACGGTCCTTACTGCTTCACCGTTGCTCAGCCCCCGGAGACCGAGATCACCCTCCATCATGTCTCCCACGAAATCGCCCCCGGGGTTGTGCGCACCGAGGTCCCGGTGTCGTTTGATTTCATGTACACGAACAACTCAGGCGAAAGCATCATGGGGTTCACCAACGGCTACCGGGTCTATTCTCCCGACGGAGCCGATGTCAGCATTCAGTCAGGCAGTGCGATTGGCAACCTCTGGACTGGCAGTATCTTCAATGATGCCTTTGTGATCGATTACTTCGGTCCCGGACCGGACACAGTGGGCTTTGGCGGTGTAACGATCTTTGGTGACGGTGTCCCGACGGGCACCGCCGATGTTGCCTTCCGACTGACCCTCAACCCACTGGAGCCAGCAGACGACGGGAAGCAGGTTTGTGTCGATTCATCCTTCTGGCCCCCCGGAGGACAGTGGATGTGGGCAAGCTCGGGTGGAGGAAGTGGCAACTATGTCCCTGCGTGGGACGGCCCGCATTGCTTCGAGATTCAGTACGTGGAAGACCCGCCTGTGCTCATCAGTGTTCCCGACAGCATCTTCATTACGGTGTATGAGAACACCAACGATATGCCCTACGAGGTCATCCGCGTTGAAACCGCCCTGGATACCGATCCGCTGTTTGTCACGGCTAATATTGTCGAGGACTTCGGGCCTTTCGTGTTGAGCAGAGGCTGGGTCGAGACACCGGACTATCTGTTCGCCTCAGCGATTCCTCAGGGATTTGCCGCCGGCAGATACGCCAACACCCTCGAGTTCACGTCCGACTCGGCTGACAACAGCCCTCAGTACACGATCGCAGTGCTCGATGTGTTGCCAGAACCAGAAGCCGGCTTTCTTGTCGATGGCTTCTTTGGCACGTTTGGTCAGCAGAAGATCAAGTCGAGTGTTGACTGCTGGTTTGATCTGAGGATGATCAACAACTCAACTGAGGTCGTCGGCGGTTTCACCAACGGTATCGAGATTTCCTCTCCCGATGGCGCCACCTGGACTACAGCCTGGGCTGACAGCGTGCCCGGGTTCACATCGATCTTCGACGGTGGCATCTTCTTGAACCACTTCGGAGTCGATGGGAGCGGGGCTGATACGTTGGCCTACGGGGGAGTTACGTTCTTTGCAGATGGTTTAGTCCCCGGAGGCGATATTGAGCCCTTCTCCGGACACTTCGGCCCTATTACCACCGGATCCGCGTTCAAGACGGTGTGCATCGATTCCACGTACTACCCGCCAGCCGGAACGTGGCTCTGGGGAACAATGGGCGGCTCGGGCCAACTTGTCCCAGACTGGAACGGTCAGCAGTGCTATGAGGTGTATATACCGACAAACTGGATCACTATCGAAGGCGGCGGCAGTCTGGTCTACACGACTGAGGTCGGGGTGGACGTCGATGTTGAGCTGTTCATCGATAGTCATGGCGGTTTGAATCCCGCTGACTACTTCGCGATTTCATATGTCCCCTGGTTCCAGCCAAGGGAGCTTTGGTGGACACCACCTGAGATGCTTCGGGCGGACATTCTGGTTGCCGGTATGGATACCGGCACATATCACGGCCAATTGCTTATAGAGGCCCCCGAGGCGTGGAACACGCCCTGGCTGGTCGATCTCACGTTGAACATTGTTCCGGCGGGCCAGGCGACGGATTCGCTCGTCATCCCATCCTCGGTTGCCACCGGCGTATGTGGCCAGACGCAGGAAGTGGCGATCAAGGCGGAGCAACCGCTTAAGGGCGCCGCGATCCCGATTGCCATCCCTGAGGGTGCGGCAGTGACCGAAGTCAGTTTCGAGGGCCTGTTGACCGAGACTTGGGATTTCAACTTCATTGAGATCAACAATGAGCAGGGGTTTGTTTTCGTAGCTCTGGCCAATTCCTCGGGCGCGGTTATCCCGGATGGTTTGTCGACGGTATTCACGATGACCTTTGACGCCGGCACGGCAGAGTGCATGACAACGAGCGCCTTCCACTGGGATACAACCCTGTCGAACGACCCCTCGCGGGCGTTGCTGTTTGCGGATGTCAATAACATGGATGTACAGCCGGGATTTGACGCTCTGCGTGACTCAGCCGTGGTTCCCGGGTATCGGCCCGGCGACTTCGACGGCGACGACATTGTCAACATCACCGACCTCACCGGTCTGATAGGCTATATGTTCGACTATGGTGCCCCGCCCTGTGTGCTGAATGCCACCGACTGCAACGGTAGCTGCACCGGTCCCAATATTGCGGACATGACCTATTTGGTCGACTATCTCTTCCAGGAGGGTGCCGAGCCGGTGTGCGGTTGCCTGAACAAGATGGCAGCCCCGAAGCTGTGGGCGGCTTCATCGGTGGGTGTGGTGTACGAAGACGGTGTGTCGATCGTCATGCTGTCCAGCGACATCGACCTCCGTGGTCTCCAACTGGAGATATCAGGTGTCACTGGGCGGGCAGTCAGTCTGCTGAGCGAGGACTTCGATGTGCTCCAGCGTCTCGATAACGGCATCCTGACGCTCGGTCTGCTTGATTTGAAGGGGGAGAACGTGATTGCGGCCGGTGAGCACCGGCTCGTGCGTATCGACGGGAAGTGCGAGATCGCGAGTGCTCTCGGTTCCGACAGCAGACATGAGGACGTCCTTCTGTCTGTCGGCGAGCGGTCGGCGATACCTACTGAGTACGGTCTGCAGCAGAACTACCCGAACCCGTTCAATCCGTCGACCGAGATCAGCTTCACGCTGGCCGAGGCCGGTCATGTTCGGCTTGACGTGTTCAATGTGATGGGACAGAAGGTTGCCACCCTGATTGACGGATACCGCGAGCGCGGACCACACTCTGTCATGTGGAACGGCCGTACAGGGTCTGGTGATATGGCTTCCAGCGGTGTCTATTTCTATCGCCTGGAGAGCGGCACCTTTGCCGACACCAGGAAGATGATACTGCTCAAGTAGCACCTTCTTTCGTATCCAGCGATTCTTGATTCCCCGGTTTGGGGAGCAAAGCTGAAAGCACCCGCTCCATGATTCGGAGCGGGTGCTTTGTATTGATCGTTTCTCAGGCACAGGGGCGCGACACGGCACGCCGGCTGTTGTGCCTTCAGCGGCTGTCTCAGTAGTTGTGAGTTCCGACAACGACTTCCTTGCCCAGATTCTCCCTGATGAGGGTGGCTACCTGCTCGAAATCCAGCGGGCACTTGGCGGTCTTCTTTGCTTTGACCACGCAGGTACCCAGATGGATGACATCGAAATCCTCCTGCAGCGTGCCTGCGATCTCCTTCATCAGAGTCACCTTGGGCATGATCAGCCCCGGACAGTCACCGCAGTTGCCCAGAGCCACCAGCTCCAGTTGGTCATCATCTTTGTAGCGGGCGAATTCCCCCTCTCGTTTGCGGATTGCCTTGAGGCACTTCTCGCAGGCGATACACAGCTGATCCTGTATACGCTTACATCCAATTATCGCAACTCTCGCCATGCCAATCACTCCTTCTGCTGTCGCCTATCGAGTGCGCTAAAGGCCGCACTTCGTTGTTGATTTCTGGCTCCATTATAGCCGGTTCACGCAGGATGTGCAACTTCGGCGACAGCTCTGGATAACCTGCTCGTCATCACTCGTGATCATGCTGTCTCGGCGCGGTCCGGCGTTCCAGCAGGATCTGGTTCTCTCGTGATCGGGACTCCCCAACCGAGGTGATCCGGATCGCAGCCCGATCGGCCACCGGGCAGGCGAATTCACAGGCCCCGCACCCGGTGCACAGGTTTGGGTCCACATACGGCCGCTTCACGACCACCGTCTTGCCCCGCGAATCGGTGACTGTCAGCTCCTCGAGGTAGATAGCTTTTGGTGAAGTGGGGCACCACTCCTCGCAGACGATACATGGTGTTGCCATCGCCCAGGGCAGGCATCGACCGCGATCGATGAAGGCAGTCCCGATGCGCATTGGCGGACGACTCTCATCGCCGACCTTCGCTGTTACCGTCAGTTCTTCAATGGCTCCGGTCGGGCAGACCTGTGTGCACAGCGTGCACGTGGGTTCGCAATACCCTATTCTTGCGATCAGAATCGGTGTCCAGATGCCCTCGATGCCTGTTTCCAACAGCGTGGGGTGCAAAGCGTTGTTTGGGCAGACGCGCATACACTGGCCGCAGCGAATGCACCTTGCCAGGAAGTCCGCCTCGCCGACTGAGCCGGGGGGTCTGACTGCCATCGGTTGCGGATTGGCCGCGAACGATGCTCCTGACCGCAGCAGGGGCAGCATGAGCAGGCCTGCCGCGGTTGCGGCGACCGCCTTTCGCCGAGTAATATCAACTGCCTCCACCGGCGGCGGATTGGTGATGCTGGCGGTGTCAGATTTCGGGAAGAACGTAAACTTCAGTGACCCGCGGGGGCATGCCGCCTGGCAGTTCAGGCAGACATGGCACTCGGCCTGGTGCCATCGAAGGCCAGGCTCCGGGTTGTCACCTCCCTGACAGTGCTGGGCACAGAGACCGCAGTTGTCGCAATTTGTTTCGCGTTTCTCAAGGCCGAATATCGTCCAGCGAGAGAAGAGGCCCAGAAGCGCCCCCAACGGACAGATACCGCGACACCAGAACCGTGTGAACACGCGATTCAGAATTAGTACTATCGCGAAGAAAAGCCCCAGCGAGACGATGGTGTTGAAGAACATTGGACGGAAGGGCAGCAGAAACGCGGAAAGCACACTGTAGGTGCCTTCGGCCAGCGAGCTGAGCGGGCTGATGCCGAGCGACGTGATCCACGAGGTAACCCCCTGTGCTCCGGCATGCAGAGTCGGCAGCACGACGGTACCGATCGACCGTGCCAGCAACGACAGTGGGTCCAACAACCCGGTCTGCAGGGTACCGGCCAGCGCCCCGGCCAGCATGACGAGCAGGATGTAGTATTTGATCTTCTGATACGGCTTGTACCGATTGGCCTGTATCTTATTTTTGCCGCGACGGGAGCGACGCTCTGATGGAATCTCCGAGATCCAGTGATTCAGCGTGCCCATAGGGCAGACCCAGCCGCAGAAGAACCGTCCAAAGAAGACTGTCGGGATCAGAATGGTCAAAGACCAGAGCAGCCCCTTATAGAGCGTACCGGTGGCCAACAGAGTGCCAACAGCCGCCAGCGGATCGAACTCCAACGCAATGGAGACGGGATAGGGCAGCGATATGTGACCCGTGTCATCGGGCGTGAGGTTGACATCGAAATTCGTCTTGAGTATCAGCCAGAAGAACAGAACGAAGAAGACAATCTGCGAAAGTCTGCGAATACTGCGGGCAGTCCTGATCGTCATCAGGTCAGCTCTTTGTAGCCCGCAGCGCGGTAGTGTGCGGTCCCCAGTCCGCTTTTCTCGGCCAGCCTGATGTGGCCGATGCGCTCTACCGGTATATCGAGAAACTCAACCGCTCGAGCATCGGCGGCTACCTGGTCAGTGGCGCAGATCACCGTATTGGGAGTTGCAACATCGGCCAGCGACCCACCAGTCGGGCCGTTGCGAAGCAGCACCCGGGTGGCATCGACAACCACGAGAGTAGGTTTGGAAAACCGGGCCAGGTCGACTATTGACTGATCAATCTGCTGGTGAAGCCGGTGACGACGTCCCCCGATAATGCCGTAGAGGTTCTTCATCCCGATCGTACAGCCGGACAGCGAGTGCTGTTTCACTATCGGGACATTGATCAGGCGGTCACACTCCATAACAGCTCTGAGCACCGGCCATTCGGTCAGCAGTTCGCCCTTGAGATCAGCGTCGACGAAGTCGCTTTCTGTGGGCAGAATGACCTCAGCCCCGGCCTTTTCAGCCGCCTCCCGGATTCCCGAACGTGCAAAACAGCGCCGCGCGTCATGACAGGTAACATCGGTCACGATCACCCTGGCGGCCCCTGCAGCCAGACACTGCGTGACTATCTCTCCGACGAGGATCGGACTGGTGTTCGCCGCCTGTTCCGGGGTGCGGTCCCAGGCGACATTGGGTTTGACTGTCACCTTCTCGCCCTTCATCACGAACCGCCCGATACCTCCAATGCCATCGAGGCTCATTCGCAGCGCTATCGTCGGGTCCTCGTTGTGCGCCAGCACCACCTGCGGCCAGTCGCCCGATGCTTCCACCTGGAAGTCTGCTGCCTGAGTGACAATGCCGGATCGGGTGTGCACCTGGCGGTTGTGAAACAGCAGCCCGGTGCCGCCGGTGACCGCCGCCAGGGCGACAGCCTTCGATGTTTTTCCCAGAAACTCGCGTCGTTTCATGACACTGTCCTTTCCCGCATCATTTCTGTCTTATTTTACTGAGCCACCGTGCAACACGCAAGCAATTGACGACGCAAAGTGGCTGGTCTTATACTGGTTTTATCACATCGTGGTATCACGGCACCCATGGTCTGTCCCGAGGGGTTGCGCCTGCCTGATTCTGCAGCGGTGTTTCAGTCGGCGGTTGGTTGCTGCGGCCGGTATGTCGAAGTGCCAGCTTGCCCGGGATGATGGTCCCTCGCCCGGCCTCGGTCCGGCAGTGGTCAGAAGTGCCCTGCGAGTGAAGTGCGTAAAATCCACGTGCAGGGGGAGCCGACAGCCGGTTGCCGGGGAAGGTGCA
>Ga0334901_1003235_pt1 | contig 12636 bp, 10 predicted proteins | sample GraSluR3_MG_3_FD_207216 | JGI IMG/M metagenome (GOLD analysis project Ga0334901, IMG submission 207216) | Sludge microbial communities from methane-producing bioreactor in Wageningen University, Netherlands - Granular Sludge_15_08-R3 | ecosystem: Engineered > Bioreactor > Anaerobic >...
AATCAATCCTGTGAAATGTATAATCCTCATCCTTTTTATTGTAACCCTCAAAAATATGGAAAAGATTTTTTACATGTGAAGCATAACAATTTTTAACGGAGAATTTTAACAAGTTTTAAGCTGAACATTCCATTCATCGCATAACTTGTTGTTCACCTCCTGAACACCCCTGTTAAATCTAAAACTGAAAACATTTCCGTACTTTTACACGCAATATTGAAGCAAAAAAAAATGGCGACTATTTTAAATATTGAAACTGCAACGGAAGTGTGTTCAGTTAATCTTGCCAGCAATGGTGAAGTTTTGTTTGGGAAAGAAAGCCCCGAAGGGCTGAACCACTCTCAAATGTTAACGGTTTTTATTAAGGAAATTTTTGAGGAAAACCATTTCGACTTTACCCGGCTCGATGCGGTTGCTGTGAGCAAGGGGCCGGGTTCATATACCGGTTTGCGCATCGGCGTTTCGGTAGCCAAAGGTATTTGCTATTCACTCGGCATTCCGTTAATTGCCGTTGGAACCCTGGATTTGCTTGGAAAATATACCGCAAGGAACAGCGAAGAATTCGTTCCCGCTTCCGTAAATCCAGACAATGCCCTTTTTTGCCCAATGATTGATGCCCGCCGGATGGAAGTTTACACGGCACTATACAATGCAAAAGGAGATAAGATACAACCGGTTTCTGCCAAAATTATCGATGAATATTCGTTTTCCGAATATTTAAACCAACACCCGGTATTGTTTTTCGGAAATGGCGCCCAAAAATGCAAAGAGGCTTTAACCCATCCCAATGCCTTGTTTTCAGGGCCGTTGAAAGCTTCGGCACGGTTTATGATAAAACTAACGGAAGAAAAATACAACAAGAACGACTTTGAGGACGTTGCTTATTTTGAACCGTTTTATTTGAAAAACTTCATAGCAACGGTCCCGAAAAATAAAATTATTCAATGAAGAAAATTGGAATCATATCAATACTGCTTTTTATCGTTGCCTTTTCGGCAGAGGCCAGAAAGGAAAGGATAAAATTTAATCTGAAGTTTGGATTTATAAAAGGGGGCGAAGCGGAACTGATCATTTCCGATACCCTTTTTAACAACCAACGGGCTGTGCATTATTACCTGGCAGGAAGAACCACCGGGCTTTCCGACAGGTTGTTCGGGGTAAACGACATTTACGAAACCACAGTTGATGCCGAAACCCGTCTGCCCCTGAAATCCATTAGAAATATAAAAGAAGGAAAATACATGTGGTATAACGAAACCCTCTATTTTCATGATTCTGACTCCATTTTCAGTCAAAAATCAGGCGGAAGAAAGGTACCCCACAATCTGGTTGACATTGTTTCGGTATTTTTCTACTTCATCCATCACCATTTAGTTGACGATATGAACCCGGGCTCGAGCGTTATTATGCCTACTTTTCATGCCGATAAAATTTCGGATATAACCGTAAGGTACCTGGGCGATGAAAAAATAGATACCGACCTTGGTAAAATCGACTGTTATGTGCTGGTTCCCAGCGTAGATAAAGGTAAGGTTTTGAAGCGGTCGGATGGACTTAAGTTTTTCATTTCCAAAGAAACCAAACTGCCCGTAATGCTCGAGTTCGATATGCGGGTGGGAGCCCTCAGGGCCGAGTTGGTGAGCTACACCATCGACGGCAAACAGCAGGCCGCCCGGTAAAATTTCATTTTTTTGGTTCAAAAAATTCCCGAATGTGTTCATTTTTAACCGATTTGTTTATTTTTGCAGCGGTTAAAAAATGTATAGCAAATAATATAAAAATAATCAATGGCAACAACATCAGATTTTAGAAATGGCATGTGCCTCATGTTTAAGGACGATATTTACACCATCGTTCACTTTTTGCACGTAAAACCGGGCAAAGGACCAGCTTTTGTGCGCACAAAACTGAAAAACGTAAAAACCGGCAGGGTGATTGAAAACACCTTCAACTCGGGAGTAAAAGTGGACGAAGTAAGGGTTGAAAGACGCCAGTACCAGTATTTGTACAAGGACGATATGGGATTCAATTTTATGAATACGGAAACGTTTGAACAGATATCGCTTCCGGAAACCATGATTGAAAACAACGACCTGATGAAAGAAGGGCAGCTGGTAGAAATTCAGTTTCATGCCGAAACCGAAACGCCTTTAACGGCAGAAATGCCCTCGTTTGTCGAGCTTCAGATTACTTCTACCATCGAAGGTGAAAAAGGTAACACCGCCAGTTCCACCGCTTTAAAACCGGCCACGCTCGAAACCGGCGCCGAAATTATGGTACCCATGTTTATTAACGAAGGCGAATTAATTAAAGTAGATACCCGCGACCGTTCCTACAGCGAACGGGTGAAATAAGATTACCGCAAAAAATACAGGAGAATCCGGTTTGAATGTTCAGACCGGATTTTTTTGTGCCTGCCCGGAAACCTTTTCCAAAGTTTGGAACTTTGGAGAAGTAAACTCGCCGGTGAGAAAGTAATGAGACTAACCCTGACGGGGCTCCGAGCCCCGTCAGGGTTAATAATAAATTCCGTGATCGAAAAACAGGCGGAATTTAAAAAAAATCATTGCTCCCCACGCAACCTTTTTAAAACGAACAACATCTATTCTGCAGAATCATTTTAAAAACCAATAAAAATGAAACATGAACCGTAAACAAACCCAAAGAATGACCCGGACAGCAACCAGGTTGCACCGTCCGGTGCCTCAAACACAACCCGCTCTAGATGCTCTCCCGCCTGGTAACTTTCTGTTACCTTGAATACAAAAATCCATCTGAGCCATAGCTCGCAGCTTATGGCTTAAAGCTCATAGCTAAAAATGAAAAATATGAAAACAAAAAAATTAAAATTACTTACTATTTTCCTGTTCCTTTTACCGCTTTGCGTGGTTTTGCTGGGGGCAGGGTGCGAAAAAGATGATCTCAATCACGATCCCAGTAATATCATCGGTAAATGGGAATGGCTCTATTCTGTTAATGGTGATTTTACTGCTAGCTATTCTTATCCAAAAGAGGGACAGACTTTAACATTTGAGTTTAGGCCCAATAATGATTTAATTTTAAGAGAAAATGGAGATATCAAAAGTGAAACAGTTTTCTCAATTGTTCAAGACACTTTAATTTACGATGAATACTTTTATGTATTTGAAATAAATAATGACACATTGAAGTTGATAAACACTTTCTCGCTAGGTGATTACAGCTTTTACAAACGAACAAAATAAAAAATCATGAAAAAACTAATCAGCATTTTAATCGCAATATTTTTGCTTTATAACTGGGGGTACGCCCAGCAACCTAACGTTCAATTAACTCCAAAACTAAAATTTGACAAATCAGGCCATATAAAATACATCAAATTCGACGGTGAAAACAAAACCGGAAAATGGGGGAGCCCAACCTCATCTGTAGCTTTTTTTAAAGAAGTACTAAATGCCAGCGAACAAGACCAGTTCGTATTAAAGAACAAAAGAGAACAAAAGAACGGTTCATATACTGAGCACTACAAACAGTTTTACCAGGGGGTTGAAGTAGATGGCGGTATTTTTATTTTGCAGTTTAAAAATGGAAAACTCAATAAAGCCAACGGACATTACATCGATACAGATGGTATTGATCCTTTGCCAAAACTGACACCTGATGATGCGGCTAAATCTTATGCTGCCTATTTACAAATTCCGGATGTATCGGCCCTAAAATTTCTTCACGATTTGGTAATTGTAGAAATAGAAACAATTTCGGGAACTGACACTGCATACAATGCGAACCTTTGCTATAAGATTGATTTGTTAAACAGTCCTTCCAGTAAGGGGGAAACCGGTTATGTTGATGCCCATTCCGGGAAAATATTAAAGACACAAAAGAACTGGTTTAACTCTTCGGCAACAGGAACGTTCGCGACCTTGTACAGTGGTACCAAAAACGCGGGGACTCAATACTACGGTGGCGTTTATAATTTAATTGATTCAAGCCGGAATGCGATTATCAATACCTGGGACATGGATAATGCATATTTCGATACCTATTCAACTAATGCCGATGAATTTACCGACAATGATAATAACTGGACACAGCAGGAACACTCGGCAAATAATGATCAAATGGCGTTAGACATACATTGGGCATTACAGGAAATCTATGACTATTTTGATGTAGAACATCGTCTTCAAAGCTTCAATGACAGTAATCACATGATTGATGCTTTTGTCCATGTTGAATTCGAGGGCAATGATAGAGATAATGCTAGATTTCAATGGTTCCCTAATGGCGATCAGGTATTTTTCTTTGGCGATGGTCAGACGATTTTTAAACCTATAGGAGCTCTGGATGCCGTTGCCCATGAGTTTTCTCATGCTATAACCCATAATCACACGGGGTGGGCTAACTTAACAACGGTTCGGCGTGCCATACACGAAGGCTTTAGCGATATATGGGGCGTGGTAGTCGAAAATGAAGTAGCCCCTGAAAAGGATCACTGGAAAATAGGAGAAGAAGTGATTGATGTAACTGGTGATGATTGTTTAAGGAATATCCAATACCCGGAATCATCTACTTCCTACACCCAAATAGCTGATTGTTTCGGTGATACCAGGTACAATGATGGTGGAAATGATGAAGCTTATGAGAAGAGTGGTGTTTTGTCGTATTGGTTTTATCTTCTATCAGAAGGCGGTACAGGAATAAATGACAATAACGACGAATATACAGTATATGAGCTTGGATTAGATATTGCTGCAGAAATTGTTTTTGACGGACAAACAACCGAATTTGCCTCTGTGTCAAGTTACGCAGATGCAAGGGATGCCATGATAGATGCCGCTGATGATATCTTTGGAGCCAATTCATTCCATTCGCTACAGGTAGCCAATGCCTGGTATGCTGTAGGCGTAGGCAGCAACCCGGAACAGCCCACCATTTCAGGCCCAAGCGTGGTTTGTTATTCCGCTTCAACGTTTACCGCAAACAATCCCCCAAATGGATCAAGCATTAAGTGGGTGACAAGTTCAAATCTTTCTATCCAAACCGGGGGAACAACTGCAACACCAACTATCCGTGCAAAATATTCTTCTTCGCAAGGTGAAGGTTGGGTTCAGGTGAATTTTATTTCAAACGGATACGAAACGCCCGGGCCAAGGCAGAATGTTTGGGTAGGCATCCCAACCAATGATAATATTGAATTTGGGGTATTTCAACAACCTCCTCCAAATGATCAAGTGCCCATTTTACATGGAGCCTATATTGGAGTAGGGTCAAACACGGATGCAATGAGTCAGGGAGTTACAGGTTATATTTGGGATTTTATGTCGTGGTCTCCATATATTGCAGGTTACCAAGAGTATATGGGTTATGACAATGGTTCGGCACTCATTTACTTAACCACGAGCGCACCTTCGCAACAAATAGTTCGGGTTAGCGCCGCTAATACCTGCGGAAGCGATGATTTAATGGGAAAGGCAAAAATGTTTTATGCCGTTGACCCTTTTAAGCTGCTTTTTTCACCCAACCCCGCCACTGGCGAAACAACTCTCACCATCGAAACCAATTCTTCAGAAAAAACTTTTGATGAAACTGGCCAATGGGATTTGGAGGTGTATTCGGAATTGCAACAGTTAAAAGCGAAACAAACCAACCTGCGCGGGCAAAGCGCCAAAATACAAACCGCAGGCTGGAAAGAAGGCGTTTACCTGGTGCGGGTAAACTACAACGGTGAAATTTTAACCGGGAAGCTGGTGGTGAAAAGATAACGGTTTATGTTTGCTATAAAAAACGAAAACCGAATGAACCCAAAGCCAAAAAATAATAGTACCCACGCAACCTTTTTAAAACGAACAACATCTACCCTGCAAAACCATTTTAAAAACCAATAAAAATGAAACATGGACCGTAAACAAACCCAAAGAATGACCCGGCAGCAACAAAGTTGTTTCGCCCGGCGCCTTAAACACAAACCGCTCCAAATGTTCTCATGCATGGTAACTTGTGATTACCTTGAATACGAAGAAATGGTTGAAAACATGATTAGCTAATAAATCACAGTTGAAAATTAATAGTTAAAACTATGAAAATCAACAAAAATATTTTTTTACACCAACTAGTAATTTTTTTGCTTTTTTTATTTATTTCGTGTGAAAATAATGAGTCAGAAACAGAAGGGTGCCCTATGTTTGATATAGTCCCTTCATCTCCTTATAATGATCCAATCTGGCATCCATCCGGTGAAATCATTGGATTCAACCATATTCCCATTAAAGAAATACATTATACTTATGGTTTCGATTGTCCTCACCAGGCAACCTATATTTACGACAAAGATTCCGCTGGTTTCTGGTTAATCAATGCTGATGGCACAAACCAGCGAAGGGTTCTTTCATATACACTTACAACGCCGGCTTGGAGTTCTAACGGCGACTGGATTGCATTTTCACAAGGGGCGCAAATCTTTAAAATGCCATTTGACGGAAACCAGTTTGATACTACGGCCATTGAACAATTGACATTTGAAGGGCGCAACTTTTTTCCAACATGGAGCCCCGATGGGGAATGGATTGCTTACGATTCAGATGTGGATAGCCCAACTGGTTTAAAGTTTATTTGGAAAATGAAAAGTAACGGTCTCTCAAAAAAAAGAATTGCTTTTACGCCAAATGATGGTGAAACCCGTATGCCTTTTTGGGGAAATGATTTTAAGATTGTGCATATTAGATACGTTGGCATTGGTTCATCCGAAATATTCGAGATGGATTCATCCGGCAATAATATAATACGAATAACCGAGAATGAAGACATGGACCAATATCCTAAATATTCCCCTCATGATAAATTTATATGCTATATATCTCAGTCACAATCCTCGGACGGCACACAATTATGGAGGTTCGATAATAAAGAAAATGAATTCAAACAGCTCACAACGTCAGGAGCACTTAACTTTTCCTGGTCCCCAGGAGGGAAGATTGTTTATCTAAAATTTGATTACAGCCGTATTGATGAAACAAAAGGGACTTTGTGGGTAATGGATGCCGATAGGAATAATAAACAACAACTTACATATAACAACTTCCAAATAATCCAATAATCATTAACCATTAAAAATTATGAACTTCAAAAAATTTACTTTAGTCTTTTGTGTAACAATTTGGTCGCTGACCGGATATTCACAGCGAAACCCTGATAATGAAATTCTTGTTTTTTTTTCTGAAGGAATAACTCAAAAAGTTGAAAAAGTCAATGGCGCATCTGTTAAAACTTTAAACTTTAGCAAAGCAGAACTTAAACGGTCATTAAATGCAGTTGGAATACCAGATTCATTGATGGAATTTGCACTGCCTGATTTTAAAAGGGAAGATACCCTAAAAATTTTATCAGGCGGAAAGGAAATAAAACAGCCGGACATGTCAAAATTAATCCGGGTTACAGTTTCAAAAGATAGAAACCGAAAAGATATGACTGAATACCTGAACAGCCTGCCCGAAGTTTTGTATGCCGAACCTAACGGAAGAATTAAGCCTGATGTTATCCCAACAGATACGCGTTTTGGTGAACAATGGGGGTTAAGAAATACAATTAACACAGGTGCAGATATTCACGCAGTGGCTGCATGGGATATCTATACTGGAAATTCAAATAACATTATTGCAATAATTGATGGTGGTACTCAAACAACTCACGAAGATCTTAACAGTAAAATAGCAGGAGGTGATACAGGTTATGGATGGGATGGACATGGAATTCATGTATCCGGGATTGCCGCTGCAGAATCAAATAATGCGCAGGGCATTTCGGGTGTTGACTGGAATGCCCGTATCCACCCTCAAAAAATTGATAATCTTTCTGATGATGCTGATGCATACCAGGCTATTGTAGATGCTGTAAATTATAGTACCAATGTCCGGGTATTGAATAGTAGTTGGGGGCTTATATATGAAGATGGAGATCCAGGCAGGTATTCTTCAACGGTACGACAGGCTTTTGCTTATGCATACAAAGCCAACAGGACCTCGGTGGCTTCAATGGGTAACCACCAACAAACTGATCCAGGTGTAGTTAATTATCCGGGAGGTTTTGATAATGTTATTGCCGTTGGAGCAACTGATAATGCCGACGTAATTGCCAACTTTTCAGTCCAAAACAATCATATTGATGTGTGTGCACCAGGTGTTGATATTTTATCAACGGTAAATGGAGGATATGATTATATGTCAGGGACTTCAATGGCAACTCCGCATGTCTCCGGGGTCGCATCATTGTTAAAAGGGTACAACCCTAACCTTGCCAACGATGATATTGAAAATATTATCCAATTAAGCGCCGATGATAGAGGAGCTACTGGATTTGATAATGCATATGGTTATGGCCGGTTAAATGCCGAGCGTGCTTTAAATTTTTTGCAGGAGCCTTATGCTTTACGGCAATGGACAGCTACATCGGGAAGTTCTGTTGGTTCCACAGGTACATTCCAGATGGTAATAATGGGGGCTTCCGGCCTCGCTTCAGCTACTTATATCGTAAAAAGACATGAAGTGCAAAAGACAGTTACATTTCCCGAAAATTTTTTGCATATAGAAGGTGTATGGACAAGGGGCGCTTTTACAACGGGCTGGAACCTTGCAAACCCTAATTTCGGTGAAGGTTTTTGTGAAATAGTTCCGGGGACCTTAACAGAAACAGAGGTAACTTTACGTACCTATGTCTATGAAGTATGGAACATATTGGGCAGTTCCCTGGGGTACTATCCTTCATCCCCTGCCAATGTAACTTTTACCTATACAGTTTTAGGTGTTCCATTGCCCACAATCTCCGGCCCATCTGTTGTTTGCGATCAAGGCACTTACACCATCAGCAATCCGCCCCAGGACACATCCATTACCTGGGCAAGTAGCAGTAGCTTATTGTTTTCGCTGTTATCAGGCCAGGGGACCACATCGGCAACATTTGAGAAAAATATGTCATTGCCAGGCACTAAGGTACATGTAACTGCAACCATTAACACGGGGTGTGGCAATGATACAATACTATACAGTGATGATATTACTCTTGGAACCCCTACCCCCGGCTATACTGCTTATACTTCTTCAAACAATCAACCCGCTTACGGTAACCTCCATACCGGGGTACATTATTATTTTCAGGCCGAGGGGGATGATCTTCCCACCGGCGATCTAAATTACCGGTGGACCATCCTTGTGCCTGAAAATCCTCCGGGAGTAGATCCCCAATTCGATGAAATTGATTATGGCCCTGCAATTAACTATTATGCAAGGGTGCCAGGGCAATACACTTTTAAACTAAAAATTAATGGAACATGCGGCTGGAGCAATGAGTATTCACGAACCATAACTTTTACAGGCGAAATAATCTACAATCTGTTACTTTATCCAAACCCGGCATCAGATATGGTCACGGTGTCGTTGAATTCCCAAACAGAAAATTCGGGGGCAAAAACTTCCTCAGGAGAATTAATGGAAAAGATTGGTACTTATGATATACAAATCTGGAACGAATTCAGCGGATTGGTAAAAACAGTGGAAAGCGACATGGTTTCCTGCCAGATACCGGTAAGTGGATTGCCGGAAGGATTATACTTTGTGCATCTGGTGATTGACGGAAAAACAGTTTGCCGGGAAAAATTACAGATAACAAAATGACCAACACATCCGCAAATAAAATCCTGGCCTTTGCCCAACTGCCCGGAAATTTTTCACAAAGTTCGGAACGTTGGAGAAGTTAACCTCTCCGGATGCATTCAAAACAAAAAAAATATTTTCCACGCAACCTTTTGTTCCCTTAAGGCATCTTTAAACCATACGAACATAAAACCTTGAAAAAATACGATGCAGACCATGAACAAAACATTGAAACTTTTTCCGGGCAGCAAACAGATTGTTTCGCCCGGCACCCCCAACACAACCCACTCTAAATGTTCTTTTCCTGACAACTCGGTTGTCTTGAATTCAAAAATTTATTGGAGCCACAGTTCGCCGCTCAATGTTCACAGCTAAAAAAGAAAAATATGAAAACAAAAATTTTAAGATTGATTACTATTCTCCGGCTCCTGTTACCGCTTTGTTTGGTTTTATTGGGGACAGGGTGCGAAAAAGAACAGCGGGATTCATTCTGTTATCAGGGTAAGGTGGTAACCCTTAATCAGGGAGATGGGTGCCAGAATATTATAGAAATTACAGAGCCTGCTGAAAATGGTAACCTTGTAAAAAACACTACAATATCATTTAACCCGGATTTATACGAGGGTACATTAAAGGTGGGAGACGTTGTATTTTTTAAAATTCTTGAATATGAGCAGTGGATAGGTCCTGCTACTGCTGATTGTTTATGGCCGCAGTTTGCAGCATCAATAGAATTTTGCAACAACTAAAACAACTTAAATTATGAAAAAGATTATAATAACACTAGCTATCGTTTTTACTTCTACAGTATTATTTTCCCAGTCTTTTTATTGGTATCAGGGGAAGAAGATTGATTTAAAAGCGGATAGTTCAACGTTTGTTGTTCAGTCAGATATGTTGTTGATTGAAAAACAAAATACAGTTCTTAAAGAACAATTACAAAAAGGGGAAATTGAGTTTTTTCAACAAATACCAAACAATCGATTTTTAGTGATTACGGCTAAACTGCACCCTGAAAATTATGATTATTTTTCAAATGTTTACCGGAATATTGAAAATGGTATCGTAATTATTTTACCTCGTATTGTAGTTATGTTCAAAGAAGGAAATGCTTTACAACCTGTTTTGGACAAATATGAAGGGAAATTAATTAAAGAGAGCGGAAGCAATCAGAAATTTATTTTAAAGTGTAATGTAGCCCACTCGGAAAAAGTATTGCAGTTGGTCAATGAAATAAACTCAAGGAACGATGTTGTTTGGTGTGAACCGGAATTTTTGTCTGACTATAAAGTTGACAATACCCTGTACCCGCAACAATATTATTTGAATAATACTGGTCAATACGGGGGAACAGCAGGAATTGATATTAATGCAGAACCTGCTTGGAACATTACAAATGGTAATTCAGGTATTACGATTGCAGTAATCGATGCGGGTGTTGACCGGGATCATGAAGATATGGGAACCCGTGTGTTGGAAGGTTTTACTATAAGGAATGCCACCGGGGATGGTGAACCTCAAAATGCCAATGATCTAAATCCCAAAGCCCATGGCATGGCATGTGCCGGGATTGTAGCTGCCTCTAATAATACAATAGGTATTAGGGGAGTTGCCAGCAATGTAAATGTTTTACCTGTAAATATAATCCCTGATCAGGCTTTTGAGCTGTTTGGTAATATTATTCAGGGGTTTGGAACAAATACTGAAATTGCCGAAGCCATCAATTGGGCATGGCGCAGAGCGGATGTGCTCAGTTGCTCCTGGGGTGGAGGAAACCCGTCCAACGATATTACAATAGCGATTGACAGTGCGAGAACTTTCGGGAGAAATGGCAACGGCACTGTAGTTGTTTTTGCATCAGGTAATGGGTATCCTGGTGCAACAGATGTCGCATATCCTGGTCGTTTGGATGGAGTAATAACAGTTGGAGCTATAACTAATCAGGGAACAATTTGGAATTATAGTCAACGTGGAGCATCAATGGATTTGGTTGCGCCAAGCGGAAATATTGGCTCGGGAGATGTTACAACTACAGATAGAATGGGTGATTTGGGTTATAACTCCGGTAATTATATGAACAACTTTGGTGGTACTTCAGCAGCCTGCCCTCAAGTCGCAGGCGTTGCAGCGCTAATGTTGTCGGTAAAACCTGATTTAACAGAAGCAGAAGTACGGACAACTCTGCAACAAACAGCAATAGATATGGGGGCGTCAGGTTTTGATAATACCTATGGGTATGGCCGGGTAAATGCCTATGCAGCGGTGCAGGCGATTTATCCCCATATTACCGGCCCATCCATTGTTTGTGATCAAGGCACTTACACCATCAGCAACCCGCCCAAAGACACATCCATTACCTGGGCAAGTAGCAGTAGCTTATTGTTTTCGCTGGTTTCAGGCCAGGGGACCACATCGGCAACATTTGAGAAAAATATGTCATTGCCAGGCACTAAGGTACATGTAACTGCAACTTGAATTCCCAAACAGAAAATTCGGGGGTAAAAACTTCCTCAGGAGAATTAATGGAAAAAATTGGTACTTATGATTTGCAAATCTGGAACGAATTCAGCGGATTGGTAAAAACAGTGGAAAGCGACATGGTTTCCTGCCAGATACCGGTAAGTGGTTTGCCGGAAGGATTATACTTTGTGCATCTGGTGATTGACGGAAAAACAGTTTGCAGGGAAAAATTACAGATAACAAAATGACCAACACATCCGCAAATAAAATCCTGGCCTTTGCCCAACTGCCCGGCCCGCCCCACCCGGAAACCTTTTACAAAGTTCGAGCGTTGGAAAAGTTAATTCAATGTCGTTTAGTTAACAGTTTTCAGTTGCAGTGGTTGGGGCTGTAACAGCTTCTGTAAAATTTGCTTTTGTATTCTCTTGCCGCGAATACAAATCGATAGCTACAATCATGGCTGTAAAGCCCCAAAACGGAGCAGAAAGCTTGTCGGTATCGAGAAAATTGTTCAAAAAGCCGTGTACATAGTAAGTAACCAGTCCGATAATGG
>Ga0334901_1003238_pt1 | contig 12622 bp, 5 predicted proteins | sample GraSluR3_MG_3_FD_207216 | JGI IMG/M metagenome (GOLD analysis project Ga0334901, IMG submission 207216) | Sludge microbial communities from methane-producing bioreactor in Wageningen University, Netherlands - Granular Sludge_15_08-R3 | ecosystem: Engineered > Bioreactor > Anaerobic > Unclassified...
GAACGTTCACATTCCTTGTTTGAGATGCGAAATCCGCAATATACACAGTCGTTGATGCATTCATTGCCCACATAAAGCGGGGCGAAAAGCACGATGCGATTGCCATAGATGCGTTCCTTGAGCTCATGCGCTCCATCCAGGATCATCTGACGTAGTTCAGGATCTTTGACGCTGATCAAAGCGGCTGTCTCAGCTGGATCCAAGCGGTTTTTCTCCAGGGATTTTTGGATGATCTCCCGGATTCTTTCAGCAGGTGCGTTCTTTTCACTCTCCAGAAGTGACTCAATGGTCGCATCAGGGATAAAGGATTTGAGTCCTTCAATGCTAATTTTCATGGTCTTCTCCTTGATCAATCTTCAATGTAAGAGACTTCACCTTGACGCCTGGCAACATACCGAGTTTGCCGGAAAAAGAACCCATCTCAGAAGTCGTCATTTCCATTACCAAAAATATCACCGATGCACCCCAATCTCGCATGGGATAACCCACCCTCAAATGGATGTAAGCCGCATGAGCATGCAGTAACTCGCTCACGGGTTGAAAGGCCTTTTCGATATCGTCCACGACGATGGTGACAACATGTCTTTTTTTGAGCATAAGTAAAGTCCTGTTGCGAAAAATTGATACAGCGGAGGCATTGGGGGAGGCTATTCCACCCTTGATGCCAGAACGTATCTCTCATCGCAGGTAATTTTTGCCATTATTCTCAATGCCCTTTTTTTGGCAAGCTAAATATATTGTGAGTTTTCCCGATTCATCTCCCCCATATACCTATGAAGCCTTATTCCCTTTGGATGCTGCTGAAATCTATTGACAGATCGGACTGTGGCTCCTTTTTTGCTATCAATAAGTTAATCAAATAGCAGATATATATTTATGAAAGATGCAATATGAAAAGACAGCTAGTAACACTCAGCCTGATGTTGATCAGCCTTCATGTTTTTGCCACGGGATTCAGTTGGTTTTCCCAGACCGACTCCCGCTGGAAATCCGACCGCTTGGGCAGAAGTACATCGATCGGACGCAGCGGCTGCGTTGTGTCCTGCCTTTCGATGCTGCTCAATCAAGAAGCGCTCAACCCTTACATGACCCCTGCAAAGCTCAATGACTGGCTGCGGAAAAATGGTGGTTACTCCGGTAACAATATGCGCTGGCAGATTCCCGGTCTCATCGATGGAGATGGTTTGGGGATGGAACTTCAGGCGCAGAGTTATAGTTATAACGACTGGGCTTTCCTCTCCTCCGAGCTGGACAAAGGCAACAAAGTGATTGTGAAAGTGGCAGGACGCCGATCCCACTGGGTGCTGGTCGTAAAACAAGACGGACCTGCCAATAGAGCCGCGTCATACTTGGTAAACGACCCCGGCATGACAGAATATGAAGAGCGCACTTTGGCCTATTGGGGCGGCTTTCGCTCTGCCAGAAGCTATAGCGGAAACTGGCTGGACGAAGAGAGCTTCAATCTCAGCAGTGAAATCCACGTAGTTCCGGTTGACGACGATGAAAGTTTCTTATATGATATCTACGAACTTCCGCATCCTGCAGATGTATTTGTAACTTTGCAAAACAACCTGGACCTGGAGATCCATGGCTTCTTTATCCTCGGCTTGTTTGACGCTGAGGACAATCTTCTTATGACCGTGGATTGCGAGTATGCCAAGATTGAGCCCCTGGCTGAGATCGACCTGATCTATGAGATGGCAGATTTCGATCCCCTAGCCGATGAATCGAACACTCTGAAGATCATTTACAGCAAGTATTTCTCTGTAATGCCATCCCGCTACGAGACCTTGTATATAGATCCACTCGGAATTCGTAACCTCACAAATCCTGATCCTTCCCTGCGTTAATCTCTTTTTTCCATTTATCGCACATAGCTCAAAAAAATGCTTGACGGCAAAGTTTTACCGTGGGATTGGTACTTTTATTGCAAGTTTCATTATAAGGTATGAGAGACTTGATTGAACGAATTGAAAAATATGATGAATAGATATAGGAGACAAGATGAAAAAACATCTGTTAGTACTGATTCTTCTGGCTTTGACGCTCACGCTGATGGCCAATAGCGGCAGCATCCGCTTACAACGAGGGGTTTCTCAAGCCGAGATACTCCGCAGCAACCCAGACGGACTTAGCGTTCGTTTCGCTGTCGATGCCGTGAATTACTTTGAAGTTCAGAGTAAAGAAGGTATCTTCACAGAGATCTCGGTCAAGAATTTTGCCACGACCAATAGTGTCGGAGATCCAAAGCTGCCCCTACTTAGAAAGATCATAAGCGTTCCCCTGGGAGCAGATGTCAGGCTGAGCCTGTCTGATACCCAACGAACCACGTTGTCCTTACCTGAACACGGGATCCAGTATCCAATCATCCCTGCTCAAGCTAGTGTTTCCAAAAGTGCAAAAATCGAAGAACTGCCTTTTGTGATCAATAGAGATTTCTACAACTCAAGCCGCTCCACAAATGAAGCGACCGTACAAGTACATGAGCTTGGAATGATGCGTGGTGAAAGGCTTTTCGCTCTGGATTTTGTCCCAGCCTCCTACAATCCTGGCTCGAAAGAGCTGGATATCGTTGTGTCCACTCAGGTGGATCTTCGCTTTGAAGGTTCAGATCAGATTGCCTCCAGAGAGCTGCAAGCAAAGACCAGATCCCATGCTTTTGAGGCTGTGTTTGCTTCCACAATTTGGAACTATCAGCCCACTCGCACCAGCTTGATGCGCTATCCCGCGGGATACGTGATCATCTCTCCAGCTGCTTTCCTGGACGCCATGGAGCCCTTCATAGATTGGAAGACAAAAGAAGGCTTTGATGTAACGGTAGCAACCATCGAAAGCATCGGCAACAGCACCAGCCAGATCAGAAGTTATATGCAAGGCCTTTGGAATGCTGCCACCCCGGAAAATCCTGCCCCCAGCTATCTTCTGATAGTTGGAGACGTAGCTCAGGTGGTTACCAATGCTTCCTCCACTTTTGGCACTCACCCCACTGATCTGCAATATGTGCGCCTTGAAGGTACAGACTATCTGCCTGAGATGTATTTTGGCCGCTTTTCTGCTACCACCCCGGCACAGGTCACAAACCAGGTAAACAAGACCCTCATGCACCAACAGTACACGATGCCGGATGACAGCTATCTGGGTAAAAGCGTGTTGATCGCTGGAATGGATAGCTATTGGGCAACCACTCATGGCAATGGTCAGATCAACTACGCTACTCAAAACTACTTTAATGAAGCTCACGGCATTGTGAGCAATAACTACGTGTACCCTCAATCTGGCAGCAACGCCGCAAACATCGTGGCAAACGTATCTGATGGCAGAGGCTATGTAAACTATACTGCCCATGGAGGCACGACCGATTGGAGTGATCCCAGCTTCACTATCGCCAATATCAACAGCCTCCAAAACGAAAACGAATACTCCTTTGTAGTCGGCAATTGCTGTCTCACCAGCAAGTTTGACGTCGGCACCTGCTTTGCAGAAGCCTGGCTGAGAGCTGAAAACAAAGGCGGAGTCATCTATATTGGTGGTACAAACAGCACCTATTGGCACGAAGACTACTGGTGGACAGTAGGAGCCAAGGGCAATGCCACAGGAACTGCCCCACCTTACAACGCTGATGCTCTGGGTACATACGACGCAATCTTCCATGAGAATGGAGAAGCTTTTGAGGATTGGGCTCCTACTGCCGGCAGCATGATCTTCATGGGAAACTTGGCTGTAGCTCAAGGCAATAGCGAAAGGATCGATTACTATTGGGAGATCTATTCCATCATGGGTGATCCCTCTCTGATCCCCTATCTTGGAATTCCCGAGGACAATGCCATCAATACCCCGGAAACCTTCTTCCTGGGTTTGGATACGATGGAGATCATCGCTGATCCTTATACCTACGTAGCTGTTTCAATGAATGGAGAGTTACACGGTGTAGGCCTCACCGACGCCGCAGGTTATCTGAATCTGGAGATCATCCCCTTTGATGAGCCCGGAACTGCTGAATTAGTAGCCACTCGCTCCAAACGCAAACCCACCATCGCCACCATCGATGTGATTCCAAACGAAGGACCTTATGTCACCGTCAGCCAGATTACTCTGGCAGATGGCAGCACTTCTGCCAATGCCGGTGATAGCATCGAAATGGACCTTACCTTTAGCAACGTCGGAGTGATGGACGCCGAGAATCTTACAGTCACTATCTCCACAGATAGCCCCTGGATTCAGCTGATGGATACCGAAACCACAATCTCTGATATCGCTGCTGAAGACCAGGTCACTGTAAATTCAATCTTCAACGCTCTGGTGGATCAAGGCACTCCGGATCAACACGTGGCTGAATTCCTGATCACCGTAACAGATTCTGAACATGAATGGAGCACCTCCCGCAATCTGCTGATCAATGCTCCCAATGTCACAATCAGCTCGGTGAGTTTCTTCGATCCAAACAACAACGGCATCTTTGAGGCAGGTGAGACTATCAACATCACTCTCAATATAACTAATGCCGGTCACATGACTGTGGAAAGTGGCAGCCTGGATTTGATCCTCAACAGTAGCATGGCCAGCCTGCCGACCGCCAACTTCCTGGTTCCTGGAATCTCCACCGGTGGAAACATCCCCTTGAGCTTTGACCTCGTCCTGGCTGATGAGATCGAAGATGGCGAAGTCATTCCTCTGGGCGTTGCCCTTGATATGGGTGCGCAGATGATCAATCACAACGTGCTCATCCCGATCGGAGCCATCATGGAAGGCTTTGAATCCGGAGATTTCGACACATTTGCATGGGTGAATGAGAGTAACATCCCCTGGACCATCGTTAGCAACGATGTAAATAGCGGTACATACTCAGCCCGTAGCGGCGCGATCAGCCACAATCAAAGCACCAATCTTGAGCTCAGCATGGATGTGAGCGCTGATGGCGAGATTAGCTTCTACAGAAAGGTGTCCTCAGAATCCGGTTGGGACTTCTTGAAATTCTACATCGATGGTGAAGAAAAGGGTTCCTGGAGCGGAAATCAAGCATGGGCAGAAGTCAGCTACGATGTGGCTGCTGGTCCCAGAACCTTCAAATGGACATACATCAAAGACGGAAGCTATTCTACTGGTAGCGATGCCGGATGGATCGATGACATCAAATTCCCCATGTCCGGAAGCGGTGAGATCCCGATGGCATATACTACCACTACTGCAATAAACTTCCCGGAAGTCTCCCCGAACAACAGCTATAGCGAGAGCTTTGTCCTGCGCAATCTGGGAACTTCAGACTTGGAAGGATTGATCTCTGTGCCGGCTGAGTTTAGCCTCTCTCTTATGGGCCAGACTTTGCCAAATGATTACTTCTATGTGATCCCGGCCGGAGTCACCCGCAGCTTTACAATTAGCTATCACGCCACCGATGATGTATATGACATCGAAGATGAGCTGGTGATCACCACCAACGATGCAGACCTGCCTCAGATCGTGATTCCGATCACCCTCGTCGCAGTATCAAATGAAGATCTGGTAAATCCCGCCGTGACAAGCCTCATGGGAAACTATCCCAATCCGTTTAACCCCACCACCACCATCCGCTTTGCCCTTAGCGAAGCCGGTAAAGTGCAGATCAGCGTGTACAATCTCAAGGGTCAGAGAGTTAAATCCCTGCTCAATAGCGATGTATCTGCCGGCACCCATCAGATCATTTGGGATGGTAAAGACGACCGTGGCAGCTCTGTTGCCAGCGGTATCTATTTCTATCGCATGGAAGCCAAAAACTACCAGGCAACCAATAAAATGATGCTTATGAAGTAATTTGAGAATGTGCGCCTCTTCTGCGGAGGAGGCGCCGATTGATTTATGATATATATTATATGCATATCAAAACCAGGAAACTTAAGAAATTGATGAGATAAAGATGGAGGATATAATGAAAAGACTCATTATATTACTAAGCCTGATCTTGGCACTTGGCATCATGCTTTATGCCGAACAGGTGACCGTAAGTGACTATACAACCGAACTCAGATTGACCGGCTCTTCCCCGGGAAGCTCCAAGCTAGAGTTTACCATGGGCTCATTTAGCCGGAAAGCCGTTGAAATAGAGGGAGAAACATGGTATCTCCCCACACTAAAACAGGGTGGACTCACCCTTGAAGAAGGCCTTCCCGAGATACCCGTGATGGCAGGAAGTGTGATTATCCCTCCCACAGCAGGGATAGAGCTGGAGATTCTCGAATCCGAATACGTCGAGATCGAAATGCAGATCGCACCATCCAAGGGAAACCTCACGCGTGATCTTGATCCGAACGAGATTCCCTTTACTTTCGCAGAATTTTATAACACAACTGGACGCTATCCTCAACAAGTTGCAGAACTTAGCGATCCGTTTATCATCCGCGACTACCGTGGTATTACGGTGAGATTCAAACCCTTTGTCTATTACCCGGAAACCGGGATTACCAGGGTCTATACCAAGATCACGGCTCAGCTCAACGAAAACGGGACCGACATGACCAATGCCCTTTCCGCTGCCAAATCCAGCTATGCCAGAGAATTCGCCGGCATCTATCGCGGCTTGTTCTTGAATTTCGACGAAGCCAAATATCCGGTTCTGACCGAAGAAGGACGCATTCTCGTGATCAAGCATTCCATGTTTGACGATGCCATCACAGATTGGGTGGATTGGAAGATGCAAATGGGCTACGATGTGAGCGTGGTAGACGTAAGCGTTGCCGGACCTTCGGCAAACCAGATCAAAGCATACATCCAAGCTCAATACGACCAGGATGATGGACTCATGTTTGTCCAGATCATGGGCGATGCTCCTCAGGTGCCATCCCTATCCGTTGGTGGTGGAGGCAGCGACCCATCCTATACACTGCTGGCTGGAAACGACAGCTATCCCGAGATCTATATCGGCCGCTTTTCCGCTCAGACAGTAGCTGAGATGGAGACCCAGGTCTTGCGCTCTGTGTATTACGAACGTGATATCCAAAGCGGCTCGGATTGGCTCACCAAAGGAATCGGCATCGCATCAAACGAAGGTGGCGGATACCAAGGCGATATGGGCGAGAGCGATCAAGAACATCTTGATCTCATCCGCGATGACCTTTTGGACTTTGGCTATACTCAGGTAGACCAACTATATCAAAGCTATGGCGCAACCGCTTCTCAGGTTGCGACCAGCGTCAACGGTGGTCGTGGCATCATCAATTACACCGGCCACGGATCAAACACATCATGGTCCACCACTGGTTTTAACAACAACAACGTCAACAGCCTCGTAAATGATTTTGAACTTCCCTTCATCGTCTCGGTAGCCTGTGTAAACGGAAACTTCGTGAGCACGACCTGCTTTGCAGAAGCTTGGCTGAGAGCTACAAACAACGGCAATCCCACCGGGGCAATCGCCATGTATGCTTCTACAGTCAATCAGGCATGGAACCCCCCAATGCGTGCTCAAGACGAGATCACCGACCTCTTGGTGGCAGAAGAAAAATACACTATCGGTGGTCTTTTCTTCCACGGTTCTTCACGCATGATCGAAGTCTATGGCACAGCCGGTGAAAGTGAATTTAAGAACTGGCACATCTTTGGCGATGCCTCTATCATGGCCAGAACCAAAGATCCCCAAGATATCGCAGCAGTTTACAATCCCGTGCTCTTAATCGGGATGACCAGCCTGTCTGTTGAAGCAGTACCCAATGCCAAGCTTTCCTTGAGCAACGATGGCGTGATCTACGGCAGAGCAACTGCTGATGCAGCTGGAAATGCTGTCATCAACCTCGACACCATGCCGGATCAACCTATGGATCTCACTCTTACCATCACCGCCCCAAATTATGTCACTCACCTGGGCGATGTACAAGTACTGCCCGCGGATGGCCCCTACATCATCCTCACAGATGTTCAAGTGCAAGATCACGAGGAACTTGTAGCAGAATTTGATGAGATCATTACAATCCATGTCGAGATGGAAAACGTAGGTAACGACCCCGCAGAGGGCGTAATCGTAGCCATCAGCTCCACTGACCCCTATATCTCTGTAGTCAGTGATCCTGAGATAGTACCGGACATCGCTTCCCACACCATCGGATCCACCCTCATTGGCATCGACGTCCAGATTTCTGATTTCGTTCCCGATCAACACGTTGCGGATTTCACTGTCATAGTGAGTCTGGACAACGGAGATGTCTTTGACTACGATTATTCGCTGATGATCAATGCACCCAGCATAGAGTGGAATAACCTCATGATCGATGATCCAGAAGGCAACGACAACGGTCGCATCGATCCCGGTGAAACCTTCATCCTCAGTATTCCATTTACAAATGTGGGACACGCAGCCAGCCCTGAGATCCAAACAGCGCTTATCATCAATGGTGGTGAGACCCTTATCACCCCTATCCTGAATAGCTTTGATCCCTTAGCCATCGATGGACAAGGGACCGCAATGTACTCCGTGACCTTGAGCTCGCAGGTATGCCCTGGATCGACCATTCAGATCATGGCGCTTGCCTCGTATGGCGGTTTTACTGAGACCAAGATCTACAACGTCGTAGTCGGCATCCTCGTCGATGGTTTTGAAAATGGCTTTGGAGATTTCCCCTGGAACTTTACTGGTGGAGATTGGTCCATGGATTCAGAAAGCTACCGTGGCAGCTACTCAGCCCGTTCCGCTGCCATCAACCACAATCAAACCACCATCATGAGCGTGACCATGACAAACCCGGCTGATGGCATCATCTCTTTCTGGAAAAAGGTTTCCACCGAAGAGAGCCACGATGTCCTGAAATTCTATATCAATGGTCAATTGAAAAACCAATGGAGCGGTGAAATCGATTGGAGCCAAGTGAGCTATATGGTGGCTTCTGGCACCAATACCTACCGCTGGGAGTATAGCAAGGATAACTCTGTCTCCTCTGGACAAGACGCCGTGTGGATCGACGAAGTGGTCTTCCCTGCTGAGTCCATCGATACCGGAAGTCCTATTGTCATTGTTGATCAAACCAGCCTGGACTTTGGCAACGTTGAGATAGGCGGTGAAGAAATCCTCACCATCTCAATCTCAAACAATGGTGATGCGCTGATGCTCGGCTCTATCCAGATTCCTCACCCCTATACTCTGGATGCCGATATCGAAGGCTATACTGCCAATATGAACTACGTGCTCGGAGTCGGAGAATTGCTCGAGCTAAACATCGGCTTCCGCCCTCAGGAAGAAGGCGTCTACCCTGGTAATTTGGTCATCAATTCCGATGATCCGAATGCCCCCACCACAAATGTGAGCCTGATGGGATCAGCCACGCCGGTGAGCAATGAAGACGCAGTGAACCCCGTGGTGACAGAACTAATGGGCAATTATCCCAATCCCTTCAATCCGGTAACCACGATTCGCTTCTCCCTCAAAGAAAGAGAATCTGTCGCAATCAATATCTACAACATCCTGGGACAAAGAGTAAAGACTCTGGTAACTTCCGAGCTTGATCCCGGATATCACAGCTATTCCTGGAATGGAGAAGACAGCAACGGCCGTCAAGTGGCAAGTGGAGTTTATTTCTACAAAATGCAGGCCGGTAAATACTCCAGCACCAAGAAAATGATAATGATGAAATAAGCCAACGGCTTCCCATCAAGTATATGGAGCTCCATCACGGGGCTCCTTTTTTTTTGACCAACAATCCCTCACTTTCTATCGCACTGCTTTCCCATAACTTTTGTAGTCGACTAATGGGAGACTAATGGGGAAGGCATCGCATTTGCCTCACAAGTCTTCAAGTTTTCAAGTTGTCAAGATGTCGAGTAGCCGGCATGAGCAGGCAGGCAGTCGCGTTTTTTTCCCGTAGTTACGCGTGCTATGTGCAATCCGCATGCTCTCTATTCTACATTCTACATTCCACATCGTACATCGTACATCGTACATCGTAAATCGTAAATCGTACATTCTACATCGTACATTCTACATCCCAAACTCCCCTCCTGTCAAACACGGGCTACGTAAGCAATGAACATCCCAAAGACATCTCAAGCGGAGCTTGGGAAGTGTTCAACATGTGCATGGGTTGTCTTTGAGATAGTAGTCTGCGTGTGTCGGTGGCTAAAGCCGACCGGAGATCACCATTTCCCCAAAGCTGCGCTTCGCTTAGCTTCGGGGCCCCCGGGAAAATGCAAAGCATTTTTCTGGGGTGGTTTCGGGGTCCCCGCGGAAACATGAAGTGTTTTCGTGGGGTTAAGTGTGGAAACGTCATCTTGACGTTTATTGATAAGCGCCAGGATGGCGCATCTACTATAGTAGGGACAGCCAAAGTAGGGGCAGTTTTTAACTGCCCAACAGTAGTACTCGCTTCTAAACACTTACAGACAATCTTGCGGCTGCAAACTTGATCCGCTCGATCTGCGTTCTTCCAGAAAGTCCAAAACTCGAAAGCTGCTTAGCTCCTGAACTCCTTAAGATAATGTCTCTCTCTTTGCGCCGTCATCCCCGGCTTGACCGGGGATCCAGTCTGATAAATGGAAGAACCTGCGCTGTTTGGCTACATAATGCCTAAAGCCAGTTTTGCCGGTGGCTAAAGCCGACCGGAAATCATCTTATCTTGCTACGCGTCCATCTTATACGGTGGCTAAAGCCACCGCCTTTCATATTTGACCAAGCTTCGCGAAGCTTGGTCTTTAATGCGGCTACGAGCCGCAGCTACACTTGGCTGCGCACTTTAAGTCCCGTTAGGTGCGACACCCAGACTTTTCTCTGGTGAGACATCAAAGTGACACACTATTTGGTAATGCAAAAAAAAGGCCGCTCCGAAGAGCGACCTTTGATCTAAACTGGGGGATCTGATTAGAAACCGGTTGTTTGTGTTACCAGGTTATTCAGCACAGAAAGGCGATTGTTGATATCCGCCAGGGTTTCGGGTTCAACCGTCAGTGAACGAGCAGTAGTGAGGTTTTGCACTGCACTGCGGAAATGTGCATTAGCGGCATTTCTGGCAGCATCACGTTCTCTGGAGAGTGTGGTGGCCTGTCTACCCACAGCATCAGCTGCACGTCTTTCGAGATCGGCAAAGCGGTTGTATTCGTTTGTGCCTCGGGTCTGACTGATGGTAGCCAGGATCACATAAGGCTGATACAAGCTGGGATCTCTCTGGATGGTTTCATTAGCATTTCGCTCGGCTTCGGCATTGTTGTTTTGAGCGAGATAAATACTGGCAAGGTTCAAATATGCCATTGGATTGTTGGGCTCGATCTCAATCAGTTGATTCATGGAATTGATGGCCTTTCTAAAGCTTTCTGCTTTGATTTCAGGATCTGTCGCCTCCGTAGCCTGGTTGCGATACAAGCTCACAACATTCAGGTATGCCTGAACATTGTTGGGATTGTTTTGAATCAGGCCTTCATAGCGGGCAATGGCTTGGTCCATGCGACCACTGCGCTGATATGAAACAGCCAGACGTCTGGAGATGAGATCATTTTCAGGGTAGGCGTCGTATGCGCTTTCCAGATAAGGCAGAGCATCGGCATAAAGCTGTTGATCGTAGAGCAAGAAGGCCAGACGGGTCATCACGAGAGAATTGTCTTCATCAATCTCAAGAGCGTTTTCAAAAGAAGCTTTGGCATTATCCATCTGTTTTGCTTCGGCATAGAGGTTTCCAATGACAAGCCACAGCTCGGCATCATCATTCATATCGGCAATTCTTTCCATCACAGCAATGCGCTTGATGTTTTCGCCAGTCTTTTCAAACATTTCGTTCATCAAGACCAAGGTCTGAGTGTGATCTGGAGAAAGCTCCAGTGCTTTGTTGAAGTTTTCTTCTGCCAGTGCATAACGGTCTGTCCGATAGTAGGTAGCACCAAGGTAGTAATAGGCTTCTGCCTTATCGGGATCAAGGCCAACCGCAGTCTTCAGCTGTCTTTCAGCTTCTGCATAGTTTCCTGCTGCATAGAAGTTTGTAGCAAAGTTAAAGATCTTGTCAACTTCTGTAGAGATGAATCTGTCAAGTTCCACCATCATAGATTGGTCCAGCACTTCCCAACGCTGCTCTTTGAGGTTTGGCACGTTGAAATTGACTTGGCGCAATTCTCCGGTCAAGGTGCTATAAAATCTCATAGCGATGGCAAACAAATCGGCGCGGAGAGAGGATATATTTCCGGAGATGAGCACGTCGGCGTTCAATTCGTTTGCCACTTCCTGCAGTTCATCAAGATCCATGTCATCCACATCCCGGATTCCAAAACTTGCAAATTCACTTTCCACATGTTCCATATCCATCAGAGCGAATTGTGGGTAAGTAGAGAAAGCATAGGCCAGATCTCTCACTTCGAGTATTTTGCGTATGTTTCTGCTTCTGGCATCCATGGTCTTCAGAGGCAAAATCGCTACATTTGTGGTGATGCCTGTAAACTCTTCAATCTCTTCTGTTGGTTGTGGCAAGCCAGTATTGATCGAGCATGCTGAGATCAACAGCAAAGCTATCATGGCTATCAGCAACAATCTGTTCATTAGATCCTCCAGGGTCTGAATATCATTTTTTATAATTTATAACAAGATTTTGGATTTGCTCTATCTGTCAAGGAAAAGCTTTGTGCGATCGCTGTTGACATTGATTCTGAGGCAAAGCTGGCAGAGAGGTCTTTCCAAGCCAACAGAATGCCT
>Ga0334901_1003239_pt1 | contig 12620 bp, 11 predicted proteins | sample GraSluR3_MG_3_FD_207216 | JGI IMG/M metagenome (GOLD analysis project Ga0334901, IMG submission 207216) | Sludge microbial communities from methane-producing bioreactor in Wageningen University, Netherlands - Granular Sludge_15_08-R3 | ecosystem: Engineered > Bioreactor > Anaerobic >...
CAGATCAGGCAATATTATCAGGATAATCTTGAAGATTACACAGTAACCGAGAGCCGCCGTTTACAGATATTCGTTTATGATACGGAAGAGGAAGCCAGGACGAAGAGGGAAATTGTGACTCAAGCTGTTAGAGAGGGTGATGAATGGGCGATAATTAATCTGATCAGAAGTTCCGGATACCCGCAGATTGTCAGAGCAATGCAGTTTGTGGAGAGAGACAGACCCTTTCCCTATTTCGGTGAGGATAGTACCCTTTATGAACTCGTCTGGAAAAGTGTTCCAGGTGAGCTGAGCGACATTCACCAAAGTGATACTGGATTATACTACTTTCTCGCAGTAAGTGAATGTAATCCTGCTTATATCTATCCTCTCGAGCAGTTCGAGCGGGAGATAACCAATACACTGACCTTCCAGGCCAGATCCAGAAGGTGGCAGGAGGTGGTCAGAGAGTTATTTGACGAGTATCAGGTTACGCTATATCCAGAGAGGTTGTTTATAATTCTCGAAGCCGAAGAATACTTTGCTCTGGCTGAACAGGCACAGAACAGAGGCCGTTTTTTGGAAGCTATCGGTCATTATAACAGTATAATAAAGCACCATAAGAACAATGATGACGATTACAGAGCCCTTTTTGCCAAAGCATTTATCTATGCTCGAGAACTGGGTGAGGAGGATAAGGGTATAGAGCTCTTTCAACAACTCATAGATCAATATCCCCCTGGTGATCTGCACAGCTCAGCAGAATTCATGATAGAATCGTTCTCCCGGGGTGAAATACCGGTAGATAATCTCGATTAAGAGAAGGGTTCTTTTAAAGAGAGAATCGATTATAGCTCTTTACCCAGAATTAGATCAGTAGCAGCTCGCTCATCAGTTTTGGGTTTCGCATCACTGATCTGATAAGCAGCTAATATCTTTCTGACAGTGTGTAATCCTTTCTCCCGGTCGTTACAGAAAACCTTACCTATCTCATCACCCTTTTCTACATGATCACCGACTTTTGGTGTGAGATAAGCCCCTGCAGCATGGTCAAGCCGGGAATCGATCTTCTGCCTTCCGGCTCCTATATGAAGCAGGGAATAGCCTATCTCCTGACAAGCAATTGATCTGATCCAGCCGCTTTTCTCTACTTTAATCGAGATTGTCTCACTGCTTTGGGGAAGTTTTGATAGATCTTCACAGATAGAGGGATCACCACCCTGTGCTTCGATAAAATCGGCAAAACGTTCCAGTGCTTTTCCAGAAGAGAGAGCTTTCTCGATCCTGTCTGCTGCTTCTGCTTCATTGGAAGCATTACCGGAAAGAATGAGCATCCTGGTGACCAGGTAACGAGTCAATCTGTCAATATCGGGAATATGTTTACCCTGGAGATACTCGATGGTTTCTTTAACTTCCAGTGCATTACCGATATAGAATCCGAGAGGGGCGTTCATGTCGGAATATACGATGTTGATCTTCTGACCTAATTTCTCTCCTGTCCTCTTGAGCAGGGCTCCGAGTTCTCTGGCAGCATCCATATCCTTGATGAAGGCTCCGGTTCCCACCTTCAAATCTATTACCAGATTCTGGGCACCTTCAGCTATTTTCTTGCTGATAATACTGGCAGTTATCAACGGTAAACTCTCTACTGTCCCAGTAACATCACGAAGAGCATAGATTTTTCTGTCTGCCGGCACCAGTTCCTTAGATTGGCTTATGATAGAAAATCCTATCTTATCGATAACTCTGCGGAACTGGTCCTCATTGAGATCAGTCCGGAAACCGGGAATGGATTCCAGTTTATCCAGTGTTCCACCTGTATGCCCAAGACCCCTTCCTGAAATCATTGGTATAACAGCACCGCAGGCAGCTGCCAGGGGTGCAAGCATCAGGCTGATCTTGTCTCCTACTCCTCCGGTAGAATGCTTATCTACTGTTTTCAGTGACGAGGAGAATTCTATAGTTTTACCCGATTCGATGTAGATCTCTGTCAGGTTCTGCACCTCTTCTTTATCCATACCCTTCAGGAAGACAGCCATCAGAAAGGCTGACATCTGATAGTCGGGAAGTGAACCTTCAATGTATCCCCTTACGATTGCTTCCAATTCCTTGCGTTCGATCTTCTCACCGGAACGTTTTCTGATAATCAATTCAACCGGATTATCCATTATACCTCCTCAATGATACCTGTTTTGTTAGACTGTGAATACTTCTGCCAATCTATGGATCCCAACTTCGATTTGCACAGCTGTCGGATAGGAGAAGTTAAGACGTAAGCCATTGTATCTCTCATGACCGGTCGGATAAAACTTGCTGCCTGGTATATAGGCAACTTTCTTCTCAAGTGCTTTTTCGAAGAGAAGGTCACTGTTCTCACCTTCAGGCAAATCTATCCAGATAAACATACCCCCATCGGGTTTTGTCCAGCTGATATTTTCCGGCATACAGGAATAAAGCATAGAAATCATTTTATCTCTGAGAGGCTTGTAAAGGTCTACGATCTTCTCGATATGAGCAGGGAGAAGGTTACTGTTAAGATATCTGGTAACAGCTTTCTGAGCTATGCGTTCAGTAGTTACATTGATCTTCTGCGACCAGGAGTTCATATATGCTATGATATCTTTGCCAGCTATGACATAGGCTATTCTCAATCCAGGACCGAGCAGTTTGGAAAAAGAACGGACAGTTATTACTGCCTCTTTGTCAGCGAAAATTTTTCGGGAGATAGAACCTAAGCTCTCGATGTTTTCGCCGGTATAACGTAATCTGCTGTAGGGATCGTCCTCGAGGATTATTATGTTGTTCTCGATTGCTACACGGATTAACTCTTCTCTCCTTTTTCGACTCATTGTTATCCCACTCGGATTCTGGAAATCAGGAATGGTATAAATCATTTTGATTCTCTTACCCTGCTTCCTGGCTTGGTTGATCTTCTCTTCCAGTTCGTCTGTATTAATGCCTTCACCATCCATTGATACTGGTAATATCTCAGCTCCGATCGCTTCGAAGCAGACCAGAGAACCGAGAAACGATGGAGATTCGGATACTATGCAGTCACCCGGTTCAATAAAGGTGCGGAGTGCATAGTATATCCCGTTAGTCGCTCCGTTAGAGATATGAATCTCATCCTGTTCGAAAGAGAAATCTTCGAATCTGACAATAGCCTCTTTCAATTCTCTGTCACCACCACTCGATCCATATTGAAGTGCATCTTCGCCCTCTTCAACAATAGTCTGGTAAAAGATATCCGCCAGGTCCTTCCCGGGAAAAGATTTTGGAGAAGGGAATCCGCCGGCAAAAGAGATCAGGCCGGGAACCCCCTTTGTCATCTCGACCAGTTCTCTTATCATAGATGATTTCATTCCGAGTGTCTGCTTATTACATAACGATTTGATGTCCATACTAACTCCTCTATATATCATTTTTAATTCATATCGCTGCTGAAGTTTCCTGGTGGCTTCATTACCAGAACTCCACTATATCTAATCCAAAAAGAGCTCTGAGGTAGTTAAGTCAATAAAAAATGACTTGTCAAAAAGGGGTTGTGAAATAAAGGTAATTGCAACAATCAATTCTTTCGAGGCAGGAATGTTATTTAAAGCAATAGCAACAATACCGGCAAGGATAGGGTCAGAGAGATTACCCGGCAAACCTTTGAGAATACTGGGTGGTATCCCACTGATCAGAAGAGTATATGAGGCAGTGCAAAAGAGCGAACTGTTTCATGAGATAATCGTTCTGACCGATAGTAGTGAAATATCGCGTTGTGTTGAGAAATTTGGCGGTACTGTTATGTTTACCCCTGCCGAATGTAGTTCCGGAACTGAAAGGATTTTGGCTGTCAGATATAGTCTACAGGGGGAGATCATCGTCAATATTCAGGGAGATGAGCCCTTTATCGATAGAGACTCGTTAGCCAGGCTTATAATGACATTCGAAAACCCTGAAATTAGACTGGCTTCTCTTATGCAGAGAGCGAGATATACAGAGGAGTTAGATAATCCTAACATCGTAAAAGTTACCGTTGACCGACAAAGTAACGCTCTCTATTTTTCGAGAGCCTTGATTCCCTTCAGTCGTTCTGAGAGTAACAGGGACAATGTCCCTTATTATAAGCATATTGGTGTTTATGCTTATCGTAGAGTTATTCTGGATGATCTGGCAGCTCTGAATTCCGGTACGCTTGAGAGAATAGAAAACCTGGAGCAGCTCAGATGGCTGGAAAACGGATTTAAGATCAGAATGGTTGAGACCGATTATGATGGGTGGGGGATTGATACAGAAGAAGACTTACAGAGGGCAGAGGAGAGAATCAGTGAACGTGAGTCTTGATCAATATTGATCTAAATGTAGGATTTCTTCCTGGTAATCATTTTGTTGCTGCTTATATAGAAACTGACTCCGTTGAAATCATTTTCCAGCACCTGATAGTATTGTAGCATTCGGATATAAGTTCCTGTCAAGAGCTTGCGGCTGACTTCAATCCTCGTATCCTGATAATCGGTCACGGTAAATCTCCGGAGAAGGTAATCTTTCAATTCTGCAAGTTCGGCCTGAAGCTCATCGATCGTATTCTTATCAGTTAACGGGTTTCTCTGTAACCGATCGATTCTTCGTTTAAGGAAAGCAATCAACTCTTTGGTAAAGGGAGCAATACTAATTACCAGCTTGGACTTCCGTTCTGCCGAATGAGTACAATCCCTTAACTTGATAGTCTTGCCAGCATAGATTTTGCAATTATGACATTCGGAACCTCGCTTCTCATTTAATACATTCCCTTCAGCAATCAAGAGAGAATAGTCGGCCCTATCCTCTATATCGATGTCATTACCACTGCAGATACGGCATTTAACGAGTGATGCTGTCTCTACAGTATTGAGTGATATCACGGCAGTATTGTAAATTTTACCCTCTGTTACGGTCTTTCCCTCGATATAAAGGCTGCACTGCCTGATACTTCCTTTTACGAGCAGATCTCCTTTCAAATTAAGACAACCCGGTCCCGTTAAATTACCATGTATGATCAGATTACCGTAGATAACATAATCCCGTCTTGTTAAGAGCGAGTATCTTCTGCTGCGATTACTACCAGGCCTGGTTATATTCACCTCTCCAAATAATTCGATACAGTTCCGGACAGCCAATCTCCCCTTCTCGTCCAGATAGAGATAACCATCGGCAGCTGCTATATACTGGCCTTTCTCCTCATCGTAGATAACATTCTCACCGGAATAACAGCGGCATAGCTCTATTTTATTGGGAGGTAAGTGTTTGAGATGCCCCAGAATATCCATTCCTTCCTTACCGGAATCGGTAGCATGAAAAGTTCCCAGGGAGGTATTGCGTGTGACCTTTAACTTATCTTCCAGATCTGTAATACGAAGACGGTTACTGAAGAGTAGGTTGCGGTCTATCATTTCACCCTTGACCTGAAGATTGAAATTAGCTTTGGGTAGCATAAAAGGTGTTCCTTTGGCCAGAAGGAAAGGCTTTCCTTTTTCCAGTTGAATGCTCTCCCTCTCTCTGTATAATCTGGCCTCTTCAAAACCTGATACTATGGAGGCCTGCTTCATGAGGTTGAGGAGTTCCTTCTCATTATAGAAAGGGATCTCATTGCGCAGGGTTAAATGTGCTTCCATCCCGCTTGAGTCTACCGAAAGGATTATCGTTCTATCAGAATTATAATAGTACTTTTCAGCCATTTCCCATCCCTATGAAGGCTATCTGACGTTTATTTGTCTTATCTCTACGATATGAATAATAGTTATTATCCTCGTACGTGCAGACTGGATGATCAACAAGTTGATTTTTACTGATACCATGGCTTTTGAGTTGTTCTCTTACTACCTTGCGGAGATCCAGAGTTGGATATCTCTGCTCAACTCCAGTACTGGCAACAAATTCTTCAAAGATATCATCAGAAACTACATAATGATCAACACAGATAGCAGGGCCTAATGCGATATAAAGATCAGAGGGGTTGCTCTGATAAATTTCTTGCATGCGACAAATCGTCTTGCCTGCTATATTCTGTTCTGTTCCTCTCCTTCCTGAATGGACAGCAGCAAAAGCTCTGTTTGCCTTGTCATAAATTAATATCGGGATACAATCTGCATACTTAACTGCTAGGAATTGACCGGGATTTGCCATCAAGAGAGCATCTACCTCTGGTACGATGTGTAGAAATTCTTCGGCTCTGGTTGCAGTAAAATGAGTTGAAAGAGCAGCAATTCCATCTCCGTGGATCTGCTCAGCAAACCAGAGATTAGCAAGACTAATATTTCCTGTAACGTATGACACCTGTTTCTCTCTCAAGATCTTATCGTATTCGTAATAACTGTCACCAAACCCGGCTACAATCTCAGTGTAGTTCTGAAAGGGATTCAACAACATTCTCTGCCTCCTGTTTTATCAGGAAGAATGATTACTATATAGTCAGTAATAATCATCTTGACTCTCAGTACTCTGTATTTGTATTGATATTCTGCCCTGTCTCTCTGAAGAGCCCGATATCAGCGTAAATTATTCTTGTATATTGAAAGGAAACTTTGTGTCTTCTCTATTCTTTGTTACTTAATTCTCTTGTTAAGAATTCAACAACCTCTTTGGTTGAAGTTCCCGGGGTAAATACAGCTTTAAAACCTTTCTCTTTTAGAAGGGGTATATCATCTTCCGGTATTACGCCACCACCGAATAGAAGAATATCATCGACATTTTTCTCTTTTAACAGGTCAGCAACCTTGGAAAACAAAAAATTGTGAGCACCTGATAGCAGACTCAGTCCGATAGCATCTACATCTTCCTGAATTGCAGCAGCTACTATCTGTTCAGGGGTTTGTCTGATTCCTGTATATATAACTTCCATTCCGGCATCTCTTAATGCCCTGGCTATATACTTGGCTCCGCGATCATGTCCATCTAAACCAGGCTTACCGATAAGAACTCTGATCTTCTTCATCTCTGTCTATACCTCCAGAATTGAAAAGAAAGATCTCACTGAGCGTTCTTTCGTCAACTGTTTTTTTATTAAGGCAGAAAAAAGGTTATCAATTTCAGTGTTACTGAATTTAGTTGACATAAGAGTCATCCTTTCTTAAAAGGAATGAGAATAATTACAAAGGATGAATAATTCAATGGGTTCAACAGCTGTTATAGGTGGTTTTTTTGGTGACGAGGCTAAAGCAAAAATAGTCGATGTTTTGGCCAGGAATGTCGATACTGTAGTAAGATTTCAGGGTGGTAATAATGCCGGTCATACAATAAAGGTTGGGACGGAAAAATACATACTGCACCTTGTTCCTGCAGGAATCTTCTACGATAATACCGTTTGTATGATCGGGAGTGGAGTGGTTATAGACCCTTATGCTTTGAAAGAGGAGATAGTAATTTTGAAAGAAAAGGGTATCAAATTCTCTGAGCGGTTCATCATCGATCCGAGAGCACATGTTGTACTACCCCTTCATAAAGAGCTCGATCTGAAACAGGAGAAGCAGGCTAAAGAGGGAAGAATAGGAACGACCGGGAGAGGTATTGGTCCCTGTTACGCTGATAAAGTTAACCGGATAGGTATCAGAATGCTCGATATACTCAAACCTGATATCCTGACAGCTAAATTAACAGCTTTGTATAAACATCATAAAAAGAGAACCAGTCAGACTGATATCAAGAGCTTGGCCAAGAGCTTGCTCTTATGTGGTGACTATCTCGTTGATTATATAGCTCAGATACCTTTTTTATTAGAGGAGTATTACCGGAGTGAGAAATCAATCCTTTTCGAAGGTGCGCAGGGGACTCTTCTCGATCTGGAGTACGGGAGCTATCCCTTTGTAACTTCATCACATACTACCTCGGGCGCAATAGCAAGTAGCCTCGGATTCTCGCCCAGGAAGCTCGATCGTATTGTGGGTGTTTTCAAAAGCTATATCACAAGGGTAGGTAATGGGCCGCTGGTGACAGAACTGCATGACGAAACAGGAGAATTTATAAGAGAGAAAGGTAATGAATACGGCTCTTCGACAGGAAGGCCTCGAAGATGTGGGTGGTTTGATGCTGTGGCAGCCAGATTTTCGACAATGATTAATGGTTTTGACGAAATAGCTTTAACACTGCTTGATGTTCTGCAGGGTTTTGAGACTGTCAAGATCTGTCATTCCTATTCTGTTAATGGTAAGCATTACAGACAGTATCCCCCTGATACAGAAACACTGGCAATTGCCAGACCAGTATATAGTGAATTACCCGGCTGGGAGGAAGATATCACTTCAGTCAGGAGATTTTCTGACTTACCACTTAATGCTCAGAGATATGTACAAAAGATAGAAGAGTTGCTGGAAGTCAAGGTCAGCATAATATCTGTGGGTCCTGAAAGAGAACAGACAATTTTTGTTTGATGATAAGAGAGATAAGAGCTATGTTATCTGTAAAAGCACTTTACCTCTGATAACATGTAAATATTGAATAATAATTATAGGGGGCGAGACGAAGATGAGAATCATACTCCTCACGATACTATTGAGTTTATGCCTGGCCAATTTGGCAGGTTATGATGAAGAAAATCCACCCGATCATATAGCGCCTGATTTTCTGGCGTCTTTCTATGATCACTACTCGATAAATCTCTTGAATGCCAGATCTCTCGGAATGGGTAGTGCTACTGTAGCAATTCAGGGTGGTATCGAGAATGCACTGACCAATCCAGCAGCATTCAAGGCAGATCAGTTCACTATTTATTTTGAAGTAATGGGTAAAGGTTCTACTACAGAAATGAACAGTTACGAGAAATACGAAGAGCCTGAAGAGGATCGACGGTATGAAATGGGAGTGGCTGAAAGCCAGAATCTAGAGGCTGGTATTCCGGCAGGTATCCTTGGTTTCGGTTTTTCACCAGCACACTATTTATCCGTTGGTGCAAGTTTTTCGATACCACAGACGATCCGTTACAATATACTGGAGAGAAGACTACCTACAGGGGCATTTGTCGATCGTTTCCCTTCAATGATTAATTACCAGACAACAATGACGATGACAGGCCATATCGACGAGTTGAGTATCGGAATGAATCTTATCTACAACTACTATACCTTCCGGGATATGAGATTAATAGCACCACACTTCGACCGGGTCAGATATGAAAAGGGAGTTTTCCGCTTCCAGCCTGGCGCGTTATATAGCACCGACAGGTTTGCTTTCGGAGCTACCTATACCCTTGCTGCAGAAGAAGAGATAAGAATGGGCAATCAAGAGCCCTATTATCACATCTATGATATGCACTTTCCTGCCTCTTTCGAAGCTGGCACTTCATATCAATATAGTGAAGATATTATCGTTGCCCTGGCTTTTGAATATGAACTTACAAGTAATCAGTATGAGAATTTTGATGACAGACTGAAGATGAAAATCGGCTTTGAGAAGGAATTTGAGGATTATTCACTTCGAGGTGGACTGATCAGCAGTCCTGGTGTATATGAAGGTGCTTTTGCAATCCCGGTAGATGAGCATACACCGCCCGGAGACTTTATCTATGACCCATTACCTTATGATTATGGTATAACAGGAAAAACAGACCAGTTAATCATTACAGGTGGTTTCACATACTATCTCAGAGATGCTGATCTTAATCTGGCATTTGCCAAAGATGTGTTGCAGAATATCGACCTCTTTCAGATAGTTGGATCTGTTAATCTAAGACTCGGTCAGCTGATAACACGAGGTGCAAGAAGATAGTAATTAGCCAGAGAAGAAGGAGCGGAACTGTTTGTTGAACAAGAATGATCTCATATTAGTTATAGGTGCTTACGGCAGCGGAAAGAGTGAGTATGCAATTAACCTGGCTCAAAATTATCAGAATATGGGTCGGAAAGCAGCACTCGTTGATCTGGATGTAGTGAATCCCTATTTCCGTAGTCGCGATGTCAGGGACTATTTTCATGATCTAGGCATTGAGGTAATCAGCCCGGAAGGGGAGTATGGACACGCAGATCTACCAATGTTATCTCCTCGTATAGCAGGGACAATACAGAATGAAGCTAAAACGGTAATTCTTGATATTGGTGGTGACCCGACAGGGTGCAGAGCACTCGGCAGGTTTATTGACAGTATCAAAAAGCGTGGATACTCGATGCAATTTGTGGTTAATACTCTCCGCCCTTTTACGAGCACAGTAGAAGAGATATTGAGTATGATGAAGATGCTGGAGGCAGCTTCGAGGTTACAGATAAGTGAATTGATTGCCAATGTCAACCTGATGGGGGAGACTACCAACGAGATGGTTAAAGAGGGAATTGATATTCTGAAGAGAGTAGCCGAACAGAGTCAGGTCCGCTTTAATACCTATCTTGTAATAGAGGGGAATAAAAAGATAATCGAGGATAATATAGCCGGAAAGAAAAGGGAAGTACTCAATTATTACCTCAAAAAACCCTGGGATAGGGTATACCACCCGGGAATATAAAGACCTTATTATATTTCGCTCTTTTGGGCTTTATGCGCCCCTTTCCAGCGTCGATGTACCCAGAACCACTGGTCAGGATATATTCTGATATAACTCTCCAACCTGTTATTGATATATTCGGCTATTTTTCTAACTGGTTCCCGCTCTTCCTGGAATGAAGAGGGAAGAATGTATTTCTCAAAAACGAACCTGCTCTTATTCTCTTCGATTCTTAGAGCTGCACACCAGATCAGCGGGGTATCATATATCTGTGCCAGTCTGGCATATCCGGTAAAAACAGAGGCATCTTTACCGAGAAATGGTAAGACAATACCATCCTTTCCAGCATCCTGATCGACCAGCATAACGACTATTTCATTATTCTTGAGTGCTTTCAAGACTGGCCTCATTGTCTTGCTTTTATAGATGATCTTGATTCCATCTTTATTTCTTGTTCGATTAACATAGTTGTTGAAATAAGAATTCCTTAATCTCTTGATTACTACACTGAGGGTTATATCTTGATGAGCTATGTATCTTCCGGCAAGCTCCCAATTACCTATATGCCCGCTAACCAGTATCAATCCTCTTTTGAGTTCCAGCGCCTTTTCGATATTTTCCCAACCCTTGACCTCAATACCTGACAGGTCTTTTCTGACAAACATCTCTAAGCTCGTAAGGGCCAGGTTTCTATACAGATTAGACATAATCAGCCTGATCTCTTCTGGCTTCTTTTCCGGGAAAGCTTCTGATATCTGAGAACGGGCAACCCTCTTTCTGATACCAAGTAGCAGGCCGGCAAAGCGAAAGATGAGGACGATGATTTTTCTGCTTAGAGAATAGGGTAGTATTTTGAATAGGGAGAGGGCAGGTATGAAAATCAGATATTCACATAAACTCTTGACCTTTTTTTTTTGCATCCTTTTCTCAATCCAGGCAATAAATCACCTGCCTCCTCTTTTTTGTTACATGAGTTGTAAGCACAGGAAAATGTCAATAAAGTAATCGGATGTATTTAACTTGCATCAATGATTGAGAGGTTCTCAATCCAATGATGAAACCAGAGGGTATAGCAATTGCAGATGACTGTCGGAATCTTTACTTGACGTCTCGAGTGAATGGGAAAATTGATAACAAAAAAAGGGGGAGTATCAATTGAATATTCTGGCTCTTGATACCTCATCAAGTTGGGGTAGTGTAGCCCTGAGCAAGAACGAGAGGATTGTCTATTTGAGCTATCTCGATATCCGTGTAACTCATTCCGAACGATTGATGGAGCAAATAGATTATGGATTAAAACAGAGCAAAATGACTCTGGATGATATAGAACTCGTAGCACTCTCTAACGGACCTGGTTCTTTCACAGGGGTAAGAATAGGCCTCGCCACAGCCAAAGGTATATGTATGGCGAAAGAGATACCCCTCTATCCGGTAAACACACTCAAATTACTTGCTTACAACGTTTATGGCTCTCAAACAAACATCTTACCTTTTATCGATGCCAGAATGGATGAGGTTTATGCTGCCCTGTATAGTAGTGATTATCAGCAGATCATAAAACCCTGTAGTTCAGATCCAGCTGAATTTCTTGAAGCTGTGACCGGCAAATCAATCATAATTGGTGATGCAGTGGATAAATATGAAGATGAGATCAAGAGAAGCGGGAAAGATTTGATTAAAGGCCTTCCCCATCAGAACTATCCTCTCGCCTCAACTTTGATTGGCCTTATCAGAGCAGAATCTATCAAACCTCAATATCATTTTGATGAAATAGCAGCACTCGATCCATATTATCTGAGAAAATCTCAGGCTGAACTCAAATATCAGGAACGACAAGCAGGAAAATGACAGCCAGAAAGAAGGAAGGAGAAGCTAAGAGAGGTTATCTCGAGCTCTTCCTGATTTTTTTTAAGATTGGATCAATTACGTTTGGTGGTGGTTATGTCATGCTGCCATATATATACCGGGAACTGGTGATAAGGCGGAAATGGTTTACTAATGCCGAGATAGTTGATATCTTCACGGTATCTCAGTCTATACCTGGTGCAATATCTGTCAATGCAGCATTCAATACAGGCTTTCGCCGTTCTGGAGTTTTGGGTGGATTGATAGCTGCTTTTGGAGTCGTATTGCCGGCATTTCTCGCTATTACGCTTATCCTATTTGTTTTCATCAATCTAAGGAACAATATTCTGGTGCAGAAATTTCTGTC
>Ga0334901_1003241_pt1 | contig 12618 bp, 11 predicted proteins | sample GraSluR3_MG_3_FD_207216 | JGI IMG/M metagenome (GOLD analysis project Ga0334901, IMG submission 207216) | Sludge microbial communities from methane-producing bioreactor in Wageningen University, Netherlands - Granular Sludge_15_08-R3 | ecosystem: Engineered > Bioreactor > Anaerobic >...
ACTGCCAGTTGTATTTATCCAGAACGGCTCTACGGCCGTTATCCCCTTTCAGATCGCTCTCCCGACGATTTTTGATGGTGTAGAGCATTTTTTTGCTCAGGTCGATAGGGTCTCTATCTTGATAGATGTAACCTGAATCCGTCTCGTCGATGATTCTTGCAATTGGCTTGCAGTTACTGGCGATAACCGGTTTACCGAGCATCATATACTGGAAGAGTTTGTTCGGGATGGTATGGTCGCTGTGAAGATTTCTCAGATGTGGTAGAATAGCTGCATCCCCTTCTGCTATAAGTGATAACATCTTTTCATAAGGCTGCCAGCCGCAGAATTCTACCTGCTTGGAAATAGAGAGGTCATCAGCCAGTTTCTTCAACATAAGAGCTGACCTGTTTCCATTACCGACAAGCCGGAGGGAAATATTCGGAATTTCCTTTTTTACCACTTTCAGAGCGGAGAAGACAATCTCCAGCCCCCGGTTGGCCCCGAAATTACCGGCATAGACAAAGAGAGGGTTATCGTTTATCTTCTCCCTCCTTATTTCCGGAATCTCGGAGATTTCCGGGGTATTGGATACGAGATAGATTCTATCCGGAGGTGTACCGAACTCTATCAGCCTTTCACGCTGTTCTTCGATAACAGAGAGGATAAGATCAGCCTGAGAAGCCATATCTCGTTCGTATCTTACCCATTGCTTGTGTGTTGAAAGAAGCCTTCCCGCCAGGGTCTGAGTATGTGGAGAAGCCAGAAGCAGCCAGGGGTAGTTTTCGTGCAAATCGAGCAGGAAAGGTATTTGTTTCTCTTTTCTGATTTCTCTGGCAATTCTGGCCAGCGGCAGGTCATGAACGTGAATAAGATCAAAGTGGTATTCACTGAGCAGATCCTGGAGAAATGATCGCCAGAAGTTGAAGTAGAAAGGGAATTTAAGGGCTCCGACACTCGCCTTGTAAATGAACTTTGGAATTCGCTTTCTATGGATGGTCAGAAGATCCTGGTGAATAATCTCGGTCCAACCGGTTCTGGTTATACAGGCGAGGACAACCTCGATACCTGCAGAGTTTAGGGTTCTTATCTCCTTCTCCACTCTGATATCGGGAGAGAAGCTATTTTCCAGGATCATTAGAACCTTCATGACTGCGAGCCCATTCCTCTAATAGTGATCAGATTTCGGATTTGAGTACAAAAACCGTACCTATCAAACCGAAGATGATATTGGGCAACCAGGCAGCTGCGAATGGAGAGAGGACTTCATTATATCCGAGGCTCTGGCTTATTCTCAGCACAGTGAGGTAGAGGAAACAGATCAGGATACCGAGAAGAAAAATCATTCCTCTGTATTTACTTCGCATAGAAACCGTTGCGAGTGGGACACAGAAGAGGAGAATAATAAAATTGGCAAAGGGGAAGGATATCTTCGTATAGAGATCGACCAGTTCATTAGTATAAGATTCTCCAACTCTCTTCAGCCTGTCGATATAATCGCTCAACTCGAAATAGTTCATGGAGAATGGGCTTTTAGCACTCTTCACGAAATCCTGAGGTGTAACGTTTATATCGTCCAGAGTTATAGAGTCATAATGCTCGCTGCTTGTTATTCTACCGTCGTGGAAGGTTCGAATCACGCAGTTTATGAAAACCCATTCATCATTCTGCCAGTCGGCATTGGTAGCAGTCAATTTTCTTACGATCTGAAAATTATCTGGATCAACTGTAGTGATATCGATCATCCGGAGAGTGTTTCGGAATCCGTCAAAGAAGCCGATATTATAGAGGGTATTACCTTCGCCTCTATACTGAATATTGGATCGCATCCTGACATCTTCGTGTTCCTGTCCTCTGATCTTGACACGGGAGACGTATTCCCGACGATCCTCAGTTTTGGGCAGGATAATATCTCCGAAGAACATAATAAAGAGAGTGTATAGTAGTCCGAAGAGGAACAATGGTGTGACGAGTCTGATAATGCTGACTCCAGATGCTCGAATAGCGATCGATTCGTTATATCTGGAGAGCATATCCATCAGAAATAGACCGGCCAGCAGGACAGTAACGGGTGATGTCAAGACAAACAGGTATGGTATCCTGAGCAGGAAATACTGAGCGAGATATTCGAATTCAGTGGTATTCCTGAGCAGCCTGGGCAGTCTGTCGAAGACGTCGACAACAATGAATATTATCGCCAGAGAGAAGCTGATAATGAGGAAAGTTTTCAGAAATTGGGTGATTATATACCGGTCGATGATCCTCATCTTCTGTTACCTCTGCGAAACATCCGGTTAAGCCAGGTGGAGAGGCTGTCTATCCAGCGTCGCCATTCAATTGTTTTCATATCTTTAGTCGATGAGACGACGAGATAGAGACCGATGGAACCGAAGAGCATATTGGGAGCCCACATAGCCAGCCAGGGGGCAATAATGCCTTTATCACCGAGCTGTTCTCCGCTGACCAGGCAGATATAATAGATGATAAAGATGATAGCGCTTGCCGTAAAGGCAACACCCACTCCACTGCTTCTGATCATCATTCCGATAGGAATGCCCAGAAAGACAAAAATAAGACAGGCAAAGGCAATGGAATACTTTTTATGTATTTCGACCTTATACTCTCTTATTCGAGCCTCCAGGTCAGATATCTTGTTGACCTGCATTGCGATCAGGTTATTATTTCTCTCTATCTCTCTCGCTACCTGAAAAGAGTCTCTATCCTCTTCCAGCAGGCGGTTTCTCGCCTCCAGCCTTCTGATCTGCTCTTTGGTATTCTCGATCTCCTGTTCTCTATCCTCAATTATTTGCGACATTTGACGGGAACTCAGTTCTCGGTCACCACGCTGGTCAGAATCCTCAACATTAAGGTCGTAACCAAGATCAGGCAGGTGAATGACCAGCCTTTCGAATTTCTGGAGTCGATACTTCTGAGGGTCACGGTCATCCCTCTCGTGAACCTGTCCATTATGAAGAATAGCTTTGAAATTATTCCCTCCATCGGTCAGTTCTATCTGTCCACGTTCAGCGGTTATAGTCTGTGGGAAATTGGTTCCCTCTCTGTTGTAGATCGTCAGGCCGAATAGATCATCACCACGTATATCTGAGGCGTAGATCGTATAGTTCTTAATTGTGGTGAATTGCCCGGGTTGAATATTAGTTACAGGTCTTCTGTAATGCAGTCTGACCAGCAGGTTCTTCAGTTTGTAATTAGTATCTGGCAGCACCTCATTATTGAAATAGACCATTAAGACAGAGAGGAACAGAGCTGCAATTACTGTAGAACGCATCAATTTATAAATATTAATCCCACATGACTTGAAGGCTACCAGTTCATTATCAACCGAGAGTCTTCCGAAAGAAAGGATAGTAGCAACGAGAACGGCCATGGGGACTGTGAGGGCGAGCATGAAAGGGAGGCTAAGGCTGAAAACCGAAAAAATTGCCGGTATATCTAATCTCTTGTCAATAATCAGATTGAGCAGTTCAATGAGTTTATCGAGCAGGAAGACGAAGGTCAGAACTATCAGAGAAACCAGAAAGGGTTTGATGTTCTCTCTCAATATATAACGTTCGAGTATCTTCATAGATCTAATACCTGCTCTTAGTCGGTTTGACCATCCCGGAGAGTATAGATACCTCCAGATGGATAAGGTCAACCGTCAAGTTCTTCTCAATCGAGTAATTGTTCGAATTCGTCTTCATCTATAATCTTTACTGTCGGGATCTTGCCTGCTTTCTGGAGCTTCGAACCCGGTTTATCTCCTACGATCAGGTAATCGAGTTTCTTGCTTACAGAAGAGATTACTCTCCCTCCCAATTCTTCGATCTTCTTCTCGGCTTCTTCTCTGGTGTAACGGCTCAAGGTTCCTGTTATTAAAAAACTTTTTCCTGCAAGCCTGTCGCTGACAGTCTTTTTTTCAGCCCTGAAAGACAGACCGGCCTTTTGCAGGGCTCTAATCGTCTGCAGGCTCTCTTCGTTATGTAAGAAGTCGAAGAGTGAACTAGCTATCTTATCGCCAATCTCTTCTACCTGCAGGAAATCTTCAACTTCGGCCTGGAGTAAAGACTCCAGGTCGGGGAAGTGTTCAACTATGATTTTTGCTGTTTTATCACCGACATAACGAATACCGAGTGCATAGAGAATCCGGTCGAAGGGTTGTTTCACCGATTTATCAATAGCCTGTTTCAGGTTATATACCGATCTCTCACCGAGCTTCTCCAGTTGCATTACTTTCTGATAATCGAGACTGTAAATATCTTCGAGCTTACTGATTATCCCCTCTTCCAGAAATCTGGCTATCAATGCTTCTCCTAACCCTTCGATATCCATTGCTTTGCGTGATACGAAGTGCTCTATCCGGCGCTGGAGTTGTGCCGGGCAGTTGATGTTATTACAGTAACGGATTACCCCGTCCGGTTCTCTTGTTAAGGGGGTGTGACATTTCGGGCAGTTCCGGGGAAAGCGGACTTTCCCTGCTCCCGGGTGGCGATATTCCGTTTCTACTCTCAGTATCTTGGGGATGATTTCACCCGATTTGACGAGAGTAACCGTATCGTCGTAATGAAGATCAAGTCTTACAATCTCCTCTTCGTTATGCAGAGTGGCTCGTGATACGGTTGAACCAGCAATGTAAACCGGTTCCAATATAGCAACCGGAGTTACTGCTCCGGTTCTTCCGACCTGAAAATTAACATCAAGTAACCTTGTACTCTTCTCCTCAGCCTTGAATTTATAAGCTACAGCCCAGCGGGGGCTTTTATCTGTAAATCCCAGTTCCCGCTGGATATGCAGATCATTGATCTTGATTACTACTCCATCGATTTCGTATCCCAATTTCGAGCGCTGTTCTTCCCATTTCAGACAATATTCTTTAATCTCCTGAAAACTATTAGCCAGTCTGTTATAAGGGCTGATCTGAAACCCAAGCTCTTTCAGGAATTTCAGAAGGTTGCATTGAGTATCTATCTCCCTCTTATCAAAATAACCGACTGAATAGATCAATGAATTCAGTTTTCGTTCTGCCACAAGCTGACTGTCTTTAACCTTTATGGTTCCTGCGGCAGCATTACGTGGGTTGGCAAAGGTTTTTTCGCCTCTCTCTTCTCTCTCGCGGTTAATCCTGAGGAACTCCGTGAGAGGGAGGAAGATTTCACCTCTGACCTCGACCGGATCTTTGTAATAGATCTTTTGAGGTATGGTCTCTATCATCCGGACATTATTGGTGACAACCTCACCTTTGTAACCATCTCCCCGGGTGGTGGCATACTGTAACTCACCATTTTCATAAAAGAGATTAATGCTGAACCCATCGATCTTCAATTCCAGCGTAACGGGATGGAAAGACTGGCCGGTATTTCTGGCAGCTCTTTCCAGAAAAGCTTCCACCGCTTCCAGGCTGTAGGCGTTTTCCAGGCTGAACATTCTGACTCTATGTTGAATTACTTCCGCAGCAGTTCTGAGATCACTTCCTACTTCTGCTGTCGGGGATGATTTGCTTTTGAACTGTGGGTATCTCTCCTCCAGTTCAGCTAACCTCTTCAACAACTGATCGTATTCGTAATCACTGATTTCCGGATCAGTAAAGAGATAATAGAGTTGATTGTGCTTTTCAATCATTCTACGCAGTTTACTGATCTCCTGTTTTGCTTTTCTTTCTTCTGCAGTCATTGCTTTATCTCCGGTTCAATTCAATCTGCCTGTCCGGGTTAATGTCCGCTTCGGGAATCTTTACTTCTGACAGTAAGCTATTGATATAATCCAGAGAACTGCCAAAACCGTCAACATCAGTTTCCAGTGTATAGGTAAGGTCTCTATCGACAGTGGTCTGAAAGAGATCGAGGAAATCGATCTGGCCGTCACCGAGAGGGAGATGGCTGTCCTCATCTCGGTTGTTGTCACTAAGATGAATGATTTTAATTTTTTCACTGCAGGCAGACCACCATTCCAGGAAAGAAACTTTTGAGTAACAGTAAATATGGGCAAGATCAAGACAGACGGCGAGATCTTTTTCTGTCCGATAATGAGTAAGAATTTTGGTGAAAACTTCCGGATTATGTTCGTGTGTATTTTCGAGAAGGAGGGTGATCTTTTTCTGTTGACAATACGAAAGGAGCTTTTCCAAGTTGAGATAGAAGCTTTCCAGCCATTTTTCTTTCCCTTTTTGAGGAATATAGGGTGGGAAGGCCAGATGCATAATTGCTCTGGAAATCTTTAACTCTGCTGCCCGGCGTAAACCCTGCATAATTAATTTGAATGACAGCTCTCTGATATAGTGGTCTTTACATCCCAGTTGCAGGCCGTAGAAAGGGAGGTGGAAATTTGCTTTAAGGCCGTAATTACCGATCTGCTTTCCTAATGATTCACCCAGCGGCAGATATCTGTCAAACAAGTATCTGGAGTCGGTTATGCAGAGCTCCAGATTGAGGTTAAGGTTATGTAATATGAGTAGATTATCGAGAATCTTCTCATCTAGATTGACCTTACCGTATATTCTATCCCGGAATTCTTTTTTCATACAGTCAGCTTTCTTCTCATCAAGGTTATACAGTTCGACAACTCTTCAAATTAACTTAATCAATCTTACTGTTCAGTATTATGTTGAACACTATTCCTCAATATCTCTGTAGGTCTCTAATCCCTTCAGCAGGATATTCATCGCCTTCGTCAGAGACTCTGTGTTAAGGACATAAGCAATTCTGATCTCGCTCTTTCCCTCACCCGGGGTGGCATAAAAACCTTCTGCCGGTGCTGCCATTACTGTCTCACCATCGATCTCGAACTTGCTGAGCAGCCAGATGACAAATTTTTCAGCATCTTTGACCGGAAGTTTGGGGAAGATATAGAACGCACCACCCGGTTTGATACAGACAATGTCTCGATTCTTCTGTAATTCGGCGAAAACAAGATCACGTCGTTTCGTGTATTCCTCGATTATCTTCTCAAAATAATCTTCTCCGAGTTCCAGACAGGCATTAGCTGCCACCTGGTCAATAGTTGGAGGACATAGTCTCGCCTGGGCAAATTTCAAAACAGCGGACATCAACTCCTGGTTACGTGAGACAATACAACCGACCCTGGCCCCACAGGCACTGTATCTTTTGGAGATACTGTCAACTACGATTGACCGGTCTGCTATCTCCTCGAATTTTAGTATACTCGTGTGTTGCAAACCGTCATAGACAAATTCGCGGTAAACTTCGTCAGAGATAACGAAAAGGTCGTGCTCTTTTGCCAGTTCCACTATCCTCTGCAATTCCTCTTCAGTATAGACCGTGCCGGTTGGATTACCTGGGTTACAGATCAGGATACCCTTCGTTTTGGCGGTAATCAATTCAGCGATCTTATCCTTGGCCGGCAGAGAGAATCCCTCTTCTGCATAGGTAGTCAAAGGTACGATCTTTATCCCTGACAGGGTTGTAAATCCATTATAATTTGTATAAAATGGTTCTGGAACTATGATTTCATCACCCGGGTTGCAGGTTACATTAAGAGCAAAAGTTACTGCCTCCGAACCGGCAACAGTGACGATAATATTGTCCGAACTGACTGCCAGATTCTTATTCTGGTAATATTTTGCCAGTCCCTGGCGATACTCTTCAATACCCTGTGACGGGCCGTAACCCAACACCTTATCTTTATAGTTCTGATAGGCTTTCATCATAACACTCGGTGTTTCGATGTCAGGCTGGCCGATATTCAGGTGATATACTTTGATCCCTCTTTTCTTTGCTTCATTGGCATATGGCATCAATTTCCTGATCGGCGATTCCTGAACTTCATAAGCTCTTTGCGATAGTTTCATAATTTACGCTCCTGTATTACTCTTCTTTAAATATTCTTTATTCCTGATTAAGTATGATAGATTCAATCTAAAAACACGAAAGCAGGCGATTACCCTATTCTCTTTGAATACCCCATTCCCGGTTCATGAACTGTAGCCTGTCCATTTCAAACTGAAGCTCTGCCAGTTGTTCATCGAGCTGTTCTTTATCTTTGATGTAATAAGGTTCACCATAAGATATGTTAACGACACTTCCAGGTTTGGGGAGACGAAAGAGATCCCAGGTCGGGAATAACCATTCTCTGTTGATGTCAATTGCCATAGGGATCAGTGGAAGTTTAGTATGATAAGCGATGAACAGAACACTCTTCTTCATAATCTCCCTGGGACCGACCGGTCCGTCTGGTGTTACAGCAATACTATTGTTACCTGCCGTTTTTACCAGCTGATAAAGGGCTTCAGTTCCACCACGAGTAGAAGAACCTCGAACGGTCTGATATCCCATGATCTCTACTGGACCGGCTATGACATCTCCATCACGAGAACGTGAGATAACGATAATAATCCCTTGATTACGGTAAAGATACATGAGCGGAATGATGTTCCGGTGCCAGAAAAGATAGATACAGGGTGTCTCGGGACGGGGTGTATGTTCACGATACTTAAGGCTCTTACCAAGGAGAAGGGTAAAGTATTTTACTCCATATTTCTCCAGAAAGAGAAGAGTGCTGGTCAAGAATGTATCATTTCTCTTCATTGATAATGCTCTCTATGATCGAGGCCACTTCTTGCGAGGCTTTTTTTTCGCTCAATAACTCTTTTATCATGCCCAGTTCTGCAGCCATCTTATCGTACTCTTGACTGTTATCGAGGTATTGAAGTATTCTGGTGTAGATATTTTCACCGGTAACCTCATCCTGGATTAATTCCGGAACGATATCATTATCCAGTATTATATTCGGCAGGCCGATTCGTTTGATTCTGACCAGTCTTCTGGCGATAGAGTATGAAACCCAGCTGGATTTATACACAATTATGAAGGGGGTTCCTATATAGGCAGTCTCCAGAGTTGCTGTACCGGAGGTAACTACCATGAACCGAGAATATTTGATCATTTCATACATATATCCATCAATGAGAAAAATCCGTTTTAACAGCTTGTCGGGGAAATAGCTCATAAACATTTCATGATTGATAGTATGGGCCTTTGAAACCAGAAACTGAAATTCGTCAGTCCGAAATCTTCTGATTGCCTCGATAAATGGTGGCAACATCTTTCTGATCTCCGAATCACGACTGCCAGGCATGAATCCAAGCCAATCTTTATCGGGATCAAGTCCGAAAGTATTGGCAAACTGTTCACGACCTACTTCGATCTGGATCTCTTCTGCGATCGGATGGCCGACATAAGCCGAAGTTACACGGTGTATATCAAGTGATTCCTTCTCAAACGGAAGTATTGATGCGACAAAATTGGTGTTCTCTTTCAACTGCTTAACACGGCCATGTCGCCAGGCCCAAAACTGGGGACAGATAAAGTAAAGAACCGGAATATCGAGATCATAGGCTATTCTGGCTAAACGGAGATTAAAGCCTGGGTAGTCAACCAGAACAACTAAATCCGGTTTGATCTTTGCAAAGAATTTTTTAATCTCTTTCTCGACATGCCAGATGAAGGGAAGGCTCTGTAACACCTCCAGAAATCCCATAATCGAGAATTTTTGAAAAGGGAACATCGGTGTGAAACCCTGAGCCTGCATGCGATGTCCTCCTATTCCGAGGTGACGGTAATTGCTTCCCCTTTTATTCAGGGCTTTGATGACTATTGACGCATGAAGGTCTCCCGAATTCTCTCCGGCTACCCAGAAGATGTTCTTTACCTTTCCACTCATATTGTTCCTCAGATAAACTATCAATTCAGCTGATATATATTTGTAAAGAAAATCTTTAGTTGTCAGTGCTTGACTAGATTTGAACTTCAAAGCAATGAAAGAATCTCATCTTCCTTTCCTGACAAATCTCCGCAGACTACTTGACAGATTTAAGACGCGATAATCTAATACAAGAAAAACAGATTGAGAAGTGAGAAAATGAGGGATAAAATCTCGTTATGTTATTACCGATCACCTTACGGGTTGCTGGAGATCAGGGGGTCTACTGACCAGCTTTTCAGTGTATCATACCGGAAATCAGTATCGACGAGGGATAACGAAGAAAACCGGTTAACAAGCGAGGTTGTCAGACAGCTTGACGAATACTTTAGAGGACTGAGAAGAATTTTCAATTTACCATTGTGTCTGGAAAACTATACATCTTACCAGCTGACTATCTGGAAACTCTTGAGCGAGATACCTTTTGGTGAAACAAGGTCCTACAGCGATATTGCCCGTCAGGTAGGAAACAGTTTGGCTGCCAGAGCTGTTGGTAACGCCTGTGGACAGAATCCTTTTCTGCTGATTGTTCCGTGCCACAGGGTGGTCAGAAAAGACGGAACTCCAGGTGGCTTTTCGGCCGGATTGTTACTCAAACAGCAATTACTGAAAATGGAGAGCAAACTATTGTGATGGCAGTAGAAAGAATATCTTTGCCTCTACTCTGAAAAAGGTTAGATTGAAACATAAACGATAATCAAGGAGGTTATCATGGCAGAAGTAAAACTGAAAGGTAAACCGATACAACTTATAGGTGATCTACCGAAAACTGGAATGAAAGCGCCATCCTTTAAACTGACAAAATCAGACCTCACTGATGCTACGATAGATGATTTTAAAGGGAAGAATATAATATTGAATATATTCCCCAGCATAGATACTCCGGTATGTGCCATGTCGGTTCGGAAATTCAACGAAGCGGCTGATAAACTACCAGAAACATATGTTCTGGGTATTTCCCATGATCTTCCTTTTGCTCTGCAGAGATACTGTGCGGCTGAGGGATTGAAGAGCATTATACCTCTGTCTGCTTTCAGATCACCAGAATTTGGTAAGGATTACGGTCTTCTGATTACAACCGGTCCGATGAAAGGTTTGCTCGCCCGAGCCGTTGTCGGGATAGATAAAGAGCAGAATATTGTCTATACTCAGTTAGTGCCGGAGATCGGTAACGAGCCCGATTATGATAAGGTGCTTAAAGCATTCGAATAATGATCGGTGATATTCGATAGGTAGAACTAAAAATTATGAGGGAGAGGCGAAACCTCGTCTCTCCCTTTTTTTAATCGTTATACTTGCTCTTACGGTTAACCTCTCTCTCCAGGTCTCGCTTCTGAATATCTTCTCGTTTGTCGTAACGCTTTTTACCTTTCGCTATTACGAGCATTACCTTGCAGAGTCCTTCATCATTGATGTATATCTCCTTCGGGATAAGAGTAAGACCCTGCTCCTCAGTTTTTTTGGTTAAACGACGGATCTCGTGACGGTTCAAGAGTAGTTTACGCTTTCGCTCGGGATCGTGATTAAATACATTACCTTTATCGTAGGGGCTAATATGCAAACTATACAGCCAGACCTCTCCATTCTCGACCCGGGCATAACTATCCTTGAAATTGATCTTACCCATTCTAATCGATTTGATTTCGGTTCCGACTAATACAATTCCGGCCTCTATCTCATCTAAAAAGAAATAATTGTGTTTTGCTGCTCTATTAGTAAAAACTCGCATATGTCTCTTCCTCTCTGTTATTCCTGATAACAGAGAATTGGATCGGGGTAGAGATGTCAATATTATATCTCATCTTAACAATATCTCACGATTTAGAATCACGACATGAAGACAATATCATTCTAACCCTCTTCTAAACCTCTGTATGCTGGTATTATAAAGGATTTTCCTTGCCTGACACCTGAAAAACTGTTTGACAAAAAACATAAACAAATTAACTGAGACCCATAAGTAGAAAAGGATTCTACAAATGTGTATCGAATCGTGTGTGAAGGAGAAAGGAGTTAGATGTCATTATCTGAAAGGTTTTCAGGATTTGACAATAATGTTAGAGTCAAGATTATTTTTAAAAAAGACTCTAAGATTGAGAGTAACGAGGGCTTAGTTAATGTCAGTTACAGAACACTAACCCCATAAATAGAATAAACAATCACAATTACAAGGAGTGACTTGATGAGACTACGACAATTCAAACTACTGTTCATTATCATGATTGTTGGTATGGCTTCACTGTTGTGTGGTCAGACCATAACAATCGATCTGGGAGAAGGCACCGATACTAATACAACAACCGGTGCAGCTCCATTCAACATCTTTTATAAAAGCCTGAGAAGCCAGTCTGTATATACTGCGACAGAGATAAACGAGACAGGCTTTGGTGGACCGGCAACACTGGAAGAGATCGGATTTTATGTAACCGATCCCCCGATTCATGCATTGCCGAACTTTATCATTCGTGTTAAGCATACCACAGCCAATGATGCTTCTAACCATGACAACGGTCCATTTGAGACGGTTTATACCAATCCATCACTCATGCCGGTTGGTGGTGACTGGTTCATGATGACATTCACTACCGATTTCGAGTGGAATGGAGCCGATAATATTCTAATTGATACCGCCTTTGGTTTACTCGACAATTATAATTCTTCAGGCCAGTTGTGGATATATGATGCCCCCAATGGGATGCGGTATGGCCGGTCGGATTCAGTTGATCAGACCAATGAGGCGACTACAACCACAACAGCCTATAAGCCACAGATCAGAATGGTCTTTGATGGTGGTTCCTTCATTCAGGACGATATGGCTGCTACTGCTATCAACGGTCCGACTTCACCGTCGATTGGTAACACCTATGATTATGTTATCACAGTGCGAAATATTGGAGCTGTAACTCAGGACAATTACACAATCAA
>Ga0334901_1003244_pt1 | contig 12615 bp, 17 predicted proteins | sample GraSluR3_MG_3_FD_207216 | JGI IMG/M metagenome (GOLD analysis project Ga0334901, IMG submission 207216) | Sludge microbial communities from methane-producing bioreactor in Wageningen University, Netherlands - Granular Sludge_15_08-R3 | ecosystem: Engineered > Bioreactor > Anaerobic >...
CCAGTTCAGATATATAGGAGTGTTTGAAGCTTGCGATTGTTATTGGTTCAGTTCCTTGTACTTCTTGAACCATTCATCCATTTCAGTGAGTCTTCTCACACGATGCTTTGGTTTTCCTGATCGGGAGAGTTCATGGTTTTCTCCTCTGAACATGCAGAGCCTGGAGTCCACGCCATGGAACTTTAGGGCGGTGAACATCTGGAGCCCTTCTGTGATCCAGCATCTGTAATCTTCTTCTGAGTGAATGAACAGTGTAGGTGTCTTGACTTTATCTGCATACTTCAGTGGAGACTGATCCCACATTTTTTCGTGGTTCTCCCATGGGGTTGCAGCGGTCTGATCATCGGCAAAATAGTAGCCGATGTCCGTGGTGTTGAACATGGAGATCCAGTTGGAGATGCTTCTCTGGGAAGCGGCCGCCTTAAAGCGGTCTGTGTGGCCGATGATCCAGTTGGTCATGAAGCCGCCATAGGAACCGCCAGTGACAAAGAGTAGATCTTCGTTTATGTCCTTGTAGGTCTTCAGTGCCAGATCCGTGAAGTTCATGAGATCTTCGTAGTCGATGTCTCCGTACTTTCCTCTGATGTCCGAGAAATCATTTCCTTTTCCGTCGCTTCCTCTAGGGTTGCAGAAGATCACAAAGTAACCGCTGCTGGCGAAGTACTGCAGTTCATGATAGAACACGCTTCCATAGACTGTCTTCGGACCACCATGGATTTCCAGAAGTGCAGGATATTTTTTTCCTTCCTCGTAATCCGCTGGTTTCAGCACAAACCCGTCGATGGTTCTGCCGTCTTCCAGGGTATAGGAGAGAGGCTCTGGAATGGAAAGTTTCAGTTCGTCTCTGATCCAGTCGTTGAAGCCTGTGAGCTGGACAGACTTTCCGTTTTCCACTTTATGGATTTCCTGAAGGGAAGTATTCTTCATACCGATGAAGAGAATGTTCCCGTCTTTGACACTGATGGAATCTACGGAACCTTCTTCCGTCAACACTTCCTTGATCTCCCCGTCGGCGCCGATTTTCATGATATGGGAATCGGTGCCCTGGGTTGTGGTGAAGTAGAGCTCTTCCTGATCGATGACTCTTGATTTTCCGCCACCGTATCTGGAATCGCTTCCTACGGAACTGTATAGGGAGATATCCAGGTCTTCTGTAATGAGCTTCAGTTCTCCATTTTCAAGATTGTAGGTATAGAACTTGCTGTTTTCATTGATTCCGAGGGTTTTCATGTCGGAAGCGGTGAGGATCAGCATGTTCTCAGACAGGAACTCCGCATAGGACATGGATAGCCCTTTGGTCTCCAGCTTGATCACTGCAGCACCATCAAAAATGGACAGTTCGTTGTAGAGCTCCTCCTTGTCCATGAAGGTGCTGGAGAGGATCACTGCCTGGTCCTTCTTCTCATTGAGTTTGATGCTTTCGATGTTTGTGTATTCACCGGTGAGATACTTGATGAACTGTCCTTTCTCATCGAAAAGAGACAGGCGGTTTCTTTTTCTTGAGGTGAATCCGTTTCCGTTGGACCAGTAAGGGATCTCATCCAGGACTTCATAGTCCTTTTCTTCCTTCAGTCTTTTCAGCTCATCGCTGAGCTCTTTTTCATCCAGGGTGAGCTGGTCCTTGCTGTTGTTGTCATAATAGGCGGAAGCAAGAAGCAGGCCGTTATGAAGGACTTCATAGGCACTTACCTTCTTGTTGAAGCGAATGTACTTGTCCGCTTCTCCACCATGAATGTTGATTTTATAAACCTGAGTGAATTCTTTCAGTGATTCGCTTTCCTCTTTGTCTTTATCCTCTCGAATGGTTGTGAACAGAATGTTTTCCTCATCAAGCCATTTGAAGCTGGATTCCTTGTTGAAGGCGGTAAGCTTTCTGGTCTCACCACTTTTCACATCCAGAAGATGCAGATTGGACAGATACTTGTTGCCTTCCATGTCCACTTCGTGGAGCACAAAGGCGGCATGATTTCCATCCGGTGCGTGTTCGATGCCGGACAGAAACTTGTAATTCTTGAAATCATCAATGGCAATATTTCTCATGTGGGACCTCCGTAAAGATATTGATAGAATTAATATACCGTAAAATTGACTGACAGTTTTGAATTATAGCCAATTTCTGTATGATAATAAGGTATTCTGTATTATTTCGGACGAAAAAACTCCGCTGGGGGAACAGCGGAGTTTTAGGCCAGTTGAAATATATATTAATTTGGGGTTTTCACAAACTGATTATTTTGCTTCTTTGTATAACTTTGCAACTTCGTCCCAGTTTACTACGTTGAACCAGTTTTCAATGTATTCAGGTCTTCTGTTCTGATACTTCAGATAGTATGCATGTTCCCATACATCCAGTCCTAGGATGGGTTCGTATCCTTCTGATACGGGGTTGTCCTGGTTTGGTGTGGACATTACTTCAAGCTTTCCGTCCTTCACTACAAGCCATGCCCAGCCGGATCCGAATCTCGTTGCTGCAGCATCGGAGAAAACAGTCTTGAATTCTTCAAAGCTTCCGAACTTCTCATTGATTGCTTCCAGCAGTTCACCTTCGGGCTTCTGTCCTTCGGCCTTCTTCATAACGGTCCAGAACAGGGAGTGGTTCATGTGTCCTCCACCATTGTTTCTTACAGCACCTCTGATATTTTCAGGGATTGCGTTAAGGTCTGTCAGCAGTTCCTTCAGGCTCTTTTCCTGCAGTTCAGGATACTTTTCAAGAGCGCCGTTCAGCTTGGTCACATAACCGTTGTGATGCTTGCTGTAATGGATCTCCATGGTCTGTGCATCCACGTAAGGCTCTAAAGCGTTATAATCATAAGGTAATTTTGGTAATTCATGTTTCATTATTTAATTCCTCCAAATTCTGTTTTTTTTCAAATCATTTTTCACTTCTGCAATCAGAAGGTTCAATGAACTTATGTGTCTACTATAACGCAATTGATAGTCAAATTCAATAGCATACAATTAAATTTACTGGCCATATGTATTTTGTTAATAGTACGTTTACAAAGTTCACTGGAATGATTTCTTTGGAGCATTGAATAGGGGAATTCTATAGGGAATATATTTTAATGAAAGTATAAAACAGGAAGCCCTGATCTGGAGCTTCCTGTTTTTGAACTATTATGAATCACGCATTTTACTGATTGTATCATCTATTTTCTTCCTACCGGTCAGATAGGTGTTTTTCAGTTTATTGAAGATTTCCCTGTTTTTCAGGGGCGTGATGTCTGGAAAGGCATTGAAGAGTCTTCGGTTCTGATACCGGCCTTTCTGAAAAAGAAGTCTCACCTTATCCGTATAGATGGCCGTATCCTCCAGTCTGGTCTGCAGCATATGCTTCAGTTCTTCCAGTCGGATCTCGCCTTCCTTCACCAGTCTGTCGAATTCTTCCTTGACCATGGCAATCCGCTTATTGAGCAGGAGCAGATGTCTTACTGTGAAGACCAGGTCGGACAGAACAGCCAGTAAGATAATCAGAGAAAGATAACTTAAGAGAATCATAGGCTGCTGATACAGATAGGCTTCAATGGCCGGATGGAAAACGTTCACCACCAGAACGGAGAGCGATGCGAAGACAAGGGCTCCAGTGAGATAGACTCGTCCATGAACATTGAACGGTCTTTTCGAATAATCCCACCACCTGGCATGGAAGAATGTCTCCAGAAGTACCGAGGTGACATATTCCACCGTGGTGGCCAGAACCATGCTGGACAGGAAGAGGGGCAGAAGTCCTGTGTCTTTACCATAAAATACCAGAATAATAAGGAGTGCTCCAAAACCGTAGACCGGGCAGAGCGGGCCATTGAGAAACCCCCTGTTGACCAGTTTCCTGCCGGTGATGGAACACAGAATGGATTCATAGACCCATCCTGCCACACTGTAGATTATGAAATAGAGAAACCAGTACATGAGACCCATCGTAATCCTCCATCTTCCTTGCTGCGTAAGCCATATATTATCATTATACAGAAAATGAATGAGGTTTTGACAGCTATCCCAGAATTACTTTTTGATCTGCGACTCTTTCAATGAAGTCTTCATCATGGGATACCACAATGACAGCCTGTTCCTTCTTGATTTTACGGATGATGTCGATGAGAAGGGTCTTGTTTTCCGCATCCAGGCTGCTGGTGGGTTCATCAAAGCACAGCACCAGAGGATTCAGAAGAAGGGCTCTGATGATGGCGATTCTCTGCTTCTGACCACCGGAAAGCTCCGAAGGATAAGCGGCCTTTTTGTCTGACAGCCCGAACTCTCTGAGATAGGCTTCCGCTTTCTTCACGGCCTCCTTTTCCTCATAGAGCTTATGGTATTTCACGGCAATGAGAAGATTGTCCATGACATTCAGATGCTGAAACAGTGAGGAAGACTGAAAGACCAGGCCGATGCGGATCCTGTTCTTTTCATCCACTTTCGTCTCATTGAGATAGAAGTCGCCCCCATCCTGCTTCTCCAGCTGCACGATGCATTTCAGCAGGGTGGATTTCCCTACTCCGGAGGGTCCCACTATGGCAAGCACTTCATTCTTCTCTACCTGAAAGTTCATGTTTTCAAGGACTTTCAGGTCCCCATAGGATTTGGATATATTCTCTGCTCTAAACACTAGATGGTCACCTTCCTCATGTTTTTCTCGATTTTCTTCAGCACTTTTTCAATGATGATGCTCAGCGTGAAATAGATGAGCCCCACAATGATGAAGGGTGCCGCTGACACATAGATGTTCGCCAGGGTTCTGGACACTTTGATCAGCTCACTGAGACCCAGGGCATAGATCAGCGCGGTATCTTTCAGGAGAACCAGCACTTCATTGGATAGAGAGGGAAAACTGTTTCGTACGGATAGTGGCAGAAGGATTCGGTAGAAAGTGTAGGACTTCGAGAATCCCAGCACAAAGGCCACGTCCTTCTGATCCTGAGGGACACTCTGTATCCCTCCTCTCAGAATTTCAGCAATGTAGCCTGTATAGTTGAATGTGAAACCGATGAGCGCTGCAGTCATTCGATCCAGGGTGATGCCGAAATAGGGCAGCCCGAAGAATATGAAGATCAGCTGAAGCAGCAGAGGGGTTCCACGCACGATGGAGATATACACGGAGATGATGGGCTTGATGCGTCTGAACCCGTAAAGATAGGTTACCAGTACGCCAAGCAGGGATGAGGTGAGGAGCGTGATGATGAAATAGAACAGCGTCTGTCCAAGACCCTGAAGAAGCATTGGATAACTTGACTGGAGCATGTTAATCATTGATATACACCTTTTTTATTTCATCAAAGGTTCCGTCGCTTCTGATCTCTTCCAGAGTCTCGTTCACTTTCTCAAGGAGAGTGGTGTCTGCTTTTCGGAATCCGATGCCATATTCTTCCTGTCCGAAGTTTTCGTCCAGAATTCGATATTCTTCGATGTTTTTGGAAAGAAGCACATATCTTGCGAAAACCTCATCCAGAACGATGGCATCGCTTCTGCCAGCTTCCAGGTCCATGAAAAGGTCCAGGTTGGAGTCGAAGGTGATGAGTTCACCGTTCTTCAGGTTTTCCACAACCCCTTCTTCACCGGATACGGCATCGTAGGCGCTGGATTCCTTCTGCACGGAAACCACTTTACCTGTCAGGTCTTCCTTGGACATGATATCGGAGGAAGCCATGGTGATGATGATCTGTGTGTTATCCATGTACGGATCTGAAAAATTCACTTTCTCTTTTCTTGCATCAGTGATGGTATAGCCATTGAAGATCAGGTCAATGTTTCCGCTGTTTAATTCACTTTCCTTCAGGGACCAGTCGATGGGCTGGAATTTGGGTGTGATGCCGATTCTATCAAAAATTTCTTTGGCCAGATCCACATCGAATCCCACCAGTTCTCCCTGCTGGTTTCTGAACCCCATGGGCACAAACGTATCATCAAGGCCCACGACGATTTCACCCTTTTCCATCAGTGCATCATAAGTGTCCTCATTTTTTTCTGCTGGGCTGCTGCACCCTGCAAGAAGTACCATTCCCATTAGTAGTGTGATGATTTTTTTCATTTTCTTTTCCTCCTTTTTTTATTTAACTGCATGAAATTCAAATAAAAAAGTCCTTAGTCTAAATAGACTAAGGACGATATCATTCGTGGTTCCACCTTATTTCATCAGCTCCTCGCGGAAACTGACCTCTTCGAGTACAATCATACTCTAGTCTTGATAACGGATGACAAGGATTCCCGGTACTCACTACTCTTTTCATTTTGCAAGTACAGCTCAAAGATGTGTTCCCCCATGCTCCACTGTTTTTTCACACCAACCAAAAACTCTCTGGAAGTTTTGCATAAGATACTATTTCTTTTCAACGCAATTAAATTATTGAACCTATCTTACATCAGGAAAAAAATAAATGCAATGTTTTCCCTGATTTTTGCGAAAATACCAATGGCAAGGTTTACAAAATCGGTCTGTTTGTCGAATAGAGACAGATGTTTTACGAAATCGGAAAATTTCAGAATGTAAATGCCGGAAGAAGAGCTTACGGTAACCGTGAAATTTCTGTGAATATAGTAAACTGATATCATTGATGATGCTGGCGGAAACTCCTCATGATTAGTCATTGCAGTAGTTTCAGATGATTCATTGGATCAGTACACTTTGTCATTTTCGCTATTCGAGCAATTGACAGAAATTTCTGTTGATGATAATGTTTACACAGAAATAATATAATTCAAGGAGGACTATCATGGCTAAGATTTTACTTGTAGGTAGTGTAATGATGGATCTGATTCTTCGCTGCGAGAGAGCACCAAAACCCAGTGAGAGTGTACTGGGACACAGATACAGCAATGCGCCTGGCGGTAAGGGAAGTAATGCTGCAGTCGCTGCCAGAAGAGCCGGTGCTGAGGTTTCCGCCTATGCGACCATCGGTAAAGACCCCAATGGAGAGTATCTTCTGAACAAATGGACCGAGGCTGGAATCGACACCAAGCATGTCATCGAGAAAGAAGGAGAAAACAGCGGATTCGTTGCCATCACACTGGAAGACAACGGACAGAACCGCCTCATCATCTTCCCGGGTGCAAATATGAAGACACCACCAGATCAGCTGGATGAAGCATTCAAAGATCCATTCGATGCGGTTCTTCTTCAGTTTGAAATTCCATTTGAAACAAACAAGAGAGCCATTGAGATTGCCAATGAAAAAGGCATCATCACTGTTCTTGATGCAGGTCCTGCCCAGAAGTACGACCTGGAAGGTCTGCCTCCTGTCACCATCCTGTCTCCAAACGAAACGGAAACGGAAGCCCTCGTAGGAATCTATCCAAAGGATCAGGACAGTGCAAGGGAAGCGGCCAAGAAGCTTCAGGAGAGAAACGGTGCCAAGTATGTGGTGCTGAAGATGGGAGAAAGAGGATCCTATCTCTATGGAGAGGGATTTGACGAAATGGTTCCACCATTCAAGATCAAAGCCGTTGATCCTACTGCAGCAGGAGACGCATTCACTGGCGTTCTTGCCAATGCCTTCGTGGACACCGGAGATCTAAGAGAAGCTGCCAGAATCGCCAACGCAGCTGGCGCACTCACATGTCTGAAACTGGGCGCACAGCCATCCCTTCCAACCAAGGAAGAGATCGATGCATTTCTTGCAGAGCAGAAATAGCGTATATTAGAATAAAGTGGCTCACCGGAGAGGGATATCCATCCGGTGGGCTATTTTTACTGGAATGAAAACAAATCCCTTATATGCAGAAAACTATCTCGAAGAGAGATGGTTTTAAAGTGAGCGGGTAGTTTTGGAAGCAATGCGCTTCGTCTATGTGGACTTGAACCTGAATTATCGGAGGTTCCTATTCCGAAGGAACTGATAGGTCTCTTCCACCGCCCAGACCTGATGCGGTAAAAACAGTTTCTCTCTGATTTCAGAAAGGTTCAGCCATACCAGATGATGATCCGGTTCAGTGGGTTCAGAAAGTATTTCACCGATTTCTATATAGTAGAAATAGCCGATGCCGTGAAAATTAATCTTCATTCTGTGCACATAGTGATAATAATCACCTCTGCAGATGAGCTCTTTCGGAACAACACCAAGGCCTGCCTCTTCAAGAGATTCCCTGATGATGCAGTCAGCGTGACTTTCAGAAGCCTCAATACCACCGCCAAGGAGGAAGTATCCTTTCTCTCCATTATGCAGATGGGTCATTGCCACAGGGACCCTGCCATCGGCTGAAAATCCGATACCATAGGCACCTGTACGCTCCTGATAGATCACGTCGGGTTTTTTATGGCCAAATGTTTTTTCCAGCATGAACGAATCTCTCCTCTTATATCAGGGTGTATCATAGTCATAATAATAGTTGAAAGAATGAAAAAAGACATATCTTCTCATCGTTGAGAGATATGTCTTTTATGGCGGAGAACGAGGGATACTTTACCTATGTTCATCTAAGCATTGATATCAAGCATCTAGAAGAACATGGTACACCTCAAAGTCCACCAGTAAGCATTTCATCATAGAAATTTATCTATGTTTTTCACATCTCTAATTTTAATATCTGGCATAACGTGAGTGTATATATTCATTGTAGTTTCGAACTTCCTATGACCGAGCAGCTTTTGAACAGTCTTAATCGGAGTGCCTGCTTCAAAATGTCTCGTTGCATATGTGTGTCTAAGTCCTCTTACGGTAACTGAGGTTACTCCACATTCGTCACATAACTTTGATAAATGTCTTGCTGGAGTCTTATTAAAAATATAGGACTCCTCTTTGTTTCTCGGATTCGGAAAAATCAAGCTATCCTTTCTTGCATGTTCCCATGACTCCATAGCATCAGTCAGCTTCGGAGGCAGAGGAATAACTCTCTTAGATGCTGTAGTCTTTGTGTCTTTCTCCACATCCTCATAGGTTCCATCTTCCAATTTCACTCTTGATAGAGATCTCTTTATTTGGACATGCTTCTGTCCCTTGATCGTCTTAAAATCATTCCACCTCAACGGTAACGCTTCGCCAAGTCTGAGCCCTGTAGCCATAACAAAATACAGTAGTCTGTGTATCGGGTTTTCCATGTCTAAAGACTCAATGAGTTTCTTCTGTTCTTTCGATGTCAGGACTGCTGTAACATCCTCTTCATCTACTTCTTCTTTTTTCATCTTGATTACATGCGCTGGGTTATATGTAATGACACGATCTTCATAAGCGAGCTTGAATGCCCCATTAATGATGATGTGGATTAGCTTCAGTGTACTGTCACTTTCCTTTAATTCGCCATACCATTCTCTTATCTGTGTACTTTGTATAGTCTTCATGGACTGGTACAGAAAAGGACAAATATTCTTTGAGGTCTCCGTCTCAGTAATATGCGTATTGTAGATACTTTCATATCGCTGCAACGTTTTTGAGGTCACAATAGGTTTTTTGAGAACATATAAGAATTTCCTTATGTAAATGTCTAGAGCTGTCTGATCTGCTCTAGGATTGTATTCTGGATTCTCTTCCAGGTACAACCGCATCTTTTCTTTCGCTGTATTTCTGTCCCTAGAAGAAAACTCCTTCATTACAGCTGTTCCTGTTTCAGGATTTCTCCCAATCTTAATTCGGGCCGTATAAAGTTTCTTTGATTCATTATAAAAGATTGTGCCATCACCATTTGCCCGAGTTCTCTTTTTGGCCATATTGCATCACCTCAAAAGTAAATTATTGATTGGACTACTCTTCCTAAGATATGCACCTCATCTTTTACTACATCGAAAACCTTAGTAGTATAAGCAGGATTAGTACTCTCTGGGATAAGTGCGATATTTCCGTCCGCAAAGGTTACCCGCTTGACTGTAGCCTCGTCTCCATTTATTGCAACTACCGCAATTTGACCATTGTCCACCATGGTATCTTTCTCTACTACAACGATAGAGCCTTCAGCAAAGAGTTTATCCATGCTGTCTCCTTTTATCTTTAAGGCAAAGTATGTTTTCTCACTACTGAAATGATTGCGATCTAATATTAGATACCCATCATTCATATCTACTGCTAGTTCAGGCATCCCAGCACTCACTGATCCAACGAGTGGGATTCTCATCGATAAATCAACTTCAATTTTATCCTTATCGAGATTGTATAAGTGTTCTTTTTCTTGTTGTATGGCTATCAACTTTCCTAGATCCACGTTAAGAGCATCTGCAAATAAAGCCAGCATATCAACCTTAGGATTCTGATTCCCTTTTTCAATATCGCTAATCGAAGCATTAGAAACATTCATCTTAAGTGCAAGCCCTCTTTGGCTAAGCCCTCTCTCTAAGCGTAGGTTTTTTAAATATTCACCGATAGTCATTATCCATTACTCCTTACTCAATGATCATATTTGTATTGAGTATATAATAAAAACGTTCGCTAAAGCGTACAAAATAACAATATTAAAAATAAAGTGTTGACTTTTTCTGACATCTAAATTATATTGGATACATGGTTGTTGGAAAAAACGAACAACCTGTGAAGGAGGTGTAGTATGAGGGTAAAGAAAGATGAATTTTTGAAGAACATGGAAGTTCATAATTTGAATTTTACTGAGGTTGCCGGAAAGATGAAGATATCTCGGTCATATCTATGGGAAGTTCTGGAAGGGAAGAAACAACCGGGTGGTAAGTTTCTGGTTGGACTCAAATTAGCTTTTCCAGATGTACAGATCGAAAACATTTTGGAAATTTAAACCATTTATTTTTTTCACTGTGTGTTAGATTTTGTGAACACATAGTGACGTAACAAATCATTAATAAATTAAGGAGGTGTTAACATGGAGACTATTTCCGTACGTGAGTTCTCTCAAATGACAAGGATCAAAGAGTGCCAGGTTAGGGATTTAACCTTTGCAAAAACCTTCCCTTGTGTCCGGATTGGTGCAAGAGTCCACATCTTTAAAGACAAAGCGCTCAAGTGGCTAGAAATGCATGAGGGCAAAACAGTAAACATCAAGAGAAATCCATTTTAAGAAAGGAGAAATAAGCCTATGAAAGAAGTCATAGTTTTTCAGTGTGATCACTGCAGAAAGAAGTACGCAAGTAAGTACCGTGCAAAAGACCACGAAAAAGAGTGCTGGAGGAATCCAGAAGTTAAAGCATGCAACACCTGTGTTTGGAATAACTACGAGGGTGGTGGCAGGAAATGTGAGTGGTTACCCGAATACCATCAGTTCCCAGAAACCTACCCACAACATCCAGTAATGCACTGTGAATCATGGTCCTCAGCTTATGAATACCAGGAGGGAGAAGAGTATGAATAAACTACAGATTTTCAAGAACGATGCCTTTGAAGTAAGAGCAACCCTAGAAGATGGAACGGTGCTATTTGATGCCGAGACAGTAGCAAGGTGTCTAGGTCTGGTCAGCAAAAGTGAAAAGAATGGGAAGATTTACGAAAATGTTAGGTGGAGTAGGGTGAATGACTTTCTGCCACAAGTGGCAGAAATTAAGCAAGGCGACATGATCCCTGAACCCATGGTGTATAAGTTAGCTTTCAAAGCTTCCAATGAAACTGCTGAGAAGTTCCAGGATTGGTTAGCAATTGAAGTCATCCCGCAGATCAGAAAGACCGGTGCATATATTCCGGATGTATCTTCACTGTCTCCAGAATTGCAGTTGATGAATGCAATAGTGATTCAAATGAACAATGATGCTCGTAACCTGGCAAAACTTACAGATGATATGCAAGAAACCAAAGAAGAGCTACAAGAGATGAGAGATGTCATTGAGATTACTCCACTAGACAACTGGAGAGAAGACACCAACAAGCTAATCAACAAGATATGTAAGGCCACAGGCGACTACAAAGACACACGAACTAAGGTTTATGAAGCGCTTAACACCAGGGCAAGAGTAGACATCAAGAGAAGATTAGACAACATGAAAACCAGAATGGTTTACGCAGGTTCCAGCAAAAGCAAGGCCGATGCACTCACATACCTGGATGTAATCGCAGAAGACAAGAAGTTGATTGAAATCTATACCGCAATTGTTAAAGAGATGGCGATCAAGAAAGGGGTTAGCTAAATGAAAACACTAAAATACGCATTATTTTTACTTAGTATAGGTCTTTTCAGTAGCTTTATGGCAATTTTGGTCTATTTTTTACGATTGCTGGGGGTGAGGTGATGAGATTAATAAAAGAATTTTTCGAAGCTGAAGAAATGACGAATTCCGAGTTCATGAAAATCGCGCTTCTTTATACGCTTTCAGCACCGGTTATCGTTGCCGGAACATGGTTACTATATGCTGCGCTGTATGCTTTGACAGGTGCAAGATGATTACACTCAAATGCATACGCTCCGACTATAAACAGACAGGAATCTTCATAGCGAAGACAGATGATCACTACATTTTGGAGATCAATGGAATAACTCAGATGTTTAAAATCGACGAATGGGAGGAGGTTAGAGATGCAGGTTAAAGTCTCACTCGAAAGACTCAAGCGAAAACTGGCAGAGCGACAGAGAGGTATCAGAGAAGCGGATGCCTACTATTACAACAGTTACTCAAGCACTCGAAGTAAGGCTTATAAGTCCAGACATGCAAACCAAAACCCAAATTAAAAACCACCTCGCGACTGCAATCGCAAAGGTGGCTAGGGTGTTTATTACAAGTGCATTATAGCACGAAAGGACGAAAAAATGAAT
>Ga0334901_1003250_pt1 | contig 12593 bp, 12 predicted proteins | sample GraSluR3_MG_3_FD_207216 | JGI IMG/M metagenome (GOLD analysis project Ga0334901, IMG submission 207216) | Sludge microbial communities from methane-producing bioreactor in Wageningen University, Netherlands - Granular Sludge_15_08-R3 | ecosystem: Engineered > Bioreactor > Anaerobic >...
TTTAGATAATGCGACCACCGCGAACCTGATGAACCTCCCGATAGTCATCGTGGCATCTGGGGGCCTTGGCTCCTCATTTGATACGATCGCTTTGAACAAGTATGTCTGCGATCGTCTTGGCGTGAGAATTGCAGGAGTCATCCTCAATCGAGTCCTTGATGATAAACGTGAGATGATCGTAGATTATATGGGGCGTGCACTCGAGCGATGGGATATCCCCCTCATTGGGACGATACCTTTCAGTCAGATCCTAGCTGACCTCCGTATGGACGATTATGCACAACTGTTCAAGGTTCCACTCATCACCGGTCTTTCCCATCGATATCGATACTTCGAACATGTGCGGCTGGTAGCAACGAGCAACGAAGTATATGAGCAAACGATGAAACGGAGACAGCTCACGATCACCCCTGCAAGTAGAGAGGACATCATCAGATCGACTCTCCAGAAGTACGAGGAGTACAAAAAAGCCGAACACAACATCGATATGGAACCCGGTATCCTCCTAACCGGTAGGTTCCAGCCGAAAGACCGTCTCGTCAGACAGTTGGAGCAAGCGGACATTCCGATGCTCTATGTTCCTGAGAATACGTTTGAGGTGATGAAGCGGATAACTCAGCACACAGCAAAGATCCACATTGAGGATGAACAGAAGGTCCAGCAAGCCATCCAATTGGTAGAATCCAACATCAACTTGAATAAGCTTCTAGATAGACTCGACATCTGATAGCCTGGTGCTGATTGCCCAACGAAGCGAGTGCAGGAAACGAATGCGCAGCTAGCATACTTCTCATTCATGAGAGAAAAGAGAAAGCCGCATGTCCTGGAGTGTCTTGGACAGCGGCGATCTCAGGAGAGTTACCTCGTATGTGGTTAGAGACTGTCGAAGAAGTCGCTCATCACCGGCTGCAGTTTCTTTCTGGAATAACCAAGATTTGCCTGAGCGTAGAGTGCTGTGTTAGCTTCGACCGATCCATCAATCTTTGACAACCCAAGATCACTGCCCTCCAAGAAAGCAAGTAACTTTTTCCGAAGCGCTTCATCTGCACAATAGACAACCAACTCTCTGGTGAACTGAGGCTGAGTGTAGGCATTCATAGCGATCAGAACATCAAGGTTGCACGCAGATGCATAGGTTGCCAGGGAGCTGGAAAGCTGAGCATCTTTCTGCAACCAGTCTTTCACCGAAAGGAGGACCGATGCGAAACCGACATTCTGGTCTCCTAGCTTCCACTCCTTGTAATCCTTCCGAAGAAGATCGGCAGAATCGAGAGAAGAGACATTGAACTTCTCTTCCTGCAGTTTATCAAACAGCTGCTTTCGATTTGCGCCTGTCAGGTTAAGCAGCGCATCGACCACGTTTCGATCCTGATCGGTTGCACGCTGTGCTTCTGGATCCAGATTGACCGTATCAAGGAGAATCGTACCGAGGAGCAGTACAGCTGAACCCTCTTCCAATACTTCAGGTCTTTGCAAAAGCGCCTCAGCGACTAGCGTAGCTGCAGAACCCACCGGAGTGATCGTTTTGGAAGCTCCGGCATAGAGTTGCTCATCTTTGTGATGGTCGAGAATCTCGACTACGGTCTGCTCAAGATGGCCTTGATTTGAAGCCAGCTTGTTGTGGTCGACAAGGACGAGCTCCAGTTTTCCTGCCTGGTTCAATACACCGAGATCGATATCTTCGGCGAACAAGAGCCAGTCGGTCTCGATTCCCGCATGGGAAAAGAGGAATGCGGCTTCAGTACGTAATTTGAAGTCATCCCGTGGAATGTTGATCATCGGGATGTAGACCCGTGTATCATCGGCTGGGGCTGACATCGCTTTATAGTATGCATAGATCACAGCTGATCCCATCGAATCCAGATCGGCGGCTTCGTTACCCATGACTACCTGAATCTTCTCTGCAGTAAGCATGGCGGTTTTCGCTTGTTCCAAATAATTCTTCAAATCTTTAACACCTGGGGATAAAGTCATTATGGACCCTCCTAATTCTAGTACTGGTATCATCGCTCGAGAGACTGAAACCTGTCAAGTTTTTCGGCCTACTTCAAGTATAAAAAATTCTTTTAGAAGGTATAAGAGAAATTTTTAACTTGCTATATTAAATAGAGATAAAAATTCATAATGGTCATGATTAAGTAAATTTATTGGACATGGGCAGGTTTCAACAGTATGATAACACGCCTGGACATACAGTGGCGGTAACGCACATTCTACGCATGATACGCATCGCCGATCCCCTGATGCCCACGACAAGGAATATGTACAGATCGTGCTTGTATCCCGAGTCATCCATAGTCACTTCAACACACCAGGAAAGGTAAGGAGCTTGTTATGAAAAAAGAGAAAAGCGGTGCATTGTTCACATCCAAGGCGAAATCTCTACAGTTGGAAATGGAGCAGTATTTTGAACTGATCGACGAAGGAGCGATGATGCTCGAAGATGGTCTGGCAAAATATCTTGCAGGAAATCTGGAATTGTTTGAAGAGACTATCAAAGAGATCGATCGAGTGGAGCATGAAGCAGATAATCTGCGAAGGCAGATCAAACATCGATTGTATGTGGAAATGCTCATTCCCGACTCCCGTGGTGATGTGCTCGGCCTTCTCGAGACGTTGGACAATGTCTTGGACAGCACAAAACATGTAGCGATCAGCATCAGTATCGAAAAACCAGAGATCAAGGCTTTTCTCAAAGAAGATTTTCTAGAACTCGTTCGAACGACTGTCCTTACCGTGCGTGAACTCACCTTAGCGGTACGAGCCTTCTTTAGACAGAATTTTCGGGTATCGGAACATCTTGACAAGGTCCACTTTTGGGAATCTGAGAATGACAAGATTGAGGATAGGATAAAGAGAAAAGCCTTTGAGAGTGAGGAGATCGTTCACTTCAGTAAACGGGTACACATGCGTTATTTCGCTGAACGAATCTCAAAGATCGCTGATGAATCCGAAGAGGTTGCTGAGCGTCTTGCCGTATATAGCATCAAGAGAAGCATGTAAGGAGGCTCTGGCATGGAATTGACTGGATTGTTGTTTCTATCGAGCGGCCTCTACATGGGGTGGTCCCTCGGTGCCAACGATGCCGCCAACATATTTGGCACGGCTGTTGGAACCAGGATGATCAGGTTTCGCACTGCCGCAATCGTCTGCGCCATCTTCATCACCCTCGGAGCTGTGGTCAGTGGAGCTGGTGCAGCAAAAGGATTGGGGGCCATTGGTGCGGTAAATACGCTCGCCGCATCGTTTGTAGTCTCAGGTGCCGCCGCTACCACCGTGTTGCTCATGACTCGGGCTGGATTGCCGGTATCCACGACGCAAGCGATCGTGGGTGCTATCGTCGGCTGGAACCTGTTCACAGGAAATCCAACCGATCAAGCTGCACTTACACGTATCGTGGGAACCTGGGTGTATGGACCGCTCCTCGGTGCTTTGTTCGCCTTCGTTCTATACTTTATCGTTAAGGCTGTTCTCAGAAAGATCGATATCCATATGATTATGCTCGACAAGTATACCCGTACCGCATTGATCCTTGCCGGAGTCTTCGGATCGTATAGTCTCGGAGCGAACAATATGGCAAATGTCGTGGGTGTGTTCGTTCCTGCCTCTCCGTTCAATGACTTTCAGGTGTTCGGTTTTACCTTCAGTGGAATACAGCAGCTCTTCCTTCTTGGTGGGTTAGCTACGGCAGTGGGTGTGGCAACGTATTCAAAAAAGGTCATGATGACCGTTGGTTCCAATCTCTATAAGATGTCTCCTGTGTCTGCTACCATCGTAATCGTTTCGACTGCTCTGGTGTTGTTCCTCTTTGCGTCTCAGGGGCTCAAGGATTTTCTCGTCTCTATGAACTTGCCTAGCTTTCCTCTTGTTCCGGTCTCTCAATCGCAGGCTGCGGTTGGATCGGTTATCGGTATCAGTCTTGCTAGGGGAGGGAAGAATTTGAATCTGAAGCTCCTGCGTAATATTTTCATGGGTTGGATTACTACTCCCGTGGTGGCAGCTGTCATCTCCTTGATTTCACTGTTCATCATGCAGAATGTGTTTATGCAGTCGGTGAATATGTAAAGAATCAAGCAGGGTAGAATGCCACATTTCCACGTTCACCTTGCTTCTCGGGTACTAGGATGCACATCTTCGTGAATTCCGCCGCAAAAGCCTCCTCGTTCACCTGCATTCTAGGGGTGTTCAGAGGGGGCTGTATGGTGGAAGGCTGTTTACCTAAGTCATTGATGATACTTGGATCAAGACGGTTTGGACGACATAACTCTAGGCATCGTGTGATTATTCTGCGATAGACATGGTCGACGATGCGAGCTAACCGCTATGTCTTGTTTGAATGAACGATTCCAATACCCGTAGTATGTTCAGGACACAGGAGGCAAGCATCCTTCTCAGTCATTGCGAGGCACCGTTAGAGCTCTTTCCTCTTCGTCCATAAATCAGCAGGGAAAGGAAATATGATCTGATCAAGGTGTATGTAGAGATGAAGCGACGATAGTTCATATTCTAAAAAGGGTCGCTCGGTTGCCATATCTCCTGATCGAATTCAACGATATCTAACTGGCATCCTGCCCAAATCTCTCTGGCTTCACTTCTCGTGAGGCCACAAAGTTCGTCTTTGGCAAACAGGCATATGCTCTCTCTAAGTGATAGACATCGAATACCATTCTCTTCGATTCCAGTATTCAACAATCGATCTACTTTTACTTGCAGGGACTTCTCGTCACTGAAGAATATGGTGATTCCCATTGTTTTAGCGGCGGCTAGGGAGTGGATTTCTCCTTGGTGATGAGTTGGTCTCTTTGGGTGAACCATGATCCGGGAGAGACGTTTAACGGTTTCTGCATACAGATTCTTTTCCAGCGGGTTCCAGAGTCGATCGTCAACTACCAGAATTCTACCATCCTTTAGAAGTGTATTGACTTGGGTCGTGGCATGTTGTGGCCAGTGTATCTCGTTATATACGTATTGATGTATGTACAGGTTGTCGGAGAGTAGCGGTAATACAAGCTCGATATAGTTGCGTGAGGAGATCTTTCCCAATTTGATACAGACATCGGAGTCCACGATGATCTTGTCAAACTTCACGAGCCTTGTTCTTCCCCCTTGTGTGAATCGTCTCCCTGAAAGAGGGGTTGCTCCGCGGTCAACGAGATACCAACTTGTTCTACTTCGAGACCCGCGAGCTCTATCAAGTATTCCAATCTGTCTTCGCTGATTAGGCCTTGTTCAAAGGCCTCCATGGCAAGATCGGGGAGATCTCCCATTCTCATGCTTCTTGTAGGTTTGTACGGTTCGTATCCGAGTCTTACCCTCCATTGATCGATGGTGGTAGGTGAATTGTTGAGGAGTACGTCAGCAGCCGTCCTAGTAATAAGGTTGATTTCATTGAGGCGCTTTACCATCATGCGATAGGGAACGGTGAATGAATTTGCAAGACGAACGATCTCTTTGATTCCGATGGACTGAGCATCGATTTTGATTGCTGAAATCTCCATTTTCAGCAACGACTCGGGAACAAGAAACTCTGCTGCAAACCGATTTGCCTTCTGCTCATTGAGGGGAAGAGAAGTCTCGGCCTTGGTGGAGTCCTCCTGAGCTTTCACCAACTCTTCGACTCCATTGAACCAGATATGGTACAGTTCATGAGCGGCTACGAAGACCTGCTGCTCCAAGGAGATCGATGTGTTGATGCAGCTGAATACTCGGGACTCGTACGTAGTCATGAAACCCCATATGTCGGTATTGGTAAACGGATACAGAATCAACGTACTGTGTTGTTCTAGAATCGTAAAAACATAGGAACCGATTATGTCATTCGCTTTGTTCAGTTGCCTTAGCTTCTCCATCGCCTTCAAGGATATGTCGTTCGCGGTTCTTGTATCCAGAGATCCCCATGTGGTGCGTGACCTACCCATTTAACAGATCCTCCAGAAAGAACATTTCTTCGATGGCTTCGCGAACCTTCTCGAACTCCGCCCTTGTCTGTTCGCATGTTACCTCTCCCATGAAGCCAAATACGATCTGATTGGATTTTGTGTCCCCTTGGGAGGGGAGTAGGGTTTCCATGGAGACAGCTAGAGCACTGGCAATGGCATGCAATTCAAGGGCATTGATTGCCTTGGATCCTTTCATGATCTTATGCATTACCTGCTTGGAAATACCTAGATCGTTCGCGAGACTTTGTTGGGTTCTCTGTTGCTTTGCGAGAATGTCTGCTATCTTACAGCCTATCTGCTTGAACAGATCGAATTCCATCTTCCACCTCCTATGCTCATCATAGGGGACCGCAAGGGGATGGTCAACAAAAATAGTAAATGTTATATATATGATTAAAAATAGTTAACATATCATTTACTATTAATCAACCAGGGTAGAATGCCACATTTCCACGTTCACCTTGCTTCTCGGGTACTAGGATGCACATCTTCGTGAATTCCGCCGCAAAAGCCTCCTCGTTCACCTGCCTTCTAGGGGTGTTCAGAGGGGGGGGGGCTTTATTATAAAAGGCTGTTTACTATGAGGTGAGAAGGATCAAGTGTACATGCGAGCTGAGTTGTGTGGTTGCTAACAAAGAGGAAGAAGAGCATGGAGCGCTTTGTTTCCAACAGGGAGTAGTTTTCCCAAACTGTGATAACGTAACCAACGGGAGAAAACCGAATGTACGCGGTTGAGACGATACGGTTATCTGGATTCAGCGAGATCCAGGTCTTCTATGAACGATGCGAAGTTGGTAATCATCTGACTCCGCTGAGGGTCGAACAGCAGGTGCTGAACATCCCTTTGCTTTTCCGAGAGATCCACGTTATCGAGACGTGATATCATCGCATGCTTGAGCTCCTCTGCGTTGTGAATCCCATGGTTCACTGCAAGAAATTCATAGTTGGGTTTCGTGCGGCTCAATAAAAACATGGAATCATAGAAGTCTCGACCCTTGCTGCGTGCAAGAGTTGCAGAGAGCTTCATTGAACAGAGTACATCATCTGGTGGGACTGGTAGGGGGAAGTAGAACCCACTACTTCGCACGAATGCTGGAACTGTCTTGTAGGGAATCTGCTGATCCTCCATTTCTATTTTTATTAGGAACTTTGCTTTTCTATACCCACTCAGTTGCAGGTCGAATAGGAGTTGCGGGAAATAGATGCTTCTTCTATAGGCTACGAGCATATCATGTTCCTGTTTTCTCGGTTCAACGACATAGCCGAGATTGGAAAGATGTCGCAGTACGGAATCGGTCATGGCAATGAAATCACTGTGGGACATCTCCTTGCAGTCAAAATCGAGGTCTTCGGAGAATCTATCGATCTGCTTGATCAGTCTCAGATTCGTACCACCGATGAATGAGAGTCTTGAAATGTATGTTGAATTTGAGAGGAATTCCAGAATTTGACATTGTATATACTCTTTAAGCATATACTTATGGTATTCTGGGATATTGCGCATATAGGGAGGAAAGAACGGCTTAAGCGACTCGAGTGCAATCATAGATATGCTCCTTTGAGATAGGAAACTCTTTTCTCCAATATCTTCGAACCGAATCTCGTTACATACTCATCCAATCTATCTGTATTGAGTTCCTGATTCATGAAATCGACATCCAGCCGGAGTTGTTGCATATCTTCTACAGAATTATACTGTGGCCTCAGATAGAGGAGGTCGAGCAAAGCCTTCTCCGGTGTTGCTAGTAGGATGCTCCAGCCATTTGAGAGGGTGGATTGTTCCATTGAATATCCAAACAGTAGTTCAGGCTTCACGGATTGATAGGTAAAGTATCCAAAAGCGTTTTGAAACTTCTTTGTCTTTCGTGTGGTGATACTCGTCATCGGAATCACTCCCTCTGGAATCATCCCATGGAAGGAGAGAGCCGACTCAAGGCTGATGTATGATGGGGCGTACATCTTGTTGGCGAGGTAGAAAGGGGCATCTCCTTGCTTCAGTAGAGAAGGGAAGGCGTAATACCCTTGCCGCAAGCGGATGATTTTTCCCTGTTTCTCCCATCGGCCAAGGTTATTTCTATTGAAATCCGCATTCCAGATCTTTACTTGATGGATTGAGAAGCATCCTAAAGAGATGAAAAAGTCCCTGAACTCCAAGTAGGAGATGTTTCTTTTCGTTTCCATAATGTGATAAATATAATGCATTATGGAAATAAAAAAGTCAACCAGGGTAGAATGCCACATTTCCACTTTCACCTTGCTTCTCGGGTACTAGGATGCACATCTTCGTGAATTCCGTCGCAGAAGCCTCCTCGTTCACCTGCATTCTAGGGGTGATCAGAGGGGGCTGTATGGAAAAAGGCTGGCAATTATGAGGTGCGAAGAATTGTTGTGAGATGTTCTGACCGCTCATGTAGGTGGAAATAATAGGTTCGAATGGTTTGTGAGTCGAGAGTCATGTCGAAAGGAGGGAAAGATTCTTTAGGTATAAAAATGATACCAAGCATTTTTAATAGTATGGAACCATAATACGAGAGTGTGGTCGGTAAATTCATTATCCGTTGTAGGATTAAGAATTATTATATTGATAGTCGTCTAGTATCATGTTAGCATAAACAATGTCAAAATATCTGACATTTTGGTTAGCAAATATTTACCAAAGTAGGAGGGGAAGATGAAGATTCAAGAAGTAGATGTTCCCTTTATCGATGGTGTTGTTTCTGATTTGATTGAGATCCTTAAGTGTGGAAAAGAAGATTTTGAAACACATCTCTCAAGAATTGCTTCTGCTGCAACGGAGGAGTATATAAGGATGGTGTTAGGAGAAAAGTCTTTCTCCCGAGGATCTGATATCCGCGAATATCGGTTGTGTCTACTAATTCAACATTTTTTCAATGGAAGAATACCAGATGAGAGGACAATCTCATCTCTATTTCAAACTACCTTAACTGAAAGTAGAACTCTCTTAAGATCTACGTTGGCAAAATATCATTATACACTGGAAAGAGCTGTGATAGATTCAATAAAAGATATTATTCTTTCAGATTTCAATAAAGATGATGATGGTAACCGTATCCTTATCAATGCTCCCGACAATATCATTGAAGAGATGAATAAGCGAATAAGTGAGATTGATGGAACTCATAAGCCAATTACTAAACAAAGAGGTTCACTTCAGGTCTACCTGATCCCTCCCGCTACGTATAGCTCTTTGCACAAATGGGTGATGAGTAAATGAATGAAGTGATCACAGTATATGGAATTCTTTTAGCTGTATATACATATATTGATTCTCTCTATACTGGTAAAATTGAAAATGCATTAGCAATAAAGCCTAGCTACCATTCCGAGGATAATAAAAAGAACATAAAAATAATAAAGAATTCTTTACTCTCACAACTTTTACCTCTTCTAATTCTTTCAATTGTCATATTTGCAATTCTTGTAACTTATTCAATTCAGATTATGCAGGAGATGAAGTCCGAAGGGTTGTTACACTTTGATATATTCACTTCTACCATGCTTCTCATTGTCGTAGTTTTTCTTTATTGGGTAACAAGAAATATATATAAATTAGTCCTGATGATAAAAAAATTAAAGAATGTCGTAGGAGACAAGTGAATTAGCTTGGACTGTTTTGCAGGTCACTACACACTGTTATTTATTGAGAAGGTTGAATGATAGAACAAGGCAGAAAAAAATGGGGATATCCCGATTTAACCGATGGAAAGGAAGTAGAATATGCTTTGCTTGCGTTTGGCTTGTTCCCAGAGCGAACACCGCCATGCTTTTCAGGTAGGCAATTTGCGGACTACATATTTTCCCATACCCGTGAATATAGCGCTTCCAGCCATTACTATATTGAGTACAAAGCTTCGAGAAACGTAAGATTATCGAGATTGTTTGGTATTCCTCATCCAGAAGCTCATTGGGAGCTGTGTTCATTCATCGGGAGCCAGTGGGATAAAATTAACGCTACAATTGGAAAACACGACGTAGGGTTCAGTTATTGCCATATTCGTAAGTTTCTGAAAGATGAAGTTATTTATCGTCTTTCGTATGGCACAGACTATAAGAAAGAAGAAGATGAGCTGAATTATTCGCTCGGCTGTAGATATGTAGTCAAGACAGATATCTCAAATTTCTATCCGAGTATCTATTCTCATGCGATTCCGTGGGCGATCATGGGAAAAGAGTGGAGCAAAGATAATAGAGGTACAAATTTCACTGAGAATAAAAAAAAGAAAAGAAAAACATACAGATCGGAACCAAATCTCGATTTGTGGCCAAATGATCTAGATAGATTGGTTCGCGCTTGCAAAGATGATGAGACTAATGGAATCCTAATCGGACCCCATACTTCAAGTGTATTATCTGAAATACTGCTTACTGTAATAGATTCATCGTTGAAAGATAATGGATTTAGCAAAGTAGTAAGATATATTGATGATTATAAATTTTTTGCAGATTCTGAAGAGCAAGCTATTCAATTTTTAAAAAAACTCGAGTCGGAACTTAAAAAGTTCGAACTAATGCTTAGCCCAAAGAAAACCGAGATACTCAAGTTTGAAGATTACTACGTTAAATCGAATGATTGGGTGGACAAACTTCAGCGCCATTCTTTTAGCACAGATTATGAGCCTTTGGGTTTTACCTCAGTCTATCATTTTCTTGAATCGGTTCGAGAACTGGCTGAGGAAATTGGGAATAGCTCTGTACTAAGTTACGCCTTTAAAAAAATGAGTAATCTTTGCTTATCGGATAGAGCTATCCGATTATACGCAGAGTATGTATTTCAACTCGCACTTTTTGATCCGTACCTTCTTAATTTTTTGGATGAAGTTATTCTCGATAGCGAGAATGAATTACGAATCGAAGAAAAACAGTTTCGGCGATTTTTAATGATGTTAAAAAGACGAGCTCTGGAAACTAAGGAGACAGACACTCTTGGTTTTCTTTTCTACTATTCGATTCAGCACGACATCGAACTTAACTTTACCACCGATGAAATTGAAGCAATGGTAGAGATTGAAGATTGCATACCACTTGTTCTAGCATTTAGATATGCCTCCACCAGTTTTTATGAACTGGAATTGTTCAATAAACTTGAACAAAAAGCTAAGTTCTATAATAGCCAAGCCTATCCAAGGGATTATGATAAGTATTGGCTATTTATCTATGAAGCATTACCATACGAAAACATATCTGATCCATTTCTTTCCGACTTAAAAAAACACGAAATACAATGGATGCATTTTCGCAACGAGAGGCAGCGAGTCTTCTAGTAGATACTCGTAAAAATGGAACAATCACGGCCACCCCTGGCGTTAACATATGTCGTAAATCAGGTCGACTCTCGCTGGATCAACGTGGGCCTTATTCGTTGTTGCAACGTCTGCTCCTCTTGGTTGAGCAACTTGATCAGACTCTGAGCTGCCAACTGTCCCGTCTCTGAAATCGACTGGCTTATGGTAGTCAGTGGCACACGACAAAGAGAACTGATACGAATATTGTCATACCCGAGAATTGAAACCTGATCGGGAATCGAAATGCCCGACTCCACCAGACGATTGATAATACCGATTGCCACATTATCATTGGTGATGAAAAGTGTCGTCTTTACCTGGTCGATACGGTCCTCGGCAAGGAGACGAGGCACCAGCGCATACCCCTCTTCCTGCGTTTTGACGTGCTCGTAACGGCGAACAGCTTCCGGATGGTCAATCGAACCGTAGAAACCGGTGAGCCGATGCTCGATCGACTGGTGACTAAAACCGGTTATCACAATGATCTGCTCGGTAGCGTAGGCATTGAGAAACTGGGCAGCCAGACGACCACCCTCCAAGTTGTCACAGCAAACATAGGATGCAGTAGGATCGGATGGGACACTGTTGATGACCACATAGGGAATTCCTGCATCACGGAGAAGTTGCATCGACACACCATCTTCATTGATCGGAGCAATCAGCACTCCTTCGACCCGGCTACTGATCAGCGATCTGACCAGTTGCACCTCGCGGTCTTCCACCCAACGTGAACTGGAGAGGAGCATGGAGTACCCACTGGCCGAAAGAACGCGGTCTATCCCCTCGGAAATCTCAATAAAGAAGAAGTTGCTCAACTCATCGATAATCACACCTATGGTCTTAGTTGGCGTACCAGCAAGGCCTTGAGCAAGAAGACTCGGCATATACGAATGCTTGTCCATGACCGCACGAACCTTGTCCTGAGTCTTCTGAGAAACGAGTTCCGGATGGCTGATGACACGCGAGACAGTCGCCTTGCTCACCCCTGCTTCACGCGCAATATCATCGATTGTCTTGTGTTTCATACCACCGATACAGTATGCCTACCAAGGAGGCCCTGTCAATAACGGATTCTTCCGAATGCTTACCAAACGAAATGTGAGCCCAAAGCTTTACAGTCTGGACTCCATCCCCAAGCGATCATAATAACTATTTGCAAGTAAACTAGTTGCGCAGGCCGATCTATGCTAAAGGTGTAGGCAATGAGTTAGTAACACACTACCAGGTTTCTTGTAAAGAGTAATGTCCACTAAATTGTTTCTTGGGTTTTTTCATCAGCATGCCTCCAATAGTTTGATGTTGAGATGCGTTATGCCGAATGCTTCCTTGAATGCCTTCAGGGGGGTGGAAC
>Ga0334901_1003253_pt1 | contig 12589 bp, 11 predicted proteins | sample GraSluR3_MG_3_FD_207216 | JGI IMG/M metagenome (GOLD analysis project Ga0334901, IMG submission 207216) | Sludge microbial communities from methane-producing bioreactor in Wageningen University, Netherlands - Granular Sludge_15_08-R3 | ecosystem: Engineered > Bioreactor > Anaerobic >...
TTAGTAGGATTAAAACGAGCTATCAAGCAATGGAATAATAATTATAATAATTTAGAACATTGTGCCCTAGGAGGTCTCACCCCAAATGAGGCTTTAGCTAGAGTGCAAGATGTGTGTGCCTAAAACAAAACACAATTGACTTTTAATTTGAAATATGTTATAAACGAATGTTAAATGAGTTGTATTGTTGAACTTTAAAAAATTAAAAAATGATAGAATTTGCTGAATTAAAAGGATTTGGCGCAAACATGCTAACCATTAGCTTTGTAGCCACAATGATTTTTACATTATTTCAAGCCATTGCTTTTGTAAAACAAAATCGAAGAATACTTAAAACAAAATCAGGCGAATCAGTCTCTTTTTCTTTTTATTCTTTTTTTGGCTTTTCGGCTTTAGCAATAACAGTTTTTGGACTAACAAATCAAAGTTTAGCCCTAAGTATTAATGGTCTTTTAGGATTTTTTTCTCTCATAATTGTTGTAAATCTTCTACGATTTAAGAAAATTACAAACAGGGAAAAAATTATAGGATTCCTTTCAGCCCTGGCCCTACCAATAATGATTTTCAGCCCAAACAGAGATATAGTTTTTCTTTTTTTAGGATTAATTATTGGAGTAACATTGAGCATACAAATTCTTGAAATTTGGAAAAACAAAAGCTCAGGATCTTATCATCCAAACCAAGTTTTTGTAAGTATAAGTTCTTGTTCTTTTTGGCTGATATACTCGATTATTGTAAATATTTGGGCAATGCAAATTACCAATTCCCTTTTTCTATTTTTATGGATCGCTCTACTGTTGTCTTATTTGAAGTTTAAAAACAAAGAAGTTTAATGGAAAATTTACAAAGTTTTTTGGGATCATCAACCATGATACTTGCTAGTCTCATGGTTTTAATAGCAGTGCCATCTCAAGTAATTAAAAATTACAAGGAAAAAAAATGTGAATTTTCTTTCCCGATGGTAATTCTTCCTTTACTGGTCTACATCTCAAGATCAGGATATTCTCTATCAATAAAAAGTTATTTTATATTTATTCCGGATATAATCGGTTTAATTTTTTTCATAATCATTCTCTGGCAATATATAAAATACAAAAAACCAAGTTAATCATACTTGGTTTTTTTATAACATTTTATTTAAAAACTCTAAAAAATTTTTATAAAAAGGGCTGTCATTTTGACAAGCCCACAAATTTTAACCTATTCAACATTCTTTCTTTTTTTAAAAATTGTACTCCAGAAAAAACCACCAAAGTAAAACGAAAAATTCAACAGCGTGACCACTGCAAAAGCTTTAATTGACCAACTAGAGAAATAAAAAGACAAACAATAAGCTAATATTCCCAAAAATGAAAAAATAAAAATCTCTCTTGCTTGTCCCACTAGTTTACTTTCATTTAATTTATAAACAAGCACTCCAATAACGAACGGACCCAAAAAAGGAATTATGCTTATAAAAAAAGAAACAATAAAAGGAATAACCCACAAAAAAACTCTTAATTGCTGATGGGCAAATCGGTAAGTAGACTCTCTTGCACCTAAGTTACTTCCAATTTCGATTTCTTCTAAATGACTATCAAATTCAGCCTCACCGGCTTTTAGATTATAATTTTCAAGTTTTACAGTTTCATTCATGCTTGTAATTTTAAGGTTTTTATGATTTTAAAGTTCAATAATAAATTTAGAACACCATAAGATTATGGCACAAAAGATTAAATTTGTCAATCATAACAAAAGACCAAATGTCTTTAACTTTAAGAAATAACTTTCTTTTAAATTAGAAAGGAAATACCTGCGAAAAAAATCATGATATAAACAACCCTCTTGACCCAAAGAACATCAATTTTATCAAACATTTTTTTTCCCACTATCAAACCCAAAAGAAGAAAAGGCAAAGATAATAAAGCATAAAAAAATACATCGGTAGTCATTCTCCCCGACAAACCATGACCCATAACCGTAAAGATACCAGAAAAGAACATATGAGTGGCAATAAAATCTTTAATTTGAATTTTAGAAAGATTTTTAGTGGAAGATGAGTAAACGCCAATGAGAGGTCCATGAATATTAAACAAAGAAGCAAAAAATCCAGACACAAGACCAGTGACAACGCCCGTCACTTTGCCATTGGGGAAAATAGCACTTTTATTTAATAAACCATAGAAAGAATACAACACCAAAAAAACTCCCAATACTAATTTCAAAAAATCTTCATTGATTGACTTTAAAAAAATCATTCCCAAAAAAACACCAAAAACAGAACCGAGCATTAAGGGTAATATATGTTTTAAAATTCCCTTAGTTTTTGTAGTAAAAGCAACAATGCCAGTAGCAACTAATGAAATAATTGCCACTAAAGGTATAACCAACTCTAATGGCAGAAACAAAGACAATAAAGCCATCGAAATGGTGGCTACTCCAAATCCTGTTAGCTCAGGTATAATACCAGCTAAAAAAACAATTAAAGCTAAAAATAAGTATTCAATATTCATAAGTTAATTTTATAAGAAAAAAATATAAATTACAAATTAATTTAATAATAAAAATATCAAATTTATTACTTTAAAGATGCAAAAAACACAGAAAAATTTTCTGTGTTTTATTGACACAGGCAGTAGAAATTTCGCCTCAATCGCTCGCAGTCGCTCGCTCTTTCGTTACAAAGGGATTGTGCCCGGAGCTCAATTGGAGCTTCGTCCAACACTCACTGCATCGTCGTCCTACTGAGCACCGACTAGCTCACTTCAACCCTCCTATTCAATTCCACCTCGTTTCGCTTGAATAAATAAAATACAGAACAAAGTTCTGTATTTTTATTTACCGCACTCTATTATGGAAGAATTAAAGAATTATTTTACTATTCAAAAAAATATAGCAATTCCTAAATTTTAATTCCCTTTTTTATAGTCTTTCTCAAATAAAGCCATTGAGTAAAAATTATAATACTTGTTTTTATATCTAACCTCATCAATCATTGTACCCTCAATTTTAAAACCTAATTTTTTATACAATTTAACAGCAGGAATGTTATCAGCAATAACTCCCAAATTTATTTTATGAAGTTTTAGTTTTTTAAAACCATAATCAATTAACCAATCCATTGCAATTTTACCAACTCCCCTTCCCCGATAATCATCTTCCCCTATCATTATAAATAAATCACAATTCTTATTTACTAAATTGATATTTGAAAATCCCATAAATCCAATAGGTTTATCATTATCACTAATAGTAAAAAACTTCTTGTTTTTATTTTTTTGATAATTATCAAACCATTCTTTTTGTTTTATAAGTGTTGTAGTTTCACTAATATTTTCACCGGTAAATTTATTCGCTCGAGGATTATTTAACCATTTAACACGAAAAGGAATATCAATTCTTTTATGTATTCTTATTTTTATCATATTTTATATTTAACTCTTATACTCCAATTATACCAAAATAACTACTTAGGTTCTAATTCCACTCTGGGGCATACAAAAAATCACTCTAACATTAAAGCAATTTTTCTTGCACTCTATTGTGGAAGAACTTAGGAATTGTTTTTCTTTTCAAAAAAACATTGTAATTCCTAAAATTAAGTCAACTTAGAATAAACAGATGTAATAAAATTTTCAATTTCTTTTTCTGCGTCAATACTTTGCCAATCCTGTTTACCCATTAACTTAAAAACTTCAATATTGTACTCTCTTTTTTTAAAATATTTAAAACCTAAATCTTCCAAGTATTTATCAACATCCGTATCGTCATTAAAAGTAATTTCTAACTCGTTTATTCTTTGATTTTCATCCCCTTCTGTTTTGCTTAAGTAATATTCTTTAATTTTTTTTGGACAACAATAATTTTCTATATCCTTTTTAGACAATCTACAATATAATGCCTGATCCGCTTCACATTGACTTTTTATTTTACTTTTTTCTTTTTCTTTTGTTTCATCGCCATTATCACCATCAACGAACACGGCATATTTATTTGTATTATTAGAAAGTTTTTTAAATAATTTTAGATCAGCATAATTTTTTAATGAAGATCCGCCACCTATTACACATAAAATACCATCTTCCTCTAAATCCTTATCCAATAATGTTTTGGCTACTATCTGTAAAAATTGCAAATCATCACGCCCCTCAACAAATATTAAAAATTTAGCATTATCTAATAAGTTATAATCCGATTTAATTCCTAATTCCTTAATAATATTATCAATAATTTCACCACCTCTCTCATATTTAGAAATACCTTGCTTATTTTTCGTAACCAAAACAGAGTTTTCACCTTTTGCCTGTCCAGCGAACACAGGAGAATGTGTAGTTATAAAAAATTGAGATTTTTTTGAAATTTTAAGAATTGAATTAAGCAGATTATCTTGCGCGGATGGATGTAAAAAAGTTTCTGGTTCTTCAATAGCAAATATTTGATTAGTTACATTCTTTTTGTTAGACAAATATTCGAAATAAGCAACCATCAATAACCTTTTAAAACCTGTGCCTTTATGAGAAATTGGCACAGAATAGCTTTCTCCATCAAAACTTAAATTTAAGCTAAACTTTATTGCTTTCTGCCAGTCACAATTTAGGGTTGGTTTTAACTCCTTTAATCCATTAACATTCTTCGCCATTATATCTTTTATTTCACCAAATTCTTTTTCTAAACCTTTTTTTACTTCATCTTCCAATCTGTCAGTAATATCTTTATTGCTATCAATACCTTCGGTAATTAAGAATTTGAATTGAGACTGAAAAGTAGTAGCGCCAACATTTAAATCCTCCTCTGCTCCGAATAAAGCATATTCTGGGAGTTTTAACTTATAATTCTTATCAACAATCTTTAAAATTTCTCCAATAGGATGGTATATTTCCTCCTTTTCTTCCTCGGGCAATAGAGTTTTAATTTGTTCTATTCTAAGTAAATTCTTATTTCCCCTGCCAGACCTCGCAACTTCTCCGCCAAGGTCTTCAACTATCTTATTTAAATCTTCTTCTTTTTTATTCCATAAATCTTGGTATTCAGCATTTTTGAAATCATTTACCCTGTAAAATGTATTTACTTTTGGTTTGCCCTTATCGTCTAAAAAATATTCTTTTCTTACAGTAAGCAATTTGTTACTATCAATAAGCAAATCATCAACATCTTTAGACAATGAAAAAGATAATTCTATAAAAGTATTTTCTCCGTCTGGTTTTCCTTTAAAAATATCCTCCTTAACAAAAACTTTTTCATTAAAAAAACAATTAAAAGCATTTAGAATTATAGATTTACCAGCATCATTTTTTCCGACAAAAACATTAAAATCGGACACCTCCAAATCTTCAAGGCTATCTATTCCTCTAAAGTTTTTAATTGTTATCTTATTTATCTTCATCTTATATTAGAACAAGTCTTCAAATTTATTCCAACTTAAAAATCAACTAAACATTGAAATATTTCCATAAACCTCCATAAATAAGGGCGAACCAGTAAAGGATAATGGAGAAACTGGACCAAAAAACATAAAAGGAAATCTATTATTACTACTTGGATCAATAAATGACTTGTAAAGTTGAACAGCTGATTTATTGTTTATAACCTCACTGACCTTTCTCAATTCAGACCCCGAAGTTAAGCCATAGCCAAATGAAAATATTCTCATTTGATTTAAAATTTCATTATCTAAAGACTCAATAGTTTGTGTGATAAACATATAACCTATTCCATACTTTCTGGTAGTCCTAACAGAGCCAATTATCTCCTTAGTAAATTCTTTAATTCTTGGATCAGATGAGTCTTTAGAGATAAATCTATGTGCCTCGTCTAAAACTATCAAACAATTTGCCTTCTCACCCTTTGCAAACAAATCTGCCCCAACCTCAACAATTTTTGACTCAATTATACTAACAAACAAAGCCTGTAAATTCTCATTCTCTATTTCTCCTTTTTTAGGACTTAAATCAAGAACCACAAAATTACCATTGTTATTCACTGTCTTATCTACTATATCATCTACAGATACTTTATCAGTGCCATCCTCTTTCTTTTTTGTAAACAAATATAGAGCATTTTCCCATTTAGACAAAATACTGGATTGTCTATCTATATTTTCACTAATAAATTTAATTCTTGATTGTAATCTTGTTCTTGTTTCCTTGGTTCCAAATATTCCATATATATATTTTGAAAAACCAATTTTTTTCTCCTCATCATCTTTTACTTCTAAAAATCTTTTCAACATTTCTTCTAATAATTTTTTACTATCTGTTATATCTCCCAAATTAAATCTTGGATTATTTGATCTTCCTCTTAAGTAATCAACTACAACATTTTTTGCGGCTTCAATTTTATCCTCTGTATATAATGGTCTAAATGCTTCCTCTAAAAATTTATTATTTTGCAATAATTCACCAAACAACTCGTATTTATCACCTGGTAAATATACATCTTTTGTGATTTCATATTTATCAAAGTTCATTCCATTTTCTTTTACCTTATCCTCAAACTTTTGACCTCTTGGTGGTAATAAATCCTTATCATTATAAAACTGCCCTTGAGGATCAAGAACCAAGATACTTAAATTCTTTTTATTTTTTGTATACCCAAGCAACATATAACTTGCTGTCACTGTTTTACCTGAACCTGTTTTACCAAACACACCTATATGATAAGCGTCATTAGCACCGAGTTCATCGTTATTGGTTTTGTCAAAATGTTTAAACCATAAAGGTAAATCAACATCAGTTCCATAAACTTTTCCCATATAAGTTATATGTTTCTCATGTTTTTTTACCAAAGCCTTCATAACATCATTGTTCATTTTCTTTACATTCTCCCCAGTAGATGGTGATGTTCCTAAAATATGGCCTATCGGTTCACTACTATCAAGTGCATAGCATGCCTGCACACTAATTGTTGCTATTCTATTATCAGCTGTTCCACTTAGGTGTGGCAATTTACCATGTCTTTTTATTACGCCTTTAAATGACGGATCTTCATGCCACCTATTTTGAGTTTCAACTGATATTATTTGTCCAATAACCAAAACATCTTTCCCGTCCTCATTTAACATAACAAAAACCATTTGCCCTAAAGCCCTCTCAGTTTTTTTATCCTCTGTAATGTCAATTTCAATATCAAGAGTTGTGCTTGGTGACCCAGTAATACCAATTGTTGAATTTTGTTTGGCAATTACATCAATTATTTCTCTTGAAAAATTTATTTCATCTGTCATATTTTTATAAAAATTATGTTCTATAATTAAATAATAAATTAAATTTACCTCGATCAATTTTTAAATCGGGAGATAAACGGATAGCCTCTTGAATTGAAAAAAGACCCATCGCAATACTCTTGGCCATCAAATCAACTAAATACTGAGGATATGGTTCTCTAATTTCCGGAAAAACTATTTGGTTTTTAATACTTAAAAGATATTTTTCTAATTTAGGAAGATCATTTGCTATTCCCTTTTTTATTTCGATTCTATAGGCTGGTCCATCATCATAAGGTTTATAATATGTAAAATATATATCTGACTCTTTGGACTCACCTTTATAATCCTTGGTCTTTATTCTTTCCAATACCTTTTTAAATGCCTTATTTAACTCATCCTTTTCTTCTATGGCATCTAAATTACATTTTATATGAAGATCGCCCCATATTCTATTCTCATCCTTACTCTGTCCAACAGATAATGGTTTGGTGTATTCGTCTTGAGCAAGACCAAGAGAAAAAAAGGTCTTGTCATCAACCCTAATATCCTTATGGTCTTTTAGGTGGCTTTCGAGTATGTCTCGAGAAGAACTATATTTAACCATAGCCACAATATTTTCATTACTAAAGGCAGCTGATACAATATCTGGAATATCGGGAATTATTTTATTATATGTTTCTTTTAAAAATTCAGTTAAAGCAGAACAGTATTCAGACCCAGCATTTTCATCTTTTGCACTTAACATGCTATTTATTTTTAAAATGGGTGTCATGTGGTTACCGTCCATTATTCTAACTTCATGACTTGCTTGGGCTAATACACTCAATTCCATTAAAAACATTATTCCCTGTATAAGCCTTGCATTTGCATCCCCATGAGGTAAAACAGTTTGCCATTGATAATATTGATTTTTATTATCTTCCCATCCAACAGTTTCTCCATTGGTCAGCCCTTCTACACCAACACCTATTGCAAGTAAAATATCTGTTCCTGTCATTTTTTCTACAATATTACTCCCATCTACAGCGATTAAGGATGTAGAATGTTCTTTGTTTGTTATTTTATTTATCAATCCTTTATTTTTTAAATCCTCTATGCCTTTCTTAATTGGTTCATCCTGAACATCAAACATACCGTTCATTTTTCCAACAGTATTGGGAACCTTCTCCAACATTTTCATCAATAAATCATCTGGTAAAAAAGCGTAATTAGAATTTTTGTTTTGCTGATCCATATTTACTTCGCACTGTTATGTAATTTTTTATATTTTTCTATTTCCTCTACAGTATCTTTTATAAATTTATCTGCACTAAAATCAGTATATTCTTTGCGTTTTTTTGATCTTGGCATAGCCCATCTTTCCTGCCAAAATGAAGTTAAATCTTTAATATTTCTATTAAACCATTTTGGTCTTTTATTATCAGAAATTACCGATTTTAAATTCTTGGCCAAGGGAAATAAATATATAGCCCTTTTGATACCATGATTGGTGCCATTTGATATTCCCAAACACTCCATTGCTTGATTTATTAAACGTAACTTCCTTGATGGTCCAGCACCATACCCTCTCTTTATGTCATAATCTCTCTCTTTTAAATACATCAAAAAATCTTCATAAATATTATTCGGAATATGAAATGACCCACTCCCATGAGTATAACCAATAAACTTAGAAATATAATCATCATTAAATTTGAGCCTATTATAAACACTACTCTTACCGTAGGCCCCCGTTGTTGTAATAAATAACAATTTTGATGGCAATTTCCTATTTTTTATTATAGTTTTTTGATCCTTATATTTATTTTCAAATTTTTTCCTTATAACCGAAGAGGTCATTAAAGACGCGACCAACTTCCCTCCTAAAATATAATTATATGGAGGCAAGGCACCTAATCTCTGTGCACTCAATGATTGATTAACCCAATAGTCTCTTTTTTCTTTAGTAATACCGAGATAACTATCTCTAATACTCCAACTTAAGATGGGGCTTTGCAAACCAATAAGACCAATAGGAGCCTTATGATAACGATCCCAAATAATAAAACGCATTTGTCTTCCATAAGCCCTTTCATAAGGAAGGCTCCACCACACTAAATTCCACCAACGAAAAATCTTCTCATACTTTGACCCAGTTTTTACTTCTATAATCTGAGGATCAATCTTTTCGATATCCAAATTCTTTCCGTCAACCATATACTGCCTTACTAAATCAATGCTATCAATAATAAAATTCTCACTCCTGTTTATTCTTTCGGCTTTTGCAAAAACATGAGCATCTCTCTTTACTTCTATGCTATCATCTTTTAAAACAAAGCCATTGCTATTAACAATATAGCCTTGTTTAGTAAGAATAGATATAACCTTTTCTTTTAACTTTGCTTCAACAATTTTTGCCATAATTAAAGAAAAAATTAAAAAATTTCCTATCTTAATTTTACCTTTTTTATACCATTTTGTAAACCAAAAAATCAAGTTGATTTTTCGCTAATTTAGTGATAAATTATAGTTGACTACCCAATTTAAGTTCACAGAACAACAATCCGAAGGAAGACTGTCTGTCTTTTTATCTCGTTTTACGGATAAAGACGGGCAGTCAACCTCCATAAAGTGAACTGTACCCCATTTAGTAGACACTTTTAAACCCACTACCCACCCCCTTGGCTTTGAGCTAAAAGATGGTTTCTATACTCTACGGGGGTCATTCTGTTTTTCGACCACTGTTTTCTTTGATTATTATAGTATACCATATAATTATTAATTTTGAAATTTAATTCTTCAAATGTTTGACATAATCGATAATCGAGCTCATCTTTTAAATGACCAAAGAATGATTCAATTGGAGCATTATCAATACAACTGCCTTTACCGGACATAGACTGTTTCATGCCTATTTTATGTACAATTTTAATGTAATTTGGATTAGTATAATGAAATCCTTGATCGGAATGAATTAAAGTGTTTGTAACTAAATTTGGCTTAATTTTATTTATAGTTTCTGTAACTAGCGCCATATCTGGACGAACTGAAAGATTCCAGGCTGTTACCTCTCCACTAGCAATATCTTTAATAACTGATAAATACGCAAACCTATCTTTAAATGATAGATAAGTAATATCTGTACAAAATACCTTGTATGGGGTGATTTGCTTAAATTCTCTTTTTAATATATTTGGAAATCTTCTGTGTTCTAATCTTTTTTTCATGACCATTTTATATGGGTTTCTTTTTCTCACCTTAGTAACTAATTCATATTTTCTCATAATCCGTTGGATTTTCTTATGATTCATTTCTGGTAAATACATCTTGATACTTCTCCAGCCATATTTACTTTTTCCTTTTTCAAAAATATCTTTAATTTTTAAATAATCATTGTAGTCCTTGTCTGGCTTATCAGATTGTTTTAACCATTTGTAATATCCGCAATTTGATACCTTAGCTAATTTACATAAAAAACTGACATTATCATTTATTTCTTTAATTATTTTATATTTTTGATTCGGCCTGAGTTTGACTCCGCTCTTTTGGCCCGGAGTTTGGCTAAAAAATCATTTTCGGCCTTTAGGTATTTTACTTGGAGCTTCAGTCTTTTAACCTTGTCAGAGCTATTTGGAGATGGACCTTTGTCAAATTGAATACCACCTGGTCTAATCAATCCTTCTACTCCTTTTTTGTCTACAATCTTCTTCCAGTCCCTAATAGTTTCTTTAAAATATCCTTTGCGCCACCAAGATGTATCAAAATTTGACCTTAGCCATATTTCTTTGGCGCTAATTCCAATATCACTTAATTCTATAGCTCGCTTTTTAAACTCAAAAGTATAGTTAATTGAATTAGCTGTACAGTTAAATACACATGGATTTAACCTTAGTTTTTCAATTTGTCCCTCAGAAAATTTAGTTCGTATATTATTTGTTTTAATTTTTTATTTTATTATATCCTATTTTAACAACAAAAAAAGTAGACAAATTTTGTCTACTTTTTGGGGTACAGATCATTGGCACGGGCGGTAGGAATCGAACCCACGCCAAAGGTTTTGGAGACCCTTATACTACCATTATACGACGCCCGCATTATTAAATCATTATATGTGCTTTATTATATATATAAAATTTACTTTTTTCAATACCTGTAACTTTTGAATAATAATTTGCACTATTTTATTTATCATAACAAGCTTATAATCATAGCCTTGCCTAAAATTAATTTTACTAACACTTTAATTGTAAAACTAAATTTTTAAATTTAATTTTTAAAATATTGTTAACATTGCTGCAAAAAGGTTTACACATTTGAATGACAAATTATATACTTAATAATGTAATCATTAAGTATATAAAGCTATGAATTCATATGATGTAAGATATATGCAACTACAACAAGAGAAGTTAAATAACATTATTGATAAGAAACAAACAGTGATTGCTGTAGCTAAAGAATTATCTGTGTCTAGACAAGTTATCCATAAATGGTTATGTCGATAAAAAAGATTTGGCTTAAATGGAATTGTTCAAAAAAGAGGCAGAAGTAGCGGTTCTTTGGCTCACAATAAAACTTCAGAGCCAATAGAGAGGTGTATTATCGAATTAGCCAGAAGTCATCGTTTTGATGGAGTAGAAACCCTCTCGGATAGAGTTAAGTTTGAACATAATATTAATATTCACCCTACTACTATCTATCGTATTTTAAAAAGAAACAACATCCGCTATACTAAATATTATATAGATACCAAAAAACAATGGAAGAAGCAGTTGTATTCTCACCAAGTGCCAGGACAAGAATTGCAGATGGACACCAAATATCCGCATGGGTATAAACAGGGCAAGGTAATATATACCATAATTGATGATGCCTCTAGGTGGGCATTTGTTTGGAGTTATGAAGTAGCTAATGCTAATAATACTATAGATTTTGTTAAAAAAGTAATTGAAAGAGCTCCATTTACTATTTTAAAAATACGAACAGATCAAGGAAGAGAATTTACCAATTTAAAATTAAAAGAGTTATTAAAAAAATATAACATAGTCCATCGCTTGAACACACCTTATTGTCCAGAAGAAAATGGCAAGATAGAAAGATTTCATGGTACTTTGAATCAGAAAGCTTTGAAATACGGTTTCCCGCCCAGACAATCTTTAGAAGAAATGCAATACAGACTTAATCTTTTTATGCATTACTATAATTATCAGAAAAAACATCGAGGATTGGGAATGGACGGAAAAACACCAATGGAAAGATTGAGTGAGCTGGCGAGTGTAAACGTTTCGCTGCAATGCCACATGTTTTAGGCACACACATCTTGCACTCTAGCTAAAGCCTCATTTGGGGTGAGACCTCCTAGGGCACAATGTTCTAAATTATTATAATTATTATTCCATTGCTTGATAGCTCGTTTTAATCCTACTA
>Ga0334901_1003260_pt1 | contig 12574 bp, 14 predicted proteins | sample GraSluR3_MG_3_FD_207216 | JGI IMG/M metagenome (GOLD analysis project Ga0334901, IMG submission 207216) | Sludge microbial communities from methane-producing bioreactor in Wageningen University, Netherlands - Granular Sludge_15_08-R3 | ecosystem: Engineered > Bioreactor > Anaerobic >...
ACAACGGCATCATCAGGAGATTCCTGCCCAAGGGAACCGATTTTGCATTCATCAAGGCCAAGAGGGTGAAGGAAATACAAGACTGGATGAATACCTATCCCCGAAGGATCCTTGGTGGTTCCACCCCTCTGAAGGCATTCAAGGAAGCATTCGGCATAACGCATCTCAACATCAAACTATTGGAGGCATGCTGATGAAAAAACCCAAGAAACAATTTAGTGGACATTACTCTTTACAAGAAACCTCACCACCTTGGTTAATAAAAAGTAGTTTCTTTTTCTCGATTTCTCCCTTACCATCTTATCACAGGTATGTTGAGAAAGGAGGCTCTCTGTCATGTTCGACACAGATAGAGAATGGATCTGGTATCACGAGCCACAACATGAGTGGAAAGATTCAGAATTGACCATCATGACTCAGGGTGAGACCGATTTCTGGCAGGGGACACATTACGGGTTCAGACGCGACAATGGACACTGTCTACTCACGCATGTGCACGGTGATTTCTCACTAGTTGCACGAGTGACTTGCAAAGCCAATGCGAAATATGATCAGGCCGGTATCATGGTACGACTCGATGCTGAGAACTGGTTGAAAGCCTCCATCGAGGCTGAGAACAAGACCACGAGTCGTCTCGGGTCGGTTATGACGAACCATGGATACTCGGACTGGGCAACTGTCGATATCGATGCATCGATTCATACCATGTGGTATCGAGTGCAGAGCAAGGGAGCAGATCTTCTGGTGGAGTATTCAGAGAGTGGAAAACGGTGGCAGCAGATGCGTATTGCCCATATCCATCTGTACCACGGCAGTCTGGCCGTTGGTGTGTATGGGTGTTCACCCACCGAAGGTGAGGGGTGTACGATTCTATTCGATCATGTGCAAGTAGGCCCTTCTCAGTGGAGCGACTAGCTAGGGGTCATCTACTTCGTTTGCAGATATAGCGGATTAGTGCGGGCCTCTTTTGTCAAACAATGAGCTCGAATGCCTGTGCAATGGTGTGGCACATTGCTTCCGGAAGGGGAGATTCTTTCCATCCGCTCGCCCGACAGATCTGCTCTTGTTTAGACAATCCAGCGAGAGATGCAAGAAACTCGGTGTCTGGTTGCCACCTGTTGCCATGCTCATCGGTAGCTCTGAAGGTGAGGGCCGATTGGTATACCCGCCCGATCCTGTCCCACGCCATGCCGATTCTCTGTGCCTCGATGATTATCCCCATAAGTCGGTCATCGTAATGGAGTTTTCGTCCAAGGTCTCGCCCGACACGGAAGATGGTATCTTTCAATGAACGATTGCCGAAACGGAACAGGAGATCATCGATATGTCGCTCCAGGTCAGCTCGGGTGAAGACTGTGGGGTAGATATGGAGAAGTACCTCCATGGATTGGTGCATCGTCTTTTTCACTTGGTTGAACACAGCAGGGTCTTCAAGGACATCTGCGATGTAGTGTTTTTCGGGGTGAGCCGCATGACCGAGATAGGCTGCAGCAGCGTGGCCGAGGTTGTGGATAAACAACTTCCTGTCGACGTATGCGCCGATTGGATGCACCGGATGGATGTCGTGTATGGCCGGTACCGCGGAGAGGAACCCCTTTCGGTCTACGATGAGTTCGTTATATGGTTCTGCTCGTACGAGCAAAGGATTGCTTCCGGTTTGAACCGGTACCATTTTGCCGATACTGGTCTCTATGAGACCGACATACTGAGCGAGTGGAAACGACTCAGGAAGATGTTCTTTCAGTAAGTGACTCGTGAATGCAGCTGCGCCGTGGATGTTCTCCGCAAGGATGATATCCAACGGTCGATTTGGAGCCATCTCGTATCGTTCGCGTATGGCATGTGCCAGTTGTCTGGCAACATGGGGCCAGACATTCTTTCCTACCGACACTCCCATGAGGGCAGCTTCACCGATCACCTGTTGTACGTCGGCCTCTTGTGATACGTGAAGAGCCGAGACGTCCTGGATCTGCATCCGTTCGATCGAGTCGCGCCCTACCACTTCAACGGTATAGGATCCCTTTGCATTAATGGCGTCGATGAGTTTCGTATCAATATCTATGAACACTACACGGTACCCACCTCGAGAGAAGACTTGGCCAATGAACGATTTGCCAATGTTGCCACCACCCCATTGCACGAAAATCGGCTTCATTGCATTGCCTCCAATCGTTTCAGGTAGTCGCTTACCACTGGTTCAAGTTGATTCGCTTTCTCTCCAGCATGTTTCTCATGGTAAGTTCCTCCGTGGTACGTGCAGGTAAATCCACCTGAAGCAGCACCCCAGGCACAGAGTTCGTCCATGGCGATGGTTCCCCGCTCTCGATGTTCCAGTTGCTTGGCAAGTGATACGAGCACGCCTCCCACGAAATTGTCTCCACAGCCGGTTGTGTCTTTTCGAAGCGAGGGGTCGTTGAGCATGAGTTCATCCATATAGGCGCTCACTGGCCGTCGATCCAATGGGAGGCGCTCAATGATTGCCCCCGAAGACCAGATTATCATATCGATAGCCCCGCGTGTGATGATGAGTGCGCCTATGCCATAGGAGATCAGCTCTTGTGCTGCATCGGAGATGGTGGAGGTGCCGGTAAGCTTGAGCGCCTCCTCTTCATCGGTTATGAGGAGGTCGATGTTCCGATACGCACTTTGATCACCCAAAGGCCACCGCTTATCGGGATTTCTCTTTTCATTTCTGAAGTCGTAGACGGTTCCTACCACGGTGATGCACCCCTCCTGCTTCGCTCGTGCGAGTACAGTGTGCAGTCCATCGTGCAGGCGAGGGACGAGGGCGGTTCCCCCAAGCAGCACGATATCTGCCTGGTAGAATGTATTCGGAATCTCCTCGGGACCGAATTTTCCCGCGGCTCCTATCGTGTTGATGAACGAGCGTTCCCCTTTCCCATTCCGTTTCGATGGATCGTCAAAGACCTCTGTTGTTGCGGTGTGTGCACCAGCTACGGTCGTCAATTGGTGTTCCAGCGGTGTTGCGGCCAAGGTGCTGCGTACCGTGTCTGCGAGCGGATCGTCTCCGATGGCGCCATAGAACGATACACCCACTTGTTGTTGGACCAGAATCTGGGCGGTATGAATGAGTGCCACCACAGCAGGTCCGCCGAGATTCACTACATCGGGCTCTCGTCCGCCGGTAATGCTCTTCAGTATCTCGGCATACGGCTTGCCGGCGAATCGTTCAAGATCCTCGCTGAATACCAGTCCACCTTCTATGAGACCACCATCTCCCCGGTTCTTGCTCCATAGATCTGCATAGGCAGCGTCGTCGTAGTTGCAGTGCATGTAGATGGAGTCAATAAGACAACAGCCGGCTCCAGAAATGTTCATATAGTACCTCCACGAAATTATCGGGTACCAGTATACGTGATAATCGATTCGGTTTGAAGGACAATCGAGATCATTTGTCCTGCTTACTCACTCTTGCCCATTTCTCAGAAATATTTTACTGTCTGAGATATGCACACTACACTATTGTTCGATCTCGACGGTACATTGCTTGATACCTCTCCCGGTATATTCTCAACTGCGAACTATACTCTCAGAACACTTGGGCTTCCTGAACAGAGCAATGCTCAGTTGCGGAAGTTCGTTGGCCCTCCACTCGCTGCTTGTTTCCGGGTCGCCTGTGGACTCGAGGAGTCTTTGATTCCTAAAGCGTGTGATATCTATCGAGAGGAGTACACCAGAGCCGGAGCCATGTTCGATGCCTCTGTGTATGCGGGGATAGCTGAGTTGTTGGATGCTCTTGCTTCGCGAAACATCACATTGGCAGTGGCAACGCTGAAACTCGAATCGCTCGCACACGATATTCTCGAACAGTTCGGACTCGCCCACTATTTTGCGGTGATCTCGGGAGCTGATTTACAGGGAAACTTGACGAAGGCGGATATTATCGAACAGGCACTGACAAGATTGAATCACCACGGGCGTAAAGATGTACTCATGGTCGGAGATACTCCACATGACTTGGATGGCGCTCTGGTCGCCGGTGTCGATTTTGTCGGTGTGGATTGGGGATTTGGATTCTCTCGCGGACATGCGGAGAAGAGCACCGGAAACGTCCTCGGCATGATCGATGAACCGGCGGCATTGCTCGACTATCTATAGTCTCGACCCAGCTCCTGATAGTGAACTGCATTCTCCCGTATCTGAGCAACCTCTTCATCGGTCAATGAGCGGATCGCCTTTGCTGGTGATCCCACGATAAGTGATCGGGGAGGAAACTGTTTGCGCGGAGTTACCAGAGCTCCTGCAGCCACCAGGCACTCATCTCCTATGACCGCTTCATCGAGGATGATCGATCCCATGCCCACCAAGACATGATCTCCGATTGTGCAGGCATGCACGATCGCTCCATGACCCACGGTAACCTGCCTACCGATCTTTGTCGGCATACCACTGTTCACATGGACCACCGCATTATCCTGGATGTTCGATCCATCACCTATAGTGATCGATGCCATGTCTCCTCGCACGGTGGCATTGAACCAGATCGAGGTGTCTGCACCCAGGGTGACATCACCCACAACATCTGCACTGGGGGCAATGAAAACGGCACGTTCCGTATCGGGTACGGTGTCTCGGTATGTAGCGATCATGGTGCTCCTCCGAATTTTCTGTCTTTCGATGTTCTTGTTCCCAATATGTCGATCACAGGTCATGTACTGCTTGTAGAGCCGGCTCTGGGATCGATACACCTTCCGTTTCAGATCGTTGCCGTGTTCTGGCGACACCAAGGCCGGGATAGACGAACGTCTCATTGTTCTCAGCGCACGCAGCCTGCATGGAGGCCAATGCATGTGCCACACTCGTCTGGGTGTCGAGTCTGAATGCCATGTAGAGCTGACTCGAGTTGTCTTCGTAAGTCGAGATATCGGAAGTGCAGGCTCCTCCACTCAAAGTTGAGGCGAACAGATCGAGCATGATCGACAGCCCACTCCCTTTCCACATGCCAATAGGGAGGACTTGAGCTGTTTCGAGAATCGCCTTCGGATCTTTCGTGAGATCACCTTGCTGGTCGAACCCTCCTGGGTAGGGAAGTGTGCCTCCCTCTGCGGCGAGCAGTTCCATTTTTCCATAGGAGAATTGACTCATGGCCATATCGAGAACGATGGGGTGTTCTGGACCGGGGAGAGCCATGACGAGCGGATTGTTGCCAATGGCACGGGTCTTGCATCCCCAGGGGCTCATGTTCGCCACCGTGTTCGTCCAGCATATTGCCCCAAATCCCGCTTCTGCTGCCATGCGACCGTAGGTTCCGCCACGCATCCAATGCGTGGTGTTTCTCAACGCCACCATGCCGATCCCATGTTCCCGGGCAAGTTCCATTGCACGGTGCATCGATGCACGCGCATTCAGTGGTCCCGGACCTTTGTTTCCATCCCATTGCTCCAAGAGCCCCGATTTCGAGACGAGGCTCGGTTCAGCATCTCGGTGAACGATACCGTCTGCAACTTGCTTCACGAATCGAGGGAATCTACCGATTCCATGGCTCTGTACTCCGTCGCGCGTGTTCTCGGCGAATATGGTTGCCAGCAGATTGGCCTTTTCCTCAGTGAATCCGACTGCGAGGAGTTTCTCCTCGAACAGGGTGTATAGGTCATTGAAATGCATTTTCGTCATGGTTTTCTCCTCCGTGCATTTTGGGGTACCTTCCGGTTGTTGTCAATGTGTCGGTGATTCCATACCGATTGCCAAAAGTTGTAAAGTGGTATGTTTTTGTTTGACAATTTGGGCTCGACTCCGTAGGATATCCAGCAAGGAGCTGGCCGATGAGAGTGTCGAAGAGCGAAGTTGTCTATGAGAGTCTGAAGGTTCGTATCAATTCGGGAGAGTTCAATACTTCGCTTCGACTGCCGAGCGAGCAGAGTCTCTCTATGTACTATGGCTGTTCCCGGCCGACACTCAGAAAAGCCCTCGACATGCTCGAAAATGATAAGATGATTATCCGGAAGCAGGGTTCGGGGTCGTTTCTCCTCTCGGAGGGGTTGGATGCGAACCATGTGTCCGAGATTCCTGAGCGGAGACGGGGGATGTTCGGTGTGCTCTTTCCCAGCCTAGGGGAAAATTATGTGTTCGATATCATACGAGGAGATCTTTCACGAGCTCTCTCTCAGCGTGAGTGTTCACTGGTCACTGCAGGGGTGATCGTGCCTGGTTCGGCCACATTGCGTGAGGATATCCGGAGAATCTGTGCCGCGTATATCGATCTTCGAGTCGATGGGGTATTTCTCGTTCCTATAGAGTATACGCCACTGAGGGAGGAGTTGAATCAGTATATGCTCGACACCTTCGCTCGGGCGAACATCCCGGTTGTGTTAATCGATTCGGATTATCTTCCGTTTCCCCAACGGAGTTCGTACGATCTGGTGAGTCTCGATCATATCCAGGCTGGCTATCTGTTGACTCAGCACATGATCGAGCAGAGTGCAAGAACGATCCACTTCCTCTCTCCTCCTTTGTCTGCCCACACGATCAAGATGCGGGAGATCGGGTATCGTGAGGCTTTGTACGATGCAGATATTCCGGTCCGCTCAGAACGGGTCCACGAATGCGATCCAAAAAATAATAAATCAATCGCTTCGATTCTTGCATTCGAACCGCAGGGGATCATTTGCGCGAACGACGGAACCGCGATCCTCCTGCTTGAGACTATGCGAGAGATCGATTCTGGCAGTACGAGTAGGGTGATGGTCGCCGGTTTTGACAATCTGAGTTATCTTGGTCATATTCGTGAGACTCTCACGAGCATATCCCAACCGACTGAGAGAATAAGTAATGAAGCGGTTTCGATGATGCTCGAGCGGTGTTCAAAACCGCATAGACCGTGCAGAACTGTCCGGATTTCGGGTCAGTTGATCTGCCGAAAGTCAACTGTCGTCAGTTTGGACACTAGGTAGAGAGCCTCGTGTTGCAGGAGGGTGAAACATGCAGGGTCCAGTCTCTGTCGGTATAGATGTTGGGACAACGAATATCACGATAACAGTGGTATCGTGTGAGGACGGGACGGTAGTAGATTGCCGTTCGGTTCCGAATGATCGTATCGATACAGGTGAGGCGTACGCCTATGCGCAAGATCCACAGGTAATCGAGGCCTCTGTGTATACACTTATCAGAACCATCTCACAACCGGTGAGATCGTTTTGCGTCACCGGCCAAGTGCATGGTATTCTCTATTATGATAGGTCTGGGAGAGCTGTCTCTCCCCTCTATACATGGCTCGATCAACGGGCTCTGGTGGAGGTCGATGGAAAGAGCAGTCTGCACCTCTTAGCAGAGAGGACCGGCGTACATCTCCCATCCGGGTACGGTCTTTTAGCCCACTATGCAAACAGACGACTCGATCGTGTTCCACAAGAGGCGATAGGGTTCTGCGGTATTCTCGAGTATATCACCGGAAGGTTGGTGGGACAGCAACTCCATTTTTCCGATCCGAGCTGTCTTGGTACCTATGGAGCATTCGATCCTGTGACGAGTCGCTTCGATCCGAAAGTCTTGCAGGAGGTACTCGGTTCGGCGGATCCTGGCGATTTTCTCGAGGCGTGCTCACCGTTCGCCTTGGCAGGTCACACAAAGGAGGGAGTGCCGGTTGCCTATGCTGTAGGAGATAATCAGGCTGGTTTTTTCGGAATGGTCTCCGACTGGGAGGGGGCAGCACTGGTGAGCTTGGGCACAAGTGGTCAAATATCACTATTCACACGCGAAGCAACATGTCCTGACACCATGGAACTCAGACCGTTTCTCGGAGAGGGGTATCTGCAAGTCGGTGCAACGCTGGCCGCGGGGAAGGCGTATGAGGTGCTTGAACGGTTCTTCGCCTCCATAGTGGAAGCGAGTGGACAGGTCATCGATCATGAGTCGATCTTCTCCTGGATGAAACAGGCTGCAGATGGAGTATCGGACGAGATGGGAGCACTTCGTGTCGATACCAGATTCGCTGGTTCTCGAAAGGATGCTCATGTCCGGGGTGCAATCAGGGGCATTGAATTGGATAACTTTACAGCGGGAAACCTAGTATTGGGTACCGTTTCCGGAATTGTAAAGGAGCTGCACAATTTTGTGACCGAATCGGGAATTCCAATCCGTTCACTGGTTGCGATAGGGAGTTCGGTGCGCAAGAACCATCTCTTTCGCAATGCACTACGTTCGGAATTCTCCTGTGAACCGATCATGCCCGAATTGTCCGATGGGGCAGGCTATGGTGCGGCACTCATCGGCGCCATTGCGGCGGGAACGCTGTCGCTCGATTCTGTGCATCGTTTATAGCTCTACCGGGGAGCCTATGGTATACTGGAACCGGTTCTGAGAGGAGATATCAGAGATGACGCTACGCGATATCAGGAAAAGCTCTGTGGAGAGAATGGATTCGGACATCGTTCGACTTGAGGATTCGTTGCATAAAATGCGAGCAAAGCACGACGATCTGCAGCAGTCGCTGTTCGATCTCAGCAAAAAAATGAAAGATGCCCCTATTTCAGCAGCTCTAGTGAGAAAGACCGAGGAGCTGAAAAAGCAAATTTCCGATTCGATGGTCGACATCCATCATATGGATGCAAAGATAAGCAAGCTTAGACATAGAGCGGATCGTCTTCGGCTTCATCGCTAGTTGGTATACTTTTTAGTACTTCTTACATTTTTTGTTCCACCTTTCTGCGTGTCTGGATCATTCCGTGATACACTTCTTCCCAACTCGTATCTTGGGGAGGTCTTCTGTGAGAAATGCAAGACGGATTGAGATAGCTACACTGTTCAACGGGTTAGGGGTCTCGCTGCGGACGGTATTTCCAGACCCAGAGGAAAATCTCGAAGCGTACAGAAATCATCGATGGACGGTTCTCAAGAAAGGCGGCTTTCATATCGTTCATGCAGTTCCTGTGGAGGAGGAGCTTGATCGCTCATTTTGGGAGGAGTGGTATACGATCAATGAGGGGGCGGTAATCCATCATATCCTGTTTCCAGAAGAGCCTTCAGTTCCCTACCACGATATCTACGAGCCACCGGAGCGGCCCGATGGACTCCATCCACCTGAGGTGTTCGGTCGATCTTGGTTCGTCTTGGAAGAACCTTCACTGCTTGCTTGGGGAGTACACAAGCTCCTTCGTGCCGAGCAAGTGCCGGCAACGAAAGCTCAGTTAGGTTAGTTCAGATTTCTCTTGCGTTAGTGAGCACGAGTCGCTACCATGTGCGAAATGGTGGAGGGGTTGCACATGGATGTGAAGATCATTGGAATTACCGGCGGTTCCGGTTCCGGAAAATCGACTATCGTACGGAAAATCAGCGAGGTGATCAGCGATTTCGTCTTCATCCCTCAGGATAGCTACTACCATTCAGCAGAGTTCGTCAGCAATGAGAATATAACAGCCTACAATTTCGATCATCCCGACGCGTTCGATACGCCACTACTCTACGAGCATCTGAGTACACTCAAATCGGGCAAGCCGATTGAGATGCCACAGTACGATTTTGTCCACCACAGGCGGAAGGATCAATCTATTCATGTGGATCCTCGTCCTCTTGTGATCATTGAGGGGCTCATGGTGCTGTACGACCGGGAGATTCGAGACCTGCTCGATTTGAAGCTCTATGTTGATACTCCGGATGATATTCGTTTTATTCGACGGTTGAATCGGGATATGCGTGAGCGGGGTAGAACAGTGGATTCGGTAGTGAGGCAGTATTTAGAGGTGGTGAGGCCAGGGCATTTCAGTTTTATAGAACCGACGAAGGAGTATGCCGATATCGTGATTCCTGAGGGGGGTCACAACGAGAATGCACTTCGAGTCTTGATCACCTTTGTAAAGGATATCGTGAAATAGGTTCATGTTTCGATTTCATCGTCGTGTTTCTGCTTTCGGCTGCGTCTCTTCCGAAATATAGTGTAGGGTGTCCGAATGCTTTTGCAGGAGAACTCTTCGGGAACCGGATCGGGTCCTCCATAGAAGAACGTGTGGTGGCACCGAGCGATGCGGGCTGTTCCGAGTGCGACTCCTTTGAAAACACCATGACGACGAACCGATTCGACCATGTACGTTGAGCAACTTGGTGTGTAGATACAGGAAGGGGGGAGCCAAGGAGAGATCATGAGGCGGTAGAGATGTGTCGGTGCCAGTACGATCTCTCTGAGTATGGTCTTCCAGGTGATTCGCTGTTTATCCATGCAAAGAGTGTAGGTCATTGCATGAATCTTGACAATATTTTCATTGAGGGGTGTTTCGCCCTTTGACGAAATAGTTCCGATTTGGTATAGTTGGTCTCGGAGTCGGCTTGTCGTCTCCTATACCGTGTATATGAAGTAGTTATTGGAGGGATACCTATATGGCAGGAGCAATTTCTAAGAACGCCCGTCGTGGTGGAGAAAAAGTGTTGACCAGTCGCTGGGGCGGAGCTATCAAGATGAAGTCTGTCTTCGAGAATGGAAAACTTCGTCATGTCGCCTATTGTGAAAAGAGTGGCAATACTGCACGAAAGCCCAAGGACCTTATGTAAAGAGGGTCCCTGCAGGGAATAGAGAGGTCTGTGTCGTGAACGCAGACCTTTTCTTTGTATGACGGGCATGTCATCATTCTTGGGTGAAAATCCCAAGGGACGTAGTTGCCGACGAACCCGATAGCGACTTGCAAGTTTCACATCGCGAGGTGTGGGAGAGAAGAAGCAATAGCGAAATCGTGGCCCGACGGACAGAAACCTGATAGTAGGCAGGTGAAGGGGACAAGCTGGCAAAGAACAGTGAATCCGAAAGGCAATGAGACCTTCATCTGTAAATCAGGCGGGTAAACGAGGAAAGGATGATGGCTTATCCCGTGAGGTCTCCACAGCGTACGAGGCTGCAACATCGCTTATGACGACGTAGTAACAACGAATGTGGAGAAGTCAGCAGAGGCCGTAGTAGTGGCTGGGGAAACAGACACGAAGGGCCGAACAATCAAATACCTTTCAAAGAGGAAAGGTCAGCCTGCGAATCCGAACGGCAATAAGCCTGGACAGGGGATGATGCAGAGCGGAAAGGAACTTATGAGAGAGGAAGACAGGTCAAGACCGAACACAGAGCTGTGTGAACAACTGGTTTCCTTCACGAACATCCACGAAGCGGTGAAAAAGGTGATGCGGAACAAGGGTTCTGCAGGAATCGACGGTATGGCAGTTAACGAGTTGCCTGTCTATTTTGAAGCCCACTGGATAGAGATTCGTGAACAGATTGTCACACGGACGTACAGACCACAGCCGGTACTTCGCGTAGAGATACCGAAAGATAACGGTGGAGTACGTCTGCTTGGAATACCCACAGCAGTGGACCGGGTAATCCAACAGGCCCTTGTGCAGGTGCTGACCCCCGTGTTCGAACCGACATTCAGCGACTTCAGCTATGGGTTCAGACCCGGCAGGAGTGCCGAGGATGCGGTCCGGCTCGCCCAGACCTACATGTCCGAAGGATACCAGCACGTAGTGGATCTGGATCTGTCCAAGTTCTTCGATACGGTCGACCATGACATCCTCATGGGACTGATAGACAAGCACATGGACGACAAGGACGTGAGGAGGCTCATCTTCGTATTTCTGAAAAGCGGAGTGATGACCAACGGAAGCATGATGGCAACAGCGCTCGGGACTCCACAGGGAGGACCACTGTCGCCACTGCTTTCGAACATCTATCTGACCCCGTACGACAAGGAATTGGAGTCTAGGGGTCTGAAATTCGTGAGATACGCCGATGACTGCAACATATTCACCAAGAGCAAGAGGTCTTCTTACCGGGTGAGGGACAATGCGAAGAGTTATCTAGAAAGGAAGCTGAAGCTGAAAGTGAACATGGAGAAGACGGAGGCAAGAAGAGCCTACGGCTCCACGTTTCTTGGATTCATGTTCATGAGCTACGGGACAAAAGGGAAACTGGGAAGGACCGTGCCCCAAAAGAAGAAGCTGAAGAAGCTCGAGGACCGGATACGGCTCATCACGAAGCGAAATCGTGGAGTCAGTATCGAAGTGGTCATCAGGGAGCTGAACAGCATGCTGAGGGGGTGGGTCGGGTACTTCGCGAGAAGTTCCATCAAGAATTACCTTACAAACCTGATGACATGGATACGAAGACGAATCCGTCAATACCTGTGGAAACAGTGGAAGAACGGCAAGAACCGGAAGCACAGACTCAGGCAACTGGGTATTGCTGAATGGCGTCTTGCGAAGTGGAAACTTGGAAGCAACTCTTACTGGAAGATGGCAGGACTCATGAACCATCTTATTGAAAACAAGATGCTACACGAGCATTACAGGCTGGTGGATGCAATGGGCTATTACGAGAAACTCCATACCGTACGTATGGAGCAGGACGGTATTGTGCTGGATTGGAGGTACAATAGTCTGTTTGGTTGAACCGCCGTATGCCGAACGGCATGTACGGTGGTGTGAGAGGTTGGGGCCTAGCGGCCCCCGCCTACTCGATTTCAAGGAGCATAGTATGGGGCACAGAGAGTCTGATTACATGGAAATTGCAGAAAACCTTCGCACGAGCGGATACAATTGTGCACAAACTGTAGCGTGCACCTTTTCATCTGAAATAGGGGTGGAT
>Ga0334901_1003262_pt1 | contig 12562 bp, 12 predicted proteins | sample GraSluR3_MG_3_FD_207216 | JGI IMG/M metagenome (GOLD analysis project Ga0334901, IMG submission 207216) | Sludge microbial communities from methane-producing bioreactor in Wageningen University, Netherlands - Granular Sludge_15_08-R3 | ecosystem: Engineered > Bioreactor > Anaerobic >...
ACCGGCCACCTGCAGCAGCTGAAAATTCAACTGGTTTTTGATGAGCAGTTCAGGCAAAACCGGATATGAGAAATGAAATGCCAGTCTGGGCAGTTCAGCCATCCAAAGCAAAAAAATAAGTGCAAAAACAGGGTAAATAATTTTCAGGAAACGTGGTTTTTTGTTTTTTTTCGAACTCACTTTAATTCCCTTTTCCCGCAGGTACATAATCCGGATAATCAGTGAAATCACCAAAAAAAGAAAACTGACTAAAGGAAAAAAGCTCAAAAACTCCATAACCGGTTTTTGAGCATTAAAAATAGCTGAAATATTTTAGAATGTTTTAAATATTCGGGAACGAAAACCCGAAGGTAACCGGATGAAGTTCCGGGCCGCGGCCATCTTTAAACAGCGGCGTCATGCCGTAGTTTACAAATACGGTGAAATCGCCAAAACCAATGCGACCGGTCAGGTCGTATTTAAACGGGCTCAGGTTAAAGTTGCTGCGCGCCTTTTCTTTATCCCTGGGGTATTTGTATTTGGTGTGCGACCCGATGTTTACGCCGCCAATTACCCCGCCTGCCAGGTAAAGCCGCGAACTTCCCATCCGAAGCGGAGTTTTTACTTCAAGCAGTAACGGAGCGGTGAGGTAACTCACATTCAGTTTTGTTTTTTTCAGGCCATCGGGATTTAAGTCAACGGGCATAATAATGCCGTCGCCTCCGGCTTTTTCGATGGTAACAGGCTGGTCAAATGTAAAATCCATAAAGCTGAATCCCAGTCCGGTAACTACTCCAAAATTGTTGGCTTCGTTTTTAAATGCCCATTCGGCAAAGTTCAGGTTAACGGTTATGGATTTTCCGTAATGCAGGTCCATAAAATCCTGCGGAATTTCCAGATTGTTGTACAAAGAATAATCGGACTTGTGAAACAAGTTCATTCCAAACTCGATCCCTGCCCAGTGTGGATTAAAACTGCCGTTCCAGTGTTTTTGCCGTTCTTCCTTGTCAATTTTTACATACGTTCCGTTTCCGCCCTCAATTACTTTAAATGTGCGCCTCCCGATTCGTACGTGGGTAGTGTCGCCCCAATCGTCGGTAATTACTTCCACACCCTTTTCATTACCTACTTTTACCTGCACTTTTTGCCCATCTTCAATTACGGTAACAACGTTCTTGTTTTTTGTTCCAACCTTAGTTGTATCGGTTTGTGCAGAAAGATTTATTGCCAGTAAGCTGCATAAAATAATGCTGATTAAACGTTTCATTTTTTCTGTTTTTAAATTGTTCCGCTGCTCAGACGGACAGGGTGGACGGAAAGTTACAGGAAAAATAATTTTTTAATGCATGAAGGCGTTATTGCAAAAATGCATGAATGGAAAATTGAAAAATTGCAAAATGGTAAATTGCTTTTACAGGCTTTGTTGTTTGAAGTGGTGTGTTTGGTTCCCTTTCTCAATCTTTTTTTGTTGGAACGGTAAATGCCAGCAGTCGCGAATCGTAATTCAGTTCAGTAATTTCGCCATTATCATTGGTTTCAAAACTGAACTTTTCGCCGGATACGGCTGAAACCAGGTTTAATCCGGCTTTAGCCACTTTGTTTAACGACAGGTTGCCAATTCCTGTCTTTTCCCTGACCACATCGCCCAGCAGGCGTTCTTCATAAAATTCGGCAGGTGTATCCGACAGACTGATTTTTACGTGCGCCAGTGCTATTTCCGGTTGCGGGATGGAAAATGAAGCATCTCGCGGGGATAATTTTTCAGGAATTTCAACCGGTATTTTTGCCTCTGCAATTCGTTCATGGTCCATTCTACCTTTGGTTGTTTCACGCAGGCTTTTGGCCGGTTCTTTTTTGGGTTCAGTTTTTCTGACCGGCTCAGTAACTTTTTTCTCAACCTGCGCCGGTTCATCTTTTTTCTCCGGCTTTGCAGGCTCAGCAGTTGGTTCAGCAGGTTCGTCCTTTGGTTCCATTTCTGAAACAGCCACCTGGTTTTCCGGCAAAAAATTCTGATTTAAAAAATTATCCGTAACACGGTAAATCAGCAATCCAAGCACCAAAACAGCAGCTATCCGGGTTGACCACAACAAAATGGTTCTTCCGGCTGAATAACGATAAAGTTTCTTTTTCTTCCGAAAAACAATGGTTTTATCTGCTTTCAGTCTGGTTTTTTCAAAAAGAGTTGTTTCCTTCTGTTTTTCAGGATGTGTGGAAAGATAATTTTCAAATTCAGCTTTTTCGTTTTCCTTAAGGTCCCCTTCCAGAAGGGCCACAGCTGTATGATTGAATTCCGTTTCCTGGTCGAATTTATCTTTATAGAGTTTTTCTTTGTTGGCAAATGAAACGTTTTCCAATTCCACTTTTACAGTACCGGCCATTTCCAGTTCGGTTTTCAAATCGGGATTTTGCCTGAGAAAGTCGATAAAATCGTCCACCAGCTTTTCATCCAGATTTCCTTCCAGGTAATCGAGAAAATGTTCTTCGTAATTATCTCTTGTAATTTTCATCTTATACCACTGTTTCCATTTTTCCAATATAATTCTTCAAAAAAACCCTCGCCCGGTAAATATAAACTTTTACCTGCGATTCGTTTAAGTTGGCCATTTCGCCAATTTCCTGGTACGAATAGCCTTCGTAGTCGCGCAAAAGCAGCACCATGCGCTGAATTTCGGGCAGCCGGTTAACGGCTTCTTTCAAAATTTCGCCCAAATCGGAATAATTGTTTTCATGGCTTTCTTCAGGCAGGTTGAGTTCTTCTGAGTAGGCTGACCGTTTTTCTTTTCGGATGCGGTCAATCATGGTATGGTATGCCGTGGTAAACAGGTACGATTTTACTTTGGTGCCGTCCACGTTTTCCACGTTTTTCCAGAGTTTTTCGTAACTGTCCTGCACAATATCCTCGGCTGCATAAGTATCCCTGATGCTTTTCAGCACAAACCGGAAAAGCCGGTCGGAGTATAAATCAACTGCTTCATTGTATTCGTTTACTGTCATTGGCTATTTGCGAACATTGTTCATAGCATAAGACGAGCAAGTGGCAGGGATGTTACAAACGAAAAAAATATTTTGAGGTAGGCAAAGGATAGCCTCCCTTCGAGGGATGCCATCCTTAATAAAAAAAGCTCCGGAAAAATTCCCGGAGCTTCCAATCTCTTTTCCTATCTCTCCCCTTTGGGGAGATTAAGAGGGGCTTCTAAACAATTTCTACCCAGCCGTATTTGTCTTCTTCATCGCCGTACTGAATGGCGCGCAGTTTATTGTACAATTTGGTTGACCATTGGCCGGCTTCGGTTTGGCTGCCGTATTTGAACCACTTGTCGTTGTCGGCATCATAAACGCCTTTAATGGGCGAAATTACAGCGGCAGTACCGCAGGCGCCCACTTCCTCAAATTCATCCAGTTCTTCGTACGGAACTTTACGGCGTTCCACGTTCAAACCCATTTCTTCGGCCAGCACCATCAGGCTTTTGTTGGTAATTGACGGCAGAATGGAGTCGGAAAGCGGCGTAATGTAGGTGTTGTTTTTTATTCCAAAAAAGTTTGCCGGCCCACATTCGTCGAGGTATTTTTTCTCTTTGCTGTCGAGGTACAAAACGGCAGAAAATCCCTGTTGTTTGGCCAGTTTACCGGCACCCATGCTCACGGCGTAATTTCCGCCCACTTTGTATTTGCCTGTCCCCTGCGGCGCGGCGCGGTCGTACTGGCGCATAATTACCAAATCGGTGGGTTTAAAACCTTCGGGGAAATAGGGCCCAACAGGCATCACAAACACCATAAATAAATATTCATCGGCTGGTTTTACACCAATTTGCGGTCCGGTGCCAATCAGCAAAGGACGAATATACAATGCTGCACCACTCTCGTATGGCGGAACAAAACGCTCGTTCAATTTTACGGCAAGGCGAACAGCTTCCATAAACTTTTCCACGGGCAGTTTGGCCATTAAAATGCCATCGCTTGAACTTTGCATCCGTTTGCCATTTTCATCCATCCGAAAAATGCGCACTTTGCCATCTTTCCCTTTAAAGGCTTTAAGCCCTTCAAAAGCCTCCTGCCCGTAGTGCAGCGAGGTGGCAGCCATGTGAATATTAATCTGGTTCGATGAGCTGATTTCCAGTTCACCCCATTGCCCGTTGCGGTAGTAGCAACGGATATTGTAGTCGGTATCGCGGTATCCGAATCCTAAATTTTGCCAGTCCAAGTTTTCCATTTTTCAATTCTTTAATGGTTTTTCGAAGAAAACCTTCAAATTTTATTTTGTAAGCAAATAAAGCAATTTTTCTTTTTGGCAAGCAAGAGAAAAGTCAGATAAAAATGAAAATGGGTCTCTTTTTTAGTTTCTCCCCTTTGGGGAGATTATGAGGGGCTTTTAAATTGAATAAAATACCCGTTGTGTTTCCTGATGTTCAATACCGAATTATTTTCAAAAATCAGGTACTGTCCTTTAATACCCTTCAGAACACCTTTAACATCAGGCGTTTTGTCGAATCCGATACTTTTTACTTTTTCGGGCGAATCTGAAAGCGGATATTCGATGGAGGTAATTTCATCATCGACGCAGTAATATTTTTGCAGTTCTGCCGGTAAAAGCTGAAGCGCGTTTTTCTTTTCTTCCGGAAGGTTGATGTCCGTGTTGCCGTCGCTTTTTAGCATGGCCTGCCAGTTGGTGCGGTCGGAAAAATGTTTTTTCAGAAAAATTTCGATGATGCCGGCAATGTGGCGGTTGGGCGTTTTGGCCAGTTGTATGGCAAAGCTGGCCCCCTGGTCAATCCACCGGGTGGGAATCTGGTGGTGGCGCGTTACGCCCACTTTCAATTCGCTGGCCACTGCAAGGTAAACAATGTGCTCGATGAGGTCGTGCTTTTCGGCCCACTCCAAATCGCGGGCAATGCCAAAATGCGATTTCGACAGCTCGGGTCGCACTACCGATTCGCTGGACTCGGGCGCCGTTTGCAGGCAATTGTAGCAAAACCCCTGGTTAAACGAGGTTTTGGTAATTTTTCCGCACGAAATGCAGTTGATTTGCCCGGTGAAATGCATTGAAATCTCTTTGCCAATCAGGTCGTTCATTTTAATCTCCTGCCCGCCCACCGGCAAAAAATAGTTGACTGGTTTTGCAAGCTCGGTGCGCATTTTCAGTATGTTGCCTTTGTAATTCATGCTGTTTTATTTTAGTTTAAAAGTTGAAAAATACAAAAGTTGTCAGTGTATTGACAAAAATTAGAGATAAAACTATCAATGCACTGATGGTTTTACTGCAATTTGTTTGAAGAGAAAAAGATTTAATCATCGAACCCCGGCCGTTTAAACTCCATGGCCGTTGGAAAAGTATCCAGCATCTGCTTTTTTATTTGCGAAAGCTGCGCTAGAAATTTCAGAATTTCATCTTCCTGCGCTTTCATTTCGGGGTAAATCACAGAAAGCGCTTCCATTGAGCGGTCAATGGCTATAAGGGCAATTTTGGCCGAACCGAGGTTGTCCGACATCATATTGTATTCATCTTCCTCCTCGTTCAGCCGTTCCTCCAAATCGAGATGTGCCCGGTGCACTTTGGCAGGAATAAAAAAGCTGTACCACTGCACTACCTCCCATGCATCGGCAAATTTTACAGCATTTTTTTCGTCGGTGTGCACAACTAGCAATTGTTCGGCTTTTTCTTTTAATTTGCCGTGGTTTTCTTTCAGCCAGTCGTGCATGGCATAACCATACTTTTCCGCCAGCTTTTCTGCCATACTTTCCACATGTTCAGGTTCTTCCACGTCGGGCAGGTTGTCCAAATCGATTCCCAACCGCTCAGCATCTTCGGAAATCATATCCATGGCCACCTCGAAAGAAAGCCGGATTTGCTCCCAGAATTTTTCGTTTTTAATGTCGTTTACCGCCGGGTCGTCTTTGGTTTCCATCATTTCCAACTCGTGGGCATAATTGAGGCACCGGTGGCTGAGTGTGCACCGTTCGCACCACCGGTCACAATAATTGTAAATGCCCGGAATAAACTTTCCGCCTTTAACCAGTTCATCCAGTTTGCGCCGGTATTTTTCTTTTTTCGATTCCATGAAAATGTTTTTGGAGGTTTAAAGATACGATTTTGAAGAAAATGATACCGGCGGCCCGCCTGAAAAAACGGGTTTACAGAAAAGAAAATACCGAAAGCGTGAATTCGACTCCGTCCGGAATCAGATTCTTTGTGGCGTTTAAACGTTTCTATAAACATTCAATCCCGTTGGAATTACAATTCAAAATCCCAATAAATTCCTATCTTGCACACCGTATTAACAGACCAAAATTCAGAAAAAAAAATACGCTATGAAGAATGCTCTGATTTCTTTATTTGCACTGGCTTCGGTTTTTTTGCTGACCGCTTCAAAACCGGATAAAAACTATTACAACGAACTGTACCGGCCTCAGTTTCACTTCACACCCGAAAAAAACTGGCACAATGATCCCAACGGACTGGTTTATTACGATGGCGAATACCACCTGTTTTACCAGTACAACCCAAAAGGAAAAGAGTGGGGCTACATGCACTGGGGACATGCCATCAGCACTGATTTGGTTCATTGGGAACACCTGCCCATTGCGCTTTATCCCGATGAAAATTCGGAAGACAAAGAATACTGCACCGCTTTTTCGGGGTCGGCCATTGTTGACCACAATAATTTGCTGGGAAAACAGCAGGGCGATGTGAAAACGCTTGTGATTTTTTACACCAGTCAGCATTGCGGACAGCGCGTGGCCTACAGTACTGATAAAGGTCGTACCTGGGAAAAATATGAAGGTAACCCAATAATTCCTTACGATGAAACCGACGATGCCCGCGACCCTAAAGTGATTTGGTACGAACCTTCGCAAAAATACGTAATGGTATTGTACCGAAAAACTACCGAAGAAGAAAGATCGAAAGGCGTTTCGTTTTACACTTCGGAAAACCTGATGGACTGGGAATACAAAAGCCACGTTTTCGGGTTTTATGAATGCCCCGATTTGGTTCCCATGCAGGTAACCAACCGCCCCGAGGAAACCAAATGGGTGCTGTTCGACGGCGATGGAAGCTACCTGATTGGCAACTTCGATGGTGAAGAGTTTTCGCCCGAAACCGCCAAAATGAAAAGTGACTTCGGTAAAAACTACTATGCCACACAAACCTGGAGCAACATTCCCGAAGAAGACGGCCGGATTATTCAGATTGCCTGGATGCGTGGCGGCAACTTCCCCGACATGCCTTTTAACGGGCAAATGACCTTCCCCACCGAGCTGGAACTTACCAAATTCAATTTTGGATATAAAGTTACCCGCAAGCCCATTTCTGAAATTGAAATGCTGCACGGCAAAAATTACAATTGGGAAAATGAAACGCTTATTCCCGGAATCAACCAAAATATAGTAAAAAAGGTGAGTGGCGACTGCCTGCACATTGTGGGCGAATTCGACCTGAAAACCTGCAATAATTTTGGATTTTTTATTCGTCACAGCAAAAAAAATACGGGGACTGAACTCCTTTACGATGTGAAACGCGGCACCTTGTCGTTGCTTGGAACCACTGCCCCGCTACTGCCCATCGACAATAAAATTACGCTTGAAATACTTATTGACCGCGCCTCTATTGAAGTATTTGCCAATGGGGGTCAAACTGTTATTTCCAACAATTTTACACCGGGAAAGGGTGCTGAAGATTTGATCTTATTTTCGAGCGGGGGCGAAGTTGTTGTTGACAAACTCGACATTTACAAAGTGAAATCGGCCTGGCGTTGAAAATGTTTAAAGAAATAGTGAAATCAGCTGCACAATTACAATAAGTAATACCATTGCTACCGGATAAACGGTAGCGTATGCAATGGAATGTGCATTCGTTTCGGTCATGGAGTCAGCAGCTGCCAGCCCCGGAGTGCTGGTCATACTTCCGCTGATAGCCCCCAGCATACTCAGCAGGTTCATTTTAAAAAACCATTTTCCGGCCAGTGCTGCCAGAATCATAGGAACCAGGGTAATTACTCCGCCAAACAAAAACAATTTGTATCCGTATTGCTGAAAGGTTGTAACAATGTCAGCTCCTGCACCGGTACCTACAGCAGCAAGGAAAAAAATGAGTCCCAATTGCCGCAGCAACTGGTTGGCGGCGCCACTCATGGTCCAGAGGATAGGACCCGTTTTTCCAATACGGCTTACCACCAGGGCTACAATAAGCACCCCGCCTGTAAGCCCCGGACTAAATGCAAAATTTCCCAGTACAATGTTTATTTTTCCAACCAAAACCCCCAAAATTATTCCAAGAGCCACAGGCAGAATATCGGTATCGGAAAGGCGTTTTTGGTCGTCGCCAAAAATACGTGCAACCATTTCCATGTTGGCTTTGCTGCTGGCAATTATCAGCTTATCGCCAAACTGCAGTTTCGAATTGGGTGTGGGCGAAATGTTAATCCCCGAGCGGCGAATGCGGGTGATGGTAGCATTGTATGTTTGCAGCAGGTTTATTTGTCCGATGGTTTTATTTACCACTTCTTTGTTGGTGACCAAAACCGTGCGTACATCGTAATTGGGGTCGAGCGGAATTTCTTCCTCGGTTGGTGGCCCAATAAGCAACTCTACCCGTTTCAGCGCCTCTTCCGTTCCAACAGCTTTTATTAAATCATCCTTATACAAAACGGTATCAGGCTTGGGCGTAATGGCCACTCCCTGGTGCACTACCCGCGAAACAACAGCTTTGGTCATGTATCTGATGCGAAGTTCACCTATCGACTTCCCCACAACATTCTCATTTTCAACCAAAAAATTGCGACGAATGATTTCCGGAAATTCCTCTTTCACTTTCGACTGGTGGTCTTCCTCTGCTTTTTTTAGCGGAATACCAAGAATTTTTGGGAGAAAGCGGATGAATAAAATCACGCCGATTACGCCAAACGGATAACCTACACCATAACCAATGGAAGCCAGCGGCGAACCGGTAATGTCGATTGCTGCTGCCAAACCGGGTGTACTGGTAAGTGCGCCGGTAAACAGTCCAACCGCTATATTTTTATCGATGTTGAAAACGAAAACGACAGCAGTGGTGATGAATGCCGCCACCACAATGAGCAGTGTGGCAAACGAAGCCAGCTGCCGGCCTTCTTTTTTAAACGATTCGAAAAAACCAGGCCCTGCCTGAATACCAATGGTGAAGATGAACAGCACCAACCCCAGATATTGAAAGTCTTCGGGAATAACTACCCCGAAATGGCCAAACACCAGCGCCACAAAAATAACCGCCGACACGTCGAGTGACATGCCGAAAATTTTTATGCGCCCCAGAATAAATCCCAGTGCTACAATTAAAAACAGCGCAAAATAATTATTTGAAAGCAATTCCATTTTCTGTTTCGATTTTACGGTGCAAAGGTAGTGATTTGTTCACTATCAGGTTAAAACAGAAAAAAAGAGGTGAAATTTCTTTCAAAAATTAATAAAAGCAGTAGAAAACCAAATAGGTTTCCCCTGGCAGATTACCGCGGTTTTTTTGCCAATACCCCGGTTTCCATCAGAAAACTGAAATCGTCGCCCGGAGAAAGTTCTGCCGGTTCCTTTCCTTTTTTGAAAACCCGGCACATGCGTTCGCCAATCAGCTCCAGTTTGTCGTTTTCCAGTTTTAACAAGGTACCTTCGCGTAATCCAACCACATAAATTTCCGGGTTAATTTCAATAAATTCCTCGATGCGCTGCTCACGTGTTTCGCCTGCGTGACCTTGTGCATTTGCATCCAGATAGTGCGGATTAATTTGAAAAGGAACCAGTCCGATACATTCAAACCCGTGTGGATCGATGATGGGCATGTCGTTGGTGGTGCGCAGTGTAGGGCAGGCCACATTTGAACCGGCACTCCACCCAATGTAAGGTGTTTCGTTAAATACTTTTTCGCGTATGGGATTCATCAGTTTCCGGTCGTGCATCATACGCACAAGCTGCCAGGTGTTTCCGCCGCCCACCACAATGGCTTCGGCCTCTTCAACCGCTTTTACAGGGTCGGTAAACGTGTGGATGCCCACAATATGATGACCTGCTTCGGCAAACCGTTCTTCCACTTTTTTACAATATTCATCGAATGAAAAAGTAACAGCAGCATAAGGAATAAATAACGCTGTAACCGGCTTTTTACCGAGGAATTTCTGAATTTCATATTTCGGATAGTCCAGGTAGGCTTCGCCCGCCATGGTTGAGTTACTAATCAATAAGAGTTTCATGTCGTTTCTGTTTTTTAATGCAAATCCAAAGAACAGAAATTCGGGGGATTTAATAAATGACAATTATTGGGTTTTGGGTTTTTCATTCATACAGGTCATCCAAATCACAGCCTGCCAACCCGACAAAATAGTCAGCAATTTTGTCTGTAACATCGTACAGAAACTTTTTACCTTTTTCGGCCGATGCTTTTTTGGGATTTCCCACGCCGGTATCTTCCGAAACTTTATCCCAATGGCGAGGTGTCCAGGCTACATTTTCCTGCAGGTTTTTCAGTTTGAATTTTTTCGCTTTCCCTTCGCCTGCTTCTTCCAGCGGAGCCACCAGTCCGGGAAAATAGTGCATCATAACACTGGTTTCCATTTCGTTGGCATGGTCGCCCTCTTCTTCAAAATGTTGGGCGTTGGGAAACAATTTAAACCAATTTACAATAGAAATGAACATATCCGGAAATTCAGGCTGAAGGTCGCGTACCACCTGTTTAAAATCGTTGCCGCCATGACCGTTCAATAACACAAATTTTCGGATTCCCTGGTTGTAAAGTGCCGTCAAAATATCTTCCAAAATCATTTGCTGGGTGGATAAACGGGTGTGCAAACAAAACGGCAGTTCAATCTGTCCCATGTTTTGAATGCCCAGCGGAATGGCCGGGAGTACCATAATTTTCGCACCTTTTTCCCAGGCTTTTTGTGCAGCATCGGCTGCAATACGGCAGGTTTCCAGCGAATCGGTCCCGTATGGCAAATGGTAGTTGTGCGGCTCTGTGGCGCCCCAAGGAAGGATGGCTACGTCGTATTTCTGATTTTTAATCTGTCTCCAATTGGTTTCTTCTAAAATGTAGGGTCTCATGTTTATAAATTTTTAAAAACGGATAAGCGTTATTCCAAATGTTACCGGCGTAAGCTCCGGTCCTTTGTTTTCCTTAAACAACGGTACCAGTTCGTATGTTGCAAAAACATTTACCCAACGGTAGCCCGCTCTAACCATTAAACCATACTTATAATCCTGTAGCGAATAGTGCCCCGGTGTTTTCAGCTTTTCTTTTTTCCCGTCGGCCCGGTATTTAATTTTGGTATGGCTTCCGAGACGAACTCCTCCAAACGCTCCGCCCGAAATGTAGAGCCGGTTTTTGTAATGATTGACCGGAATTTGAAATTCTGCAAGCAAAGGAACCATCAGTGAAACAATGGATAATTTCGATTTTTGATTCTGGTCGAAATAAAGGGTGTGCGGCTCAATTCTGCCGTTTTCGAGCCGCTGGATAGTAGTGTTTCGCTCTAACCTGTAACTTTTAAGTTGTAACCCCACACCGGTAACCAGCCCAATGGTATTCCTGTTTCGCTGAAGGCCAATGCTTTGCTGAATCAGGTTCAGGTAAGTGGAATTGGAACGAAAAATATCGTTCTCCATAAATTCACTGGAATAGCCGGAATAGTCGGGGTTGGTAAATAAATTGAAGCCAAAATCAACTCCGGCCCAGTGTCCCGAAAAATCGTCATACCAAAAATTAAAGCCGCCATCGGTAAGATTACGGATATTAATTTTACGCAAGATTTTTTCGGGATCTTCGTCAACCGGGACAATTGTATCGTTTTGCGCTTTTAAATTCACTGTACAGCATACAATTGCTAATCCGGTTAAAATCATCCAAATAGGAAAATCAACCGGGTTTCTATGTTTTCTATTTTTCATGCAATTCAGTTGAATTAGTATAAAAAATCAAACAAATGTAACGGAATTCAGTTGAAATTACTTTTACCACCGTTTTAAAAAATGGTTAACCGCCCATCAGAATTATCTATTTGTTAAAACAGAAAAGAAGATGACATAAATCCCTGAAATACATTAAAAAAGGTTACCTTTGCGCCCACAAATTTTAGAGGTATTTACATGACATTATTCAACGAAATGGGTCTCAGCCCCGAAATTCAGCAAGCAGTTGAATTGCTGGGTTTTGAATTACCCACCCCCATTCAGGAACAAACTATTCCTTTTTTACTGGAAAATAACACCGACATGGTGGCTTTGGCGCAAACCGGCACCGGTAAAACAGCCGCTTTTGGTTTGCCCATTATTCAGCAAACCGACACTTCGAAAAATCATACACAGGCTTTGATTTTAAGTCCAACCAGGGAGCTGGCGCTTCAAATTGCCAGCGATTTAACCAACTTTGCGAAGTTCTCGTCCAAAATTAATATTGCCGTGGTTTACGGTGGTGCGGATATTCAAAAACAGATTACCCAACTGAACCGCGGAGCTCATATTGTAGTGGGAACACCTGGCCGCACACTCGATTTAATCAAACGCAAAAAATTGAAAGTAAACGCCATAAAATGGCTGGTACTCGACGAAGCCGACGAAATGCTTTCTATGG
>Ga0334901_1003263_pt1 | contig 12560 bp, 15 predicted proteins | sample GraSluR3_MG_3_FD_207216 | JGI IMG/M metagenome (GOLD analysis project Ga0334901, IMG submission 207216) | Sludge microbial communities from methane-producing bioreactor in Wageningen University, Netherlands - Granular Sludge_15_08-R3 | ecosystem: Engineered > Bioreactor > Anaerobic >...
CAATCCAATAAAAAAAGAGTAATGGAAGTTTACCATGCATGAAATATCCCCAAACCATCCTCGTTACCATTCTCTTGTATTAAGAGAAAAAATGGCACAGGCTTTTAAGGAGGGAATCCTCGCTGACACTGCTCTCATTGCCCATGGCAGAGGTGAAGCATTTGATTATATTCTTGGTGAGAAAACATCTCTTCCTGCCATGAAAGCCATTGAAGCTGCAAGTGCTACACTTTTACTTGCTAAAATTCCAGTAATATCTGTTAATGGGAATACTGCTGTTCTGGCTGCAGAGGATGTGGTCAAATTAGCTCATCTACTTTCTGCCAGGATAGAAATTAATTTATTCTATCGCACTCCTCAAAGGGTTGTGAAAGTTGAGGAATTACTGAAAAAAGCAGGTGCAAAAGAGGTCCTGGGTAAAGAAGGAGATGAACATGTTTCTGTGGAAGGATTGGAAGGCCCCAGATCACGAGCCCATCCCCAGGGTGTTCATCAGGCTGACGTGGTTCTGGTGCCTCTGGAGGATGGTGACCGTGCACAGGCACTGGTTGCATCCGGTAAAAAGGTCATAACCATTGACTTAAATCCATTATCCCGAACTGCTCAAACTGCATCCATAACCATTGTTGATAACTTGGTACGGACTATACCACTTTTAATTCAGGAAATGAAAAAACTCAAAGAATGCTCCCGGGAAGAACTTGAAGAACTAGTTAAAAAATTTGATAATAAAGAGAATATTTCTGAATCCCTGAATTTAATAGCCCAACATTTTAAAAAGAGTTGAATAATTAAGATGTGAAGATTATGAAGGTAATTGGAGTTACAGGAATGCCCGGATCTGGTAAAAGTATTGTTTCCAGAGTGGCAGAGAAAATGGGAATGAAAGTTGTGCGTATGGGTGATGTTATCCGGGATGAAGCCCAGAGAAGGAACGAAGACCCAGGGAAAGTGGCAGTTGAACTGCGCCAGGAACACGGAGAATTTGTGGTTGCGGAACGTTGTGTGGATATAATAAAGAATTCTTCTAGTAATGATAATTTACATGAAGATAAATCCCAATTATTTCTTATTGAGGGTATTCGCAGCCCTTGGGAAGTTGAAATATTCAAAAAGAATTTCCAAAATTTCATTGTTATAGCTGTTCATTCTGCTCCGAAAACACGTTTTCTAAGGCTTAAAAAAAGAATGAGATCTGATGATTCCGGTGAATTGGAAGAAGCCCTGAAAAGAGATAAAAGAGAACTTAAATTTGGTATTGGGGAAGTAATTGCCTGTTCTGATTTCATGATTGTTAATGAGGGCGGTATAAGTAAATTAAAAAACATCACACGGAGTATACTTAAAAATGAACTGCAAAATGGAAGCTAAAACAGATGTAAATCCTACAGAAGACCTGGAAAAGGTTATTGGGGCACTTTCTAACATATTTGACTATGATGATCTGGTGATATCTGAGGATCAGGTGACAGTTACCGGTGACATTTCCTGCCTATGCCCTTTTAAGGAGTTCCTGGAAAAAACACAGATCAGGGATACTGCCCGTAAAATGCTCCTTAAAGGATTGGACAGTACCACTAAACGGATTAACTTAAAATTAAGTAAACAGGCAGCTTACGCTGGAAAAATCAATTTGGTAGATGATGATTTATCTCCTCTGGGAGAAATCGAACTTGTAATTAAAACAGAGGATCCGGAAGAGTTTATAGGTTGGTTATGTGACCATTAAGTGGTTAATAATATTTCTTATAAATTGTTAGATTTTATTCTATAATTTCTTGTAATTTAATTAAGGATTTACTGAAAAACTTTTTTTAACTTTTTTCTTTTAAAATAGCGTCTTCAATAACCACATAGCCACTGTCCACAGTCCAAACCTTTTTGGAACTCAGGATATGAAGTCGCTCCTTAAAAATTGGACCATCAAGAACTAAAGTTTCTGCTTCTCCACCTTCAAATGCCAGGTGTAATCCATATTTTTCATGGAGCTCTTTTAATTCAGCTAATAGATCATAATCAATTGTTTTACCTAGCCATGATTCATCCAAGCCTTCTGCAGCTACACTGGTGATCATCACTTCAAATCCCAGGTCAATGACCTCTCGCATGTACTCTTCAGGATCTTGGTGCCATAACGGTGCATGAGACTCCAATCCTACCTCCTGACAAAGGTTATCAATACGTGATTTCTGGTACTCTGAGGCAAGGGCTCCTGTGAAAATAGCATCAACACCCCTCTCTTTAAGTTCTAATAGGGCATTTTTGAGGTCTTTTAATTCTTCTTCCTTCTCACCAGGGGTTTTTGCCTCGATAAGAGGTATTTCCATGGCTTGGGAAATGAGTTGGGTGAGATGGATATTGGGAACATGGAACATGTAGGAATGTGGATTCTCAGAATGCATGGACAAAAGATATTTAACTTCCCATCCACTTTCCATAGCTTTATATGCAGCCATGGTACTGTCTTTACCACCTGAAAATAATACTGCTGCTTTCATATTATCATTCCATTAATCTTTACTAATTAAATCCTTAACAAATATAAATTCACTAAAAAATCTTATTCAATTTACCAAAAATTTTATAATCCTCAGATTTACCCATAAATGAATAGTTAACGTAAATGATACATAGAAGGGTATAGGGGAATAACCCCCTAACCTGAAAAGCATTAGATTACTAATTATCTCTTATGAAGATTATTTTTTACGTAATCTGTCTTTAAGACCTGTGAAAGCCCTCATAATGGTGTCAATGAACATTCCAGCCAGACCTACAATGACACCAAGGAATCCGCAAAATAGAATGATGTTATTTTTTTCAGGTAAACTGTTTTTAAGAGCTTGGATTTCAGCTTCTACTGGACCACTGATCTCAGTTACCACCACTTCACCTTGAGGCAGGTCCTCAACTACTTCATCGACTTTGGATGCATCTACAATAAGTTTAACTTGTACTATACTGTATCGGATGTCTATGCCACTGACTAACAGCATCCAGCTATCCAATTTCTTGATCACATCGGTGGGATCGCTTCCTGGTTTAACCTCAACCATCATGGTATCACTGGACACCACCCTCCCAGAAGTAATGTTACTATTAGCATTGGTAATCCTTGACTCTAAACTACTCTTCCAAGCATCACTTATGGAAGTTGTTTTTATGGTTATTTCTCCAGTTTCAACACTTTGAACTCCATTGATTTCCTTAATTTTGGCTATGGCTTGGTTGACATCACTGTCTGTGGAAATGTTTATGGTGATAATTTCTGGTTGGTCAGTGGTGGTCATGTAAAGACTTCGGGCCATACTGGGCAGATCATCATAAACTGGAGCTATGAAAAAAGCTCCCCCAATTAAGCCCACCACAAAACCTAAACCAATCACAAATAAAAAGTTTTTTTTACCAATAAGTGGTGTAAGAAGCGCTGTGGAAAATATAAAAGCCATAAGCAGGAAAAAAAGGACGATCATTATTATTACGAATAGTGGTTCCATGATTTCATCTCTGATTTGGTCATCGGTATTCTATAGGCAGTAACAATAAGATAGAATTAATTCATTTATATATTTATATTTTTGATCACCGTACATCAAGTTTCATTCACTATTTTCCCGGTGTTCACATCGACGTATACAGTTTTTGAAGGTTGCCCAAATTTAGAAATAGGGACTATCCAGACAGCAATGGTGGTTTGGTTAATAACAATTGTCCCCTGCATTGGTTCCCCCGCAGTATAACCTGGATTACCACCTAATGCTATGTTTTTGGCCTGTTCTGCGGTGATCAGGAATGAGTTATTTCCACTATTACTTGTGGAATTTGTTGTATTAGTGGAATTATCAGAAACTGGTGCTGGGCTTACAGGTGTAGATGCAGGAGGTGTGTAAGAATCATTGGCACTTGTCACATTTGCCTCGGACCGGAAAGGGTTATAGGCATATACAACCAGGATAAAAACCACCACAGCCACTACAATCAATACTTTTTTCTCCCAACCTTCACCTAGATCTATGTCCATATTATAACCCTTAGATAATATTTAATACAATATTTTTAATGCTATACTTCTTGGAAAGTTATTTTACCCTTATCGTTTTTTATAGTTATTATTTTATCGGTATCACTGCTCGTGCTGGTTTCAAAATTGGTGAGGTTTTTGGGTATCACATGAATGCTAACTTTATTCCCGTTATAAATAACATCCACAGTATCACTAGTATCATTTACTTGGATAGTTGATTCTGGGGCAGTTATACCTGCTGTAATGGTGAAATTAGCTGAATAACCACTTCCAGCTGTGTAAACTGCGTTTATAGCCCCTGACATTTTCTCACCTAAAACTCTGGCCTTTCCCAACTCTCCAGTGCTGGTCTGGTTTATTTCACCACTCATAAGGTTGAGCATGCCCACCATAACAACCAGTACTATAAGGGATATGAATAGTAATTCTGCACTTACCTGCCCTTGTTTATCAAGATCCAACTCGTTCACCTAATTAAATTTCATATATCATAATTACTCAAAAGTGAAAAATAATTTTTGTAAGTTTGGGAAAGATAGAATGGTTTACCTGTGGGATCATTAAAGGGTACTGATCCATTTATAGTTATCCCAGAACCCGTAACCCCTGCAAAATATTCATGATCTATGGCAGAGATTGTTTGACCGTTATATACATCACTTAGGGGGTTACCTATAATAAATGTACTCATACGGGTTTCATTATTCTCTTCACTGATTTGTTCTCCCTGTAATCTTTCAAAGAAGTTGAGTCCATTTGGATCTGGGAAATATTGTGGTAAAAGCGATTGATTTTGAGGGTTGTCAGTTCCGTTTAAACAATCAAAAAGATATTGTATTTCCGCAGCGGTAACATTATCATCAAAATTATAATCTACATTACCCAAATAATTTTTTTCATAATGAGGATACTCATAAATAACATCCCTCTTCCTGAAGCTAGTTTTTAGCCAAATGTAAGGATCTTCAACACCAATTATAGGAGCATATCCTCTTATTTCAGGTAAAGTTCCCTCGTAAACCTGGCCTTCTTGTACAACTTTTATAGGTACACCAGACTTAACCACCACATAAAAACCAAATGGATTACCATTACCATAAGGATCAACCTGTGTAACTTCCACATCATCGATAGTAAATGTATCCTCAAATGTGGTGTTAGTGGTATTGGTTGGTATTAAAACATTGTTGATGTAAATCTCTCTACCTGTTTCCCTTGATAGTTTGCTGCAGGCATCAATGACATGGGCGTTTAGTTGATCAGTTACTATCTGCCTAACATAATATTTACTATCATCCATAAAAGCCTGGTCATCAATAACTTTTCGACTAGCATTATAGGCAGCATATCTTCCAGAATCACCAGCACCATTTTTTATAGCAGAATAAATGGATGAAACAGTACCTCCAGTAACATCACTGCCAATAGTGATGGTAGAATACTGGTTTATTTCGTTCACAATATTTCCAAAGGCTACAGCAAATATTATTACAGGTATCAAAAGTAAAAATGCCATTGGAGTAATTGTATAACCCTTCTCATCCATTTTATCATATCCTATTGTTTCCATAATTCTAATCTGACCGTGACCGAGTTGGGAGTGTTACCCGCAAACAAAGCAGAAGTATGTATATCAGTAGCATTAGGATATTTTTGAAGCAGTTGAGCTGTAGCATTTTCCATGGCTTCATCAGGAGTACTTCCCATACCCGCAGACCACTCATTCTGAATTTGAGGATTGATCACTGCAACCCTAGTACCTGAAAATATAGAAGCAGTACCTGTACTCAACGTCTGGTAGTCACCAGATTCCCATGCTTTATCCGGTCCGGTAACAGTAATTCTTAAAGGATAATTTCCAGGTATGAGATAATAATCATTTTCTGTAGAATTTGATGTGGTTATTCTGTGAAATCCTTTTTTAGCATCCAGAGAAGCTAAGTCCAGAGAGAACGGTACTACTGAACCTTCATATAACACCTGATTGTTACCATAGTCTATTCTGATGTTTCGAGTGTTTAATCCGACTCCTAAAAAGAGTATTGCCTTCTGACTGTCCTCAGTTAAGGTAAAAGCTTTTGTTTGACGTTCAGTTTGACTATTATCCTGATGACTGTCAAATGGATAAGTATCCCATTTGATCTTGTATTCACTGGTGGAAAGCATAGTGTAACAATCCTGCAGACCAACCAAATCATAATCTGAGGAAGGTACATTGTCCCAGGTCGTTATTCTAACCTTGTTATGTGCCCCTTGCTTTAATTCATCACCTATATAAATTGTTCCTGGAAGATTACCATAACCATCAGCTCGTTCACTGTAGTCGTTTCCATCCACATCAAAGGAACAGAATACAGTTCGCCAAGTGTTGGATTGATCATCCCACACTTCTACCAAAGTATTATCTACTGCTCCCCAACTGTTTACAACTACATAAGCATCTAAAATGTTACTGGTGGATGGTACATTAATATCCTGGACAACACATACTGCAGATCCATCTTCACCATTCACACCTGTAATGACAAATGGGAGGCCATCTGAATAACTATGATCATGACCTCTCATATCATCCCAATCAATTTCTCTCAAATAATCAAGATTAGTCACCTGACCAGTTTCAAGGTCGTATATACGACCATAACCCTCACCATCCCCTAGGTCAGTTAATCTATCTACAGCTAAACCAGCAGCATTCTGGAAGGGAATTTTGTTTGTGCTCACATTAACCGGAACCGTGATATTAGTGGTATAAGTAGAAAGAATAGAAAACCAGGGCATGTTGTAATCATGATAACTATCTGTGATGAAATTAACATAAAAATTGTTTAAACCATCATGTAGTAAATTTGTGGGTATATTTCCCTGATAATTGTACATACGTTCCCTTGAATTCACCCGTTTATTAAGAAATGTAAACTGGTTTGAATTCACTACAATTGGAGAATATCCATTAATTACAGTGTTAGTCCCAAATGAAGCTTCTGGTACCCACCAATAGTCAAAACGAGTACTTGAAGAACCTTGCAAATATGTAGCTTCCCTTATAATAGCCCCTTCAGGTATTGAAAAATCAATTGCTTGAGCTGTACTTCCTCTACCCCAATATGAATAATCCCTTAAATTACCACTTCTACTCCATGGAGAAAAATTGGTGAGCCAGTTGTGGAATATCCAAGAGGTAGTTGTGAGATTAATTTCCTGATTGGTAAATTCAACAGGCTCCGATTTAAACCATGCACGTCCCCAATATCCTTCTTCCGGTCCAGAAATAACTCTTACTCTCGTTACAACATCTTTACTGTATAAGTAACTTGTGTTAGTGCTTGTATTTCTTTCCACAGAGACTGGTGTTCCTGGATCGATAGTTAACTTATATCCAATTCCATTAGGTATCAGAGTTTCTATAGATTGGGTTAAGATCTCCTCAGACGCTTCAGTGGCATTAGATGAGTTACTAATAGCAGTAACAGAAGCATAATCAAGAGTGCCATCTTCTTCCATAACCTGTAATGCACTATCAGCCAGAGCCTCAAGATGCTGGTGATCCTGACCCATATACATGGGGAGCATGGTATAACTTACCACAGTTACAGTAAATACAATTACAACTACCAAAGCAAGAGTAGTATCCGCAGTAAATATAAAACCTTTTTCATCCATTTATATCACTTCGTCCATGCATAAAACTGGAATAGGTAACTTTTGGGTAATACATCACCAGATTCTATATCATCAGGCGAAGTACCTTTGGGAACTTGAACCACATAAGCATCCATTCTAGCATTAGGATTACTGGCAACTTTCTTTAATGTTAAATAATTATCTTCAGGATTTATCCCATCTTTTAAATAATCTTCAGGTATGATCATAGTCCAATTTGAATACTTATCATGCCCTTTAAAATCATTTTCACTCATTACTTCATATTGATTTATCCAAACAGATGTGGATGTTACCCCTCTATTAAAAATAAGAATATAATAGTCATATATCTCCAGATCATATTGGCTGGTGGGGAAAGGTTTATCAGCTTCATAGTCTTTTGGTCTTCCATAATCATGCCCAGCATTTTTAATTGAGGAAACTACTTCACCACTAAATTCAGTGTATAAAACATTTCTTTCTATTTTTACAACATCTTTAGCACTTTCTTTGGAGGTTCCAGTGCTGCTAAGGTTCCATATGATCTCATCCGAGTTAATAGGGGTGAGAACAATATAAAAACCATACTGATCACCAATTATGTTTTGTATGGCTTGCTCCCCTAAAGAACTTTTCAACAAAGCCATCTTTTTAGTGGATAACGTATATTCTATTGGTTTTTCATTGGTAGGATCATACTGAGCAAGACCCACAACATTTACTTGTGAAGGATTGGTTTCCCAGTTATAGGGATCACCTGAAGTTTTCAAAAGAGTGTTAGTAGTATCGGCAGCAACACGCTCTAATGAACTTCTATAAATAGTATCCTGTGTTTCATACATGATATTGCCCATATTGGCAGCTACCAAACCTAAAACAAGTGTCAGTGGAATTAGAGCAAGTAATAAATCAAGAGATAATGCCACTCCCTTTGAATCATCATTGAAAATTTTCAGAGTCTCCATCCCCAATTATTTTATCTTTATAATTATTATAAACCGTACTAATATAAATAAAACATACTATTATTTATTTTATTTGATAATTTGTATTAATTTATGATTATTTTCCGGTATATAACTTTGGATGTGCTTTGGATATTACTTTAAGTTGATAAATTAGTATTAAAACATGTTTTGTCATTTTAATACAAATTCACACAAATAAATAAACTATAACACTTTTAAGGATATGAATAACATATATAATAAAAGAGACAATATAAAAAATCAATTAATTTTATACATAAAAAGAAAATGATTACCATGGAAGAGAGAGGACAATTATCAGCAGAATACATCCTTTTTTTTGGTTTGATCTTGGTAATTATATTGGCATTTGCTTATTATGTTAGTGACCAGAGTGAACAAAATAACATTGCCACTGCTGCCAGAATCGGTGCAGAAAATGCCACAACCGAAATGGGGATCCTGAACTCCACCATGGCACCAGTAAGAGTAACTGCCATCCAAATGACTGGTACTCAAAATATAACTATAAGCATCAGTCTTTCTTACAAACCTCCAGGCGTTCAAAATAGTATATTAAACAGTGTTTATAACTCTCTCGTTTCACAAGGATATAATCCCCAAAAAAATATTGTATCCAACAACATCCAAGATTTGACTCTTAACACTTCTAAACACAATTATAATATCAGTTTAGCATAAAACCTTTTAATAATTAGAAATACGGAAATTAAATACAGAAGATAAAAAATATATTAAATGTAACTTTATTTAGATAATTAGGGGATTAAAATGGACGAAGATGTAAACGAAAACATGAAAACCAGTACCCCCAAAAGTGTCAAACCCAAAAAGAAAAGGAACATTAACACTTGGGGCATTTACATAAGTTTATGTTTTATCATCATTGGATTGGTTTGGTATGGAGTGAATCTAGGAATTATACCCATCCAGTTCCTGCAAGAACAGGCTGGCCCTATAATTCTGGTCATAATAGGGCTTTTGATCTTAATCAAATCATTTTAAACCACCTTACTCATATCAATTAATGTAACAAATCTAACACCATAACTAACATTAATCTATGATTTTTAATAAGTAATTTAAAAAAGTTAATCTATTAAATTAGTGATTATAAACTAAAGGATAAATTAATGTAATTTAAAAGTTAATCTAAAATTAATGATTAAATTATGTAATTTAAATTTAAATATAAATGGTTTTAATCCATTAATCTATGATTTTTAAAGAGGCCATAATATGAAACAGTTACTTGAAAAACTATCTAATGCATCTGGTGTATCTGGATTTGAAGATGAAATCCGTAACCTTATGATGGAAGAATTGAAAGGACATGTTGATGACTTGGAGGTGGATGAAATGGGTAACCTCATTGCCACCAAGGAAGGAAAACCTGACGGTAAAAAGATAATGTTAGCCGCTCACATGGATGAAATCGGTCTCATGGTAAGATACATTGATAAAAAGGGATTTATCAAGTTCTCCAAACTGGGTGGGATAAACGATCAAATGCTCCTTAACCAGGAAGTTTACATACACAGTAATGGTGAGAAGATACTGGGTGTTATAGGCAGTAAACCCCCTCACAGGATGAAATCAGCGGAAAAAAAGAAACCTGTTAACTATGAAGACATGTTTATTGATATCGGTGCTTCCAATAGGGAAGATGCCGAGGAAATGGTAAATGTGGGTGATCCCATTACCATTAAACAGAAATTCGCTGAACTTAAAAATGATCTGGTAATGGGAAAAGCCATGGATAACCGGGTGGGCTGCGCTGTACTCCTGGAAGTCATGAAACGAGCCCGTAGTGATGCCACCATCTATGGTGTGGGCACTGTCCAAGAGGAAGTAGGTCTTAAGGGAGCCAGAACTTCTGCCTACCGTGTTAACCCTGATATGGCCCTGGCCCTAGATGTCACAATATCCGGAGATCACCCGGGTATGAAGGAAGAGGAAGCACCTGCCAAAGCTGGTGAAGGTCCCTGCATCATACTCACCGATGCCAGTGGAAGAGGAATCATCACCCATCCTCAGGTGAAAGAACTTCTGATAGATGTGGCCAAAGAAGAAGAAATACCCTACCAGTTAGAGGTGAGTGAAGGAGGAACCACTGATGCCACTGCCATCCACCTAACCAGAGAAGGTATTCCCACGGGAGTTATATCACCACCTTCCCGATACATACACACCCCGGTAAGTGTGGTAAATGTTCAAGATGTGGAAAATGCAGTTAAACTTATTTTAGCTGTCCTTAAAAGAATTTAACACTTAATTTTTTTATTTAATTTTTTTATCTGGAGAAATAGTTATTTAATAATTCAAATCAAATATTCATATGAAAAAAATCAGTTCTTAATCTCTAAGACAAGTTAATCCTTGATTAAACTGATCTGATTAAACTAATAACAGATTAAATGGTGGTTCTAAGTGAATAAAATTATAGTGTTGATGATTATAATCTTGCTAATCATTGGAGCAGTTGCCTTGAATAAGATAATAAACTCTCCTGATACTGAAAGCACAACCCCAACAGATCAACAAAACCAGCCATTAACAACTACTAATACCAATGAAAATTACACTAACAATGATACGAACAGTAATCCCCCCAATGTACCAACCACGAAAGTCTTACAGAAATAGTAGTTTAAGTAGGTTGTTACTTAAAAAATAAGGAAGATTTTGTTTAATTAATTGAATATCTATTCTTTTATTTATTTAAAATTGAGAATCTTCAATAATTAATTGAACATGACACTCAAAGTAACTAATAATTAGATTATTTTAGTTAGTAGATTATTTTAATTTTTAATCTTTATTACTATCCACACCTGAAATTATTTCAATACCATTATTATTAATCTCATAGGTCATGAACTGGGTGGGGGTTTTGGTGCTTCTCATTTTCACTACATCCATCACTCTCTCCCGTCGACCAGTGTAAGGATTTTCACGCTTCATAAGTTTTATAGCTCCATAGACTGAGAAAAGAGCTATTTCATTGAATTCTTCGGAAGTGGCACTGTCTAAAATAATGAGAGCTGTTATATTACGCTCTTTAAGTTCATATACCAGGAGGTCGAAACGGTCCCGGAACTCATAGGGAGTGAGTTTTGCTGTGTAACTACCAATGTTATCTATGATCACTGTATCTGTATCTTCAGGCAGATCTTTAATGAACTTGGTGAAACTTCCTTTCATTGCACCTACATCTATGCTGATCTCGGCCTCAGTTACTCTGGCCCTAACACCAGCCAGTTCAATGAAACGTAACAGGCCATTATCTGTGGTAGATTGGATATTCCATCCAAATGTTTCACCTTGGATGAAAAGATCCTTAGAATCCTCCTCAGTAGTGATGTAAACTGTTTTTAGATTTTGTTGGCAGCTGGTTAAGGCGAATTGTAGCCCAAATATGGTTTTACCTGAACCTGCGTCGCCAGTGATGAGTATTGTTTTCCCTCGGGGAAGTCCACCTGTAAACTGGTCAATTCCTTCGATTCCTGTTTTTATTCGTTCCAAAGACTAAACCCCCTAATATTAGGTTATAGGCTAAATCAATTAAATTATTACTTCATTACAAATATTATATCCTATCTTCAGGTTAATATCCTTACTGTATTACTACACCTTGAATTACCAATTTTCTATATTTTGTTAATCACAAAAAAGGATTTTATTTAGATCATTTATCCGGATTCCATGAAATAATAAATTCAAAGGAACACTGTTTGTCACCATCCAATAAACACTGACTTTGTTCTACATGTCCCCTCAGAGAAGTCCATGTAAAACTGCGTATGACAATAGCCCTGCAGATTAAGCAGAAAATTGGACTGACACCACTTTCATTTGTCCAGGGGCAGTTACCAAAGTTTAAATAACTTTTAGCACTATCC
>Ga0334901_1003264_pt1 | contig 12555 bp, 9 predicted proteins | sample GraSluR3_MG_3_FD_207216 | JGI IMG/M metagenome (GOLD analysis project Ga0334901, IMG submission 207216) | Sludge microbial communities from methane-producing bioreactor in Wageningen University, Netherlands - Granular Sludge_15_08-R3 | ecosystem: Engineered > Bioreactor > Anaerobic > Unclassified...
TTTCAGAATTAACACAAGTCTTCATTTTTTTGCATAAAAGTTGTAAAACCGCGGCAAAGATATAAACTTTGCACTTGCAATAATTGAAAAAGCATATCTTCGTTTTCTTTTTAGATGAACAGATGGATTAAAATAGCAGGATTTTTTTTGGTGGTTGTGCTGGTCTTTGCAAATAGCCTGACTGCCCAGGAAAACGATTCGGTTTTGATGATGGGGATTATTGAAGATGGCGATACCATCATTCACCGAAATATTCCTGAGGTTGTGGTATTGCCGGAGCGGGAGTTTCGGAATGCATGGCAGGAACGCCGGTACAACCGATTTGTAAGCCGGGTAAAAAAGGTGTATCCGTATGCCAAACTGGCAGGCGAAATGCTTGAAGAATATGAGCCCAAATACATGGCCCTCGATGATGACCGCGAACGCCGCAAAATGATGAAGGACCTTGAAAAACAACTGCTCGATGAATACAAAGACGATCTGAAACGGATGACCATTACCGAGGGGCGGATTTTGCTGAAATTGATTGATCGGGAGGCCAGCCGGACTTCTTTTACCTTGATAAAAGAGTTCAGGGGAGGAGTGCCGGCAGTGTTTTGGCAGGGAATTGCCCGGCTGTTTGGCAGCGATTTAAAAGCCGAATATGATCCCGAAGGTGAAGACCGGGTGCTCGAAGAAATTGTTTCACTGATTGAAGTCGGATACCTTTAATTTTTTTTTTACCATGACTGATTTCCTTCGAACATTTGTTGCCGTAAAAGTTAAGCCATCGCCCGCATTGCTTCATGTAATGAAAGACTTGCAAATGGCGCTGAGCGGTGAACAGGTAAAATGGGTGGAACCCAATAAACTGCACCTTACCCTGAAATTTTTGGGTGACACATTACCCTCGCAGGTGGACGAAACCGGAGAAGAATTGAATCAGGTTTCCAAAATGTTTTCTCCCTTCTCTTTTCAGCTGGAAGGGTTGGGGTTTTTCAAAAACAAAGAAATGCCGCGGGTTTTGTTTGCTAATATTCAAGAAGTAGAAGTGCTGCAACAACTGGCTGCTGAAATAGACAACCGGCTGATAAACCTGGGTTTTCAACCGGAAACACGGCCATTCAAACCCCACCTCACTCTGGCCCGGATAAAATTTCTGAAAAACAAAACAGCATTTTACGAGGAAGTGGAAAAATACCGGCAGACATTTTTTCAGGCAGTTCCTATCAATGAACTTGTTTTTTACAGAAGTGTTCTGAAACCGGAGGGATCGAAGTACCAGCCACTGGGGGTTTTTATGCTTCGAAGTGAAGAATTGAACGTTAATTGTTAAATTTTGTGAAAAATTAACTGCGCTCTTATTTTTTTATCATCGTTTTTGCCCACGTAACGGGGATTTTTCTTCGAGAAGTATAAGTTGGTGAAAATAAACATGTTTCGAGATAATCTCACCTTCTTTTACATCCATCCCATATATAATTCAGGCAATCCCAATGCGTAGTATTACGTATTGTATAACCGTATTTCTACGCTTTTAGTTCTAAATTTTTTTTGGAAACTTGCCGTTGAATTTACAAACCATTAAATCATGAACTACAAAACCATCATTATTCCGGGATCAAGGTATTCTGAAATAATTTCGATCGACGAAATCCTTCTTTGCAAAGGAATGGGCAGTTATACCGAAATTGATTTAACAGATAACAGAAAACTTACCGTTTCAAAAAATCTGCATTGGTTTGAACAACGGTTATGTCCGGAATATTTTTTCAGGGCACATAAGTCATTTATAATAAACCTGCTGCATATAAGCAAGATTTTTAAACTGGAAAACATGGTTTGTTTGACAAATGGCACACAAATCCCAATTTCGCGGAGCAGAAAGGGTTTGTTGTGGGAAAAGCTGAGCTGTTTGTAGTAACGCGGTGACCTATATTAACGTTTGTAAACCAGATCATACCATTTGTAAACCCGATCAGATCATTGGTGAATTGACAGATGGCCGGTAATTTATAACATAGTACTTTCCCCCGGAAATAAACTTAAAAATCATGAGATCACTGACAACTTCATTTATGGTTATTGTATTTATGTGTTTCGGATTAAATATCTTGACAGCACAGGACATATCAACCGGTCTTGTATTGCATTACGAATTTGAAGGAACATCCGGCGACGTAATCGATGCAGCAGGTTCCCATAATGGAACAAATTATGGAGCCACAAGAGGAGTGTCCGGAAAAATAGGAAATGCATTTAATTTTGACGGATCAAGTCATGTAACAATAAATAATCATTCCGATATTTCCGGTTTCTCAGAATTCACCTTGGCAGCCTGGGTTTATCCGACAACTTTAAGTACTAACAAGACCGTTCTTGCAAAAGTAAACTCAGGGCGAGATTTTGTTTTGAAATTTTACAACACTACCTTGGAAGCACATTTTTATAACGGTGGTTATCGAAGGTGTTATGGAAATTCAACTGTGCCAGTAAACCAATGGGTTCATGTTTTGTGTACATGGAAGAATAATCAATGGAAAATCTATTACAACGGAGTATTAGAAAATACTTGTAGTCTTACAGGTTATGATCCGCCTTGGATTAGCAATGAAATGTATGTAGGCGCTTTAACAGGCACGTCTGAGAAATTTATCGGATCAATTGATGAAGTACGTATTTATAACCGCGCCTTAACTGATGCTGATGTTACTGAACTTTATAATTATTCAGGAGGAAGCAGCACTGTTTCTTCTGTGAACTCTTATACCGGAGCCGTGCAATTAAACCTCTCGCTGGCCGGAGACGATTTGTCCATTTCAGGAGGGAATACAGTATCGCTGCCTTACGGCACAAGTGATATTACCGAAATTTCTGCCGGCACAGGGCTTTCCGGTGGCGGTTCGGCCGGCAATGTTACCCTGGATGCCAATTCCGGCAGCGCACTTTGGAATGCGAATAAGTTACAGGACAGTCCAATTGCCATAACCGTGCCCTCCTCCGGCCAGGTGCTGAAATGGAACGGGTCGGCATGGGCTCCGGCAACCGATGAAACGGATTCGGGCGGGAACGATTTCTGGCTGCAAAACGGTTCCGATATTTATTTTAACACGGGGAATGTTGGCATCGGTACAACTTCTCCCGACGAGAAACTTACAGTTAACGGGAAAATACATGCAAAGGAAGTAATTGTCGATTTAAGTATCCCGGCACCGGATTATGTTTTCGATGATGGATACAAACTTCGACCTATGAGTGAGTTGGAGAATTTTGTCATAAAAAACAGTCACCTGCCCGACATTCCTCCTGCAAAGGAGATGGAGGAAAACGGAATTGACCTTTCCCTGATTAACATGATGTTGCTTAAGCGGATTGAAGAACTCACCCTTTACATTATCGACCAGGAAAAAAGGATTAAAAGCATTGAAAGCCTGGCCACACCTCAAAAATGATAAACGATGAAACATTTAATTAAAATATTTTCGGCGGTATTTACAATTATATTTTTTAGCGTAATCGTTCACGCCCAGGTAACTTCGGTAAATGGCGCCACCGGCGATGTACAGATAAACTTATCGCTAAACGGCAGTAGCCTTTCAATTACAGGGGGAAATTCGGTCAACCTACCCTACGGAACGGGTGATATTACATTCGTTACGGCCGGTACCGGACTTTCCGGCGGGGGTGCCACAGGAAATATTACCTTGAGTGCCAATACCGATAATGCGCTTTGGAATGCGAATAAAATTCAGGGAAGGTCAATCGCCACCACCTTGCCTTCTTCCGGGCAGGTGTTGAAGTGGAACGGAACTGTTTGGACACCTGCTGCAGATGACACAGGTTTGGGTGAAAGTAGCTACTGGAATCCAAATGGCACAAATATTTATTTTGACACCGGAAATGTTGGAATCGGTACAACTTCTCCCGACCAGAAATTAACTGTTGACGGGAAGATACACGCGAAGGAAGTATTAGTGGATTTAAATGTGCCGGGGCCAGACTATGTATTTGCAGAAGGATATTCTTTATTGCCATTGGAAGAATTGGAAAGTTTCGTTAAACAAAAGCGTCACCTGCCGGAAATACCACCGGGCTCAGAGATAGAAAAGACAGGTATTAACCTTTCAGAAATGAGCATGCATTTATTAAAAAAAACGGAGGAATTGACTCTATATCTTATCAATCATGAAAAACGAATAAGCAATCTTGAAAAAAAATTAATGAACCAATAACTGTTAAAAATGAAAAATTTAATTATTACTATTGTTTTCCTGGGTTTTGCAGAAGCCATGTTTGGGCAAACTAATGTTAAGGCAGAAAAGGTAAACACTGATAAAATAACCCTTGCCCCGGCAAAAATTGAACAGGACAGTGCAGTGGCAACATGGCCTGTATTGGTATCAGTTGCAGAAGATGAGCAAAAAAATTTCAGAGAACCGGCAGCAAAAGAATCTTACAGCGATTATTCCGTTAATTTTTATACTCATCCTGAAAAAGGGATTGTTTATATCCGGTTTGAAAATCTATCCAAAAGTGTCAGTCCACAGCTCTATTTTAGCAATGAGAAAGGAGATGTTATACATAAAATTACAGCAATAACCCATGTCAATGTTATTAACCTGAATAAAGTTCCGCCGGGAAATTACCTTTTTACTACCGATGTGGAGGAAGAAATTTCGACATGGGAGGTAGTGAAAGAGTGAAAGAGTTCCTGTAACCAAACTTTCAGGGTTTTCCAAACCTTGTAAGTTCCACAAAAAAATACCATCATGAAAAAAATTACCTTTTTCCTTATTGTCCTCCTTTTCACAATTTCCGGCATTGCACAGGTAACCTACTCCTATGATGACACCGGTAACCGAATAAGGAGGGAAATAACCTTAAAGTCGGCCGAAATTCTGCAGGATAGCGCTGCAGTGTCGCAGATAGGAGAAGACCTTAATGTTGAGGATTTTGAAAATCCGGCACTGGAAGAAACTTTTAACGAACTGCAGGTATCGCTCTATCCGAACCCCACGCAGGGAGCGGTTTATTTAAAATTAAGCCGGTTGCCCGAAGGTGAAAAGCCGGAACTTGAACTATGGGGCCCGACAGGCAGGCTTATCGGTAAATCGAAAATTACCGGCCTGGTTACCCGCATCAACCTGTGGGGAAAGCCGGGCGGCATTTACCTTGTTAAAACCACCCTTGAAGGCCAACCGGTTACCTGGAAAATTATTAAAGAATAAAAAACCAATCAAATGAAATCATTACGGATTGTACCGGCCTTTTTATTCGTGTTTGTACCCTTCTTGCTGAAGGCACAAGAGAGTATTATTGTGCTTGACTCGAACCATTCCGGGGCAACACACGACAAAGTGGCGAGGAATGCCATTTTCCTGAAACCCGGGTTTCAGTTCAGCGCTACAACAAATTACAGTTTCTGGGCGCACATCGACCCTAACCTGCCGCAACCCCCTGTAACCGCTGTTGATTGTGTTGATCCGGCAACATTACCCCCAGGAATAGACCAATCTCTGCCGGTAGGGACCATTCCCGGTTTTGCAGATGTGTCAGCTACCGGCGCGGCCAATTATACCATACCCATCGGGGTGCCGCCTGCTGCACAGGGCATGCAGCCCAACCTCAGCATTGTTTACAACTCCCAGGCCGGAAACGGCATAATGGGCATGGGATGGAACCTTGCCGGGCTTTCGGCTATTGCCCGCGTGCCGAAAAATATCTATAACGACGGGAAGGTGGAAGAAATAAAATTGGACAGGACGGATCAATATGCTTTCGACGGCAACAGGCTGATATGGGTTTCGGGAAGCGCCCACAGCTACGACGGGGCTGTTTACCACACCGAGATGGAAACTTTTGTGCAGGTAACCGCAAAAGGAACATCGGGCAACGGGCCGCAGTGGTTCGAGGTAAAAACCAAAGACGGACTAACCATGGAATTTGGGAATACGCCCGGTTCGCGCGTGACAGGGGCAAATAATACGGTTATTGCCTGGAAGATAAACCGCATTGAGGATCAGTTTTCCAATTACATGGTTTTTGAATACCGCACCGACGACGACGAACAACCCATTTCAACGATTAAATATACCGGGAATACAACAGGAGGGAAAGAGCCATACAATACAATTCATTTTGGCTATGCTACACGTAACGATGTAAATACCACCTGGCCGGCAGGAAAACAAATTACGACCGACTTGTTGCTTGAAAGTATTGAAGTTATAAGCGAAGGGGTATTTGTTCGAAAATATGAGTTTGGATATAAATGCAGTTACAGTTCTTTGCTTTCAACTGTTGCCCTTACTGGCAGCGATGGAGAAAGGTTAAATGTTACAAAAATTGAATGGGATAATAAAAATATTTATACCGAACCGTTTCAAAATTACACACCCGTTTTAACAGCACTACATAATTACAGATGTCGTTTTTTTCCCGGAGATATGAATGGAGATGGAATATCAGATATATTATCTGTGAACTATTATATTGAGAATGATCAGGAAATTTTTGATGAATGGAAAATTTATATCACAAATAGATATTCATATGATTTGGAATTAAAAGATCAAGGAACTTTTATTTCGGGAACAAATCAGGTAATTGTTGAGGATACTGATCAGGATGGGGTGGCCAATATTTTTTTCAATGTATTTTACAACAACTCATTTGGCGTTTTAAGTGAATACGAGCTGGATGCATCGAATAACCTGCAATTCAAAGAATCGACAATTTTGGCAGGGGAGAATCCCTATGTTAAGTTGGCTGATTTTGATGGAAATGGAGTAACAGACTTGATGACAGTAGATCAGAATAATAACCTGTTGACAATAATCGGAGTTCCTACCACTTATTCAACCCGTCCACAAATCAGTAACCCTGATAATATTTATTTGATTGATTTTAATGGAAATGGTAAAACCAATATTATGTTTATTAAAGGTGATGCCATAGATTGTTGTAAAATTTTTGAGTATGATCCTGTCAACGAAAGATTCGATCTTATATACCAATCAAACTTTCCCTCTTCAAATGATAAAATCCTGTTTGGAGACTTTAATGGAGACAATAAAACGGATATATTATCTTTTAATGAAGTATGGAATATTTATTTTTCAACCGGCAGTGGTTTTTTCAGTAGTTCCAATATTCCGAACTTTTCTCTACCCCTTACGAATGTAGATCCGTTTCAAAGTAATTTAAACAACAATTTTCATGTGCGCGATTTTAATAATGATGGTTTTGATGATATACTTGAGTCTTACTATACAATAAATGGTTCGATAACCAATGGTTATGCAAAATTACATTACAACACCGGAAATGCAGTATTTATTACAAAAATCAAAAATTATGACGGATATGTTTTTACAAACTACGAACAAACGTATTTTGGAGATTTTAACGGAGATGGTATGCTCGATATAGTATGGGATCATTTTATTGCAAAAGATACCGATCCTAATCCACCTCATAACGATCTTCCTCCAATCCTGTTTTACTCAAAAGTAAATGACCTCACACAATTGACAACTACAATTACCAATGGTTTAGATCAACAAACGACTTTCAGTTACGAAAAGCATAAACTCAAAAATTTCAATACATCCGATGCTTTTTATAAATTTATAGACCAACCTGTATTTATAGCTACCGGTTTTTCAACGGAAGACAGAGGTATTCCGGTCGATCAGGAATTTAAGTTTAACAGTCCTTTTATCCATAAGCAGGGCAAAGGGTTCCTCGGTTTTTCTGATGTTAAAATAAATGACAATATTTCAGGGTTTACACATAAAGCAAAATACCAGATGGAAACGCATGTATTTAATGCGTGTATTCAGATGATGCAAACCAGTGACGATCCTCCGTCACCAGCTCTTTTTAGCACATTATATCATCCATTGCAGACTCAATCCGTTACATTGTATCCTAACAATGATACGATCTCAAAAATAATATACAATACTTCGGTAAACATCACAGATCCTTGTTTATACTTAGATTATGAATTATTTTACATTAATCCTGAAAGCAAAATAGAAAAAGATTATCTTCAAAATCTTACTATCACTACCAGTTATACTTACGATAATTACGGTAATCCCAGGGTGATTACCGTGGATTACAACGGTGATGCCGGCACCCAAACCACCAACATCTACACCTCGTTTGGCACCTGGTGGTGTCCCAAATCGCGCCTGCAGCAAAGCACCGTTACAAAAACCCGAACCGGTGAAAGCAATTTCACTGCAGCCACCCGTTATGATTACAATACTCAGGGCGCTCTAATTACTAAAAAGAATTTTTATACCCAGCCCAAAGAGGTAACGGAAAGCTATGACATTTTCGATAATTTCGGTAATCCGCAAACCGTCACCGTTTCTGCAAACGGCCTCGATTCAAGGCAAACCCTGCTGGAATATGATGGTTACGGCCGTTTTGTAACCAAAAATACCAATCCGCTTGGCCATGAAACAGCATTATCCTACGATAATAAAACAGGCAACCTGATCACTCAAACCGATGCCAACGGGTTAATGACGCGTTACGACTATGACGGTTTCGGCAGGCTGGAAAAAATAACCCGGCCCGACGGGAACACCACTGCCATTACCCGTGACTGGGCTGTCAGCGGCAATCAATTGTATTATGCCAAAGAAGTTACGGGCGGGCAGCCCGAAAAATGGAATTATTTTGATGCGTTGGGCCGCATTCAGAAAGCTGGTCATGCCGGCTTCAGTGGAGATTCGATTTTTGTCAAAAGTATTTATAACTCCCAAGGGCGGATGTGGAAAACTTCGGAGCCTTATTCCGGAACGGCAACCCAATTTACGGAGTACGAATATTACACTGATAACCGGCTAAAAAAAGTGACTTACCCCACCGGAGTTACCGATACTTATTCCTATACCCCCAACAGCACGGAAAAGCAAGTTTCCTCCTCAAACGGCATGTGGAAAACCACCCAAACCGATGGCACCGGTGCATTGATAATGGCCAAAGATGCCGGAGGGCAAATCGGTTATACGTATTACGCCCATGGCGGAGTTAAAAACATCAGTTACAGCGGGAACAGCATAAGCATGACTTACGATGCGTATGGCAGGCAGGAAACCTTGTCGGACCCCGATGCCGGCACCGTAAACTATACCTGGAATGCTTTTGGCGAATTAACCAACCAAACCGATGCCCGCGGCAATAGTTACAATATGTTTTACGACAAACTGGGCAGGATAACGGAAAAAAAACTCGGCACAACAACGGTAGCTGATTACACTTACGATACCGCACCTGGAAAAGGTGTTGGAAAAATGGCCTCAATTATTGGGAATAATAGTATTTCTTATACCTTTGAATACGACAATTTGGGCCGGATGATAAAAAGGAATGAAAATATTGAGGGAGAATCGTTTAATCACATTTATACATTTGATATCGGGGGCAGACTAGAACAAACTATCTATCCGTCTGGTTTTGGAATTGAAAACATATACCAGAACGGATACTTAAAAGAAGTGATTAGAACAGACGATGGTACCAGCATCTGGAAAGGTGAAATTTTCAATGTTCGCAATCAGCCTGAAAGGTATCTTAACGGAAATGGATTATACACCTATTTAGGCTACGATGATTTCGGTTTCCCCACCACCCTTCAAACCTCCGGCATTCAAAATCTGGAATACGAGTTCAATACCCAAACCGGCAACCTCAATCGGCGGGAAGATGTGGCCAAAACCCTGCAGGAAGATTTTACTTACGACAACCTGATGAAAAACCGGTTGGAAACATGGCAGGTAGGAAGCGGCACAATTTATTCAGCCGGTTATAACCCAAATGGAAATATCGAAAACAAAACCGGATTGGGCGCTTATGATTACCAGGGATTGCAGCCTCATGCTGTATCAGAAGTCGATAATACAGGCGGTATTATTTCACCCTTTGAACAAAATATAGACTACACGCCCTTTAATAAAGTAGAGAGTATAATGGAATCACTCGATGGTTTACAATATTCTTACGGCCCGGACAATCAACGAAAAAAAGCGGTTGTGTTTTACGAGCACCCGCAATATACAAAATACTATTCCGGTAATTATGAAAAAAAGGTGGGCACTACAACACAGGAGTTTCATTATATTTTTGGCGGCGACGGATTGACTGCGGTGTATATCACCGAAGATGGAACGGGCAATATGTACTACATCCACAAAGACCATTTGGGTTCTGTGAACTGTATAACTGATGAAAACGGCAACCTGGTAGAAGAAATGAGTTTCGATGCCTGGGGACGCAGGCGTAATCCTGCCGACTGGACCTATAACAATGTTCCTGTAAATTATTTAATAGACCGTGGTTTTACCGGGCACGAGCATCTCGATGAATTCGACCTGATTAACATGAACGGCCGGGTTTATGACCCGATACTTGGAAGGTTTCTCAGCCCGGACAATTACATTCAGGCACCGGAATATTCGCAAAGTTTGAACCGGTACAGCTACTGCCTGAATAACCCGCTTGTTTATACTGACCCGAGCGGGGAATTTTTCTGGCCTGGAATATGGTTCGGAAATTGGGTAATCGGTGGTCTCGACAACTGGATGAACAAAGGGATGCCGTTCGATCAGGCTTTTGGTTCTTCACCATTTGTTGCAGGAGTTAACTATCATCCGGGCAATAATTCATGGTCTAATACTCAGGCCAATGCTCAAAATTTAGTTGAACAACATGCTGCCAATACACAAAGTATAAATGAACTGGTTGCAGGATTTAGCGGAATGGACAGGGAACCCTCAAATTACGGAGACTTTATTATTAACCAGCAGTTTGTGGGGGAATCGCCGCTGGCGAATGGGGTAGCCAGTTCCGGAAATGGTTATAGATTCAAACCAGCAGATATGGGAAGTGAAAATTTCCATCTTTATATGCAATATTCACTTTCATATGCCCATCATTTGGATAAACGGTTAACAGTAAATCAACTTTTTGATTTCAATAATGCCGGAGGAAATGCAATCAGTAAACCAGCGGCTTTTAGTGGCTCAATGTGGATTGGAGAAAAAGCTGGTGTGAAGTTTGCTTTTTATGGTGAAGTACAGGTTTATGGTCTTGAATTACATTCCAATTCGTCAGGGAGGGTGTATCCGTTTAGTAGCGGTAGTTTAAATATTGGAAATTTTCCTTCAACTAATATTTATGGCAAAACCGAACAGTATCCGTATGCAATTAGGCTTCATGGTTATTACGGAAATAGAAGATCTTACGGTGGAATGATCCATTTTTCAGACTATAATAATTTTCAAAGTTGGGTGCATACAATTCTAATACCTCCACCCTCATCATATTGGGAATATTAAATCTTATATTATGAAGAATCTAAAAATTGTAATTTGTTTGATGCATCTAATATCTTGTATTCAAGCAGAAGATGTAAATAAGTCATTTGGATATTTTGACGATGATGATTTTTATGTTGAGATGTATTTTAAAAATGATTCGATCTATGTATGTAATGCCGCTATCCCATTTATAAATATTTACAAATTTGAGAAGATTAATGAATCATATGATTTATATGAAAACGCTGAAAAAATAAAAAATATAAGATTTGGGAAAATTAATGGAATAAGAATCGAAATATTTATCGATAATAAAAAATATAATGGATTTAAAATAGAAGACAATATAAATCTCTCGTACTATTTTTCTAATGAAAAACAATTATTAGATGAATTTTCAAAAGATTTATTATTTAGAAAGCAGAAGTTTAAATCATTAAGATAAAATGTAGTTTTTATTGTTGCTTCTTGCTTGCCACCCGCTGGCCCTCATGCCGGCGCGGGTCTATGACCCTTGTCTTGCTTGGCAAAAGCAAAGTTATTTGCCCTAATGTGCAAGGCACAAATTACCCGAAAAAATTCGCCTCGCGGCAAATTTGCGCCAGCAAGGTGAGCCAGGTGAAATATCCCGGAACTGCTGCCTACACCGTTGATAACCTGTATCAAAATGGTTATCTTAGCACCGTGAAAGGAACTTATACAACTACGGACGATATTTTTACCGCCACCTCTTATAACCAGCGGGGGCAGGTAACCGGTTACGCCCTCGGCAACGGGCTTTCCACCACCCGGGGGTACGACGATTTCGGGTTCCCCACCACCATTCAAACACCGGGAATCCAAAACCTGGAATACCAATTCGATACCCAAACCGGCAACCTTAACTGGCGCAAAGATGTTGCAAAAACCTTACAGGAAAGTTTTACCTACGACAACCTTATGAAGAACCGGTTGGAAACATGGCAGGTAGGAAGCGGCACCACCTTTACAAACCAATACAGTTCAAATGGAAATATCGGTTCGAAAACATGGCTGGGGAGTTATCAATATGAAAGTGCACGGCCACACGCCGTAACCGGTGTGGACAATACGGACGGCTGGATTGGGACGCAGGATCAGAGTATCAACTATACCCCGTTCAACAAGGTTCGAACAATACGTGAAGGCGATTATAAACTGGAGATAATTTACGGCCCGGATAACCAAAGGAAAAAAACTGTATTATACCGTGATGACA
>Ga0334901_1003266_pt1 | contig 12543 bp, 15 predicted proteins | sample GraSluR3_MG_3_FD_207216 | JGI IMG/M metagenome (GOLD analysis project Ga0334901, IMG submission 207216) | Sludge microbial communities from methane-producing bioreactor in Wageningen University, Netherlands - Granular Sludge_15_08-R3 | ecosystem: Engineered > Bioreactor > Anaerobic >...
CGCGCTGGTTGAACATCAGCGCCGAGATCGGCATGACCCCGCCCGAGAGGGCCTTGCCGACCGAGATCATGTCGGGGACCACCCCAGAGTGGTCGGCGGCGAACCAACGTCCGGTCCGTCCCAGGCCGCACTGGATCTCGTCGAGGATCAGCAGGGCACCCGTCTCGTCGCAGAGCCTGCGCAGCCCCTGGAGATACTCCGCAGGGGCCACCGAGCAGGCCGACGCCCATTGGACCGGCTCGAGGAAGACCGCGGCGGTGGTCGAGTCGACGGCCTCCCGAGCTGCCTTCAGGTCGCCGAAGGGCACCAGGCGGACGGGCTCCAGAAGCGGCGAGAAGCCCTCGCGCCAATAGGGAATGCCGCTGATGGAGAGGGTCCCCACCGACATCCCGTGATAGCCCATCTGCATGCCGACCAGGCCCGGGCGGCCGGTGGTCAGGCGGGCCAGCTTCAGGGCGGCCTCCATGGCCTCGGTGCCGGTGGAGCCGATGTAGCCGAAGGGCATCTGGCCCGGCACCCGTCGCGAGAGGCGCTCCAGCAGATCCAACTGGCCTGGGACCAATCCCGTCCGGACGGACAGGCCGCCGCGGTCCAACTGACGGTGCACGGCCCCGACCACCTCAGGGTGGGAGTGGCCCAATGCGAAGACCCCTCCGGCCCCGACCGCATCGAAGTAGGGTCGGCCCATCGGGTCGTAGACGTAGCATCCTTCCGAGCGCCACTCGATGAACTCCTCGTGGAGGAGGCGCAGGTTGCGGGCCATCTGGGGATTCACGTGCCGTTCCAGGCGGCCCAGGACGTCCTCGGTCAAGGCCTGATTCTGCTCTTCGGTCAGGGTCGGGGCCATGTTCAGCCATCGGGTCACCGGGCAATCCTCCGTTCAGGGGCGGTCTTGGGCATCGAGACGGGGCTTTTCAGAAGGCAACCATCCCGACCGAGTTCACGTTGACCTTGGGCGCGATCTCGTTCCAGGAGAGGATGACCAGGTTCGGGAACGAGCGCTCGGTCAGCTTGCGCAGCGCCGGACGGACCTGGGGGGCCACCAGCAGGATGGGCTGCAAGCCCCGTTCCTGCAAGGAGTTCACCTGCTGGGAGATGGCCTGGAGGATCTCCTGGCCCACGTTGGGATCCAGCGTCAGGAAGGAACCCATGTCGGTCCGTTGGATGGCGCTCTGCACGAGCTGCTCGATCTGGGGGTCCAGGGTGATCACGTTGATGGTCCCCTCGTTGTTCGAGTACTCCTTGCAGATGACGCGGGACAGGGCCACGCGGCAGAACTCGGTCAGCATCTCCGGGTCCTTGGTCATGTGGACATGGTCGGCCATGGTCTCGAGGATCGAGACCAGGTCGCGGATCGAGACCCGCTCTTTGACCAGGTTCTGCAGGACCTTCTGGACCTCGCCCAGGGAGAGGGCGTCGGGGATGACCTCCTTGACCACCGCCGGATGGGTCTTCTTGACGGTGTCGACCAGGGCCTGGACCTCCTGGCGGCCCAGGAGCTCGTTGGCGTGGGTGCGCACCACCTCGGTGAGCTGGGTGGCCACCACGCTGACGGGGTCGAAGATCATGCAGCCCAGCCTCTCGGCGTCCCCGCGCTGTTCGGGGGAGATCCAGACCCCGGGCATGCCGTAGGTGGGGTCGACGGTCTTGGTCCCCCGCAGGTTCTTCAGCTTCTCTTCGGGGCCGATGGCCAGGAACTGGTTGACCTGGACCTCGCCCTGGGCTACCTCGATCTCCTTGATCTTGATGACGTAGGCGTTGGGCTTGAGCTGCAGGTTGTCGCGGAAGCGGACGCCGGGAACCACGATGCCCAGCTCGAGGGCGATGTGGCGCCGGATCGAGGTGACCCGGTCCAGCAGCTTGGCTCCCTGGTTGGGGTCGACCAGGGAGAGCAGGCTGGTCCTGGGCCTGGGCGGCCACCTGGGTGACCTCCACCTTCTTCTTGTCGAGGATCGTGCCGATGAAGAACAGGGAACCGGCAATCCCGAAGAAGGTGAGGTCCAGGGGCAGGGGCATTCCCGTCAGCAGGCCCAGCGTGCCCAACATGCCCATGAAGCCGGCGGCCAGCTTCAAGGCGCCGGGCTGGGCCGTGACCTGCTGGACGATGTCGCTGCCCAGGTTCGACTCGGAGGCCGCGCGGGAGACGACCATGCCCATCGCGGTGGACATCAGGAAGGCGGGAAGGGTCGTGATCAGGCCGTTGCCGATCGACAGGATCGCGTAGGTGTCGAGGGCGCCCCCGGTCCCGGTGACGGGCATCCCGTGGTACAGGACCCCGATCAGGATTCCTCCCACCACGTTGACGATCATGATGACCACCGCGGCCATCGCGTCGCCTTTGACGAACTTGCCGGCGCCGTCCATGGCGCCGTAGAAGTCGGCTTCGCGCTCGATGTCCTTGCGCTTCTTCTTGGCCGTCTCGGCGTCGATGATCCCCGAGTGGAGGTCGGCGTCGATGGCCATCTGCTTGCCGGGCATGGCGTCCAGGGTGAAGCGGGCCGCCACCTGGGCGATGCGCTCGGCACCGTTGGTGATCACCATGATCTGGATGATGATCAGGATGATGAACATGATGAACCCGACGATCAGGTTGCCTCCGACGGCCACCTTCCCGAAGATCGGGATCAGGTGCCCGGCGCCGATCGGCATCCCTTCAGGCCAGGCCGCAGTTGGTGGAGAGCGCAGGTTTCCATACAGCAGGACCATGCGGGTGGCCGACACGTCCAGGGCCAGCCGGAACAAGGTGGCCACCAGCAGCGCGGTCGGGAAGACGGCGAACTGCAGGGGCTCTTCGATGTAGATCGAGATCAGGACGGTGATGACGGCAGTGGCCAGGTTGAAGGCCAGGAACACGTCCAGGAGCGTCGGAGGCAGGGGGATGATCAGCATCGAGACGATGCCGATCACCACCACCGCGATGCCGACGTCGGAATACTTCAGGAAGCGGAGAAATGGATGGTCTCCGCCCGGTGCGGGCTGGGCGCTCATGGACGACTCCCGGGGACTTCAGGGTTCTGGCGGGGATTCTGGGGTTGCGGGAAGGTCAAGCCCGGCCTCCGCCTGCTCTGCGAGCGCCTGGCACGGCCCGGGCGGTGGGGCGGGCGGCGACCTGCGGGGCGCTGCGGGCCATCCGCCGACGGCGCAGGAGTTCGCGCTTGCGCTTGAGCTTGATCACGTAGGCCAGGACCTCGGCGACGGCCTTGTACATCTCGGTGGGCACGGCGCCGCCGATCTCACAGGCCTTGAAGAGGGCTCGGGCCAGCTCCACGTTTTCCACGATGGGGACCTCGTGGTCCTCGGCCATCACCTTGATCTGGCGGGCGATCAGGTTCTCGCCCTTGGCGACCACCACCGGGACCGGGTCGGTTCCCTGCTCATAGCGCAGGGCCACCGCGTAGTGGGTCGGGTTGGTCACCACCGCCGAGGCGTTGGGCACCTCTTCCATCATGCGCCCCTGGGCCCCCTGGCGCATCAACTGGCGAATCTTGGCCTTGATCTGGGGGTTGCCTTCCGTGTCCTTGTACTCGTCCTTGAGCTCCTGCATGCTCATGCGCATCTGCTTCATGAACTGCTTGTGCTGGAAGACGTAGTCCACCGCGGCGATGGCGATCATCCCGATCAGGACCTGGCCGACCAGGCGCTTGATCGTGGCGAAGACCAGGGCCAGGGTGGCCGTCAGCGGCATGGTGGGCGCGGTCCGAAGCTCGGGCAGGACGCCGGAGACCACCTTGAAGCAGATCCAGCCCACGATGGTCAGCTTGGCGACCTGCTTGACCAGCTCCATCAGCGACTTGGCGCTGAAGATGCGCTTGAAGCCCTCGATGGGGTTGATCTTGTTCAGGGATGGCTTGAGGGGCTCGGCCGAAAAGATGAACTTCACCTGCGCGATGTTGGCCAGAAGCGCCATCAGGAAGGCACCCGCCAACAGGGGAGCCAGCACCATCAGGATCGTCCCCATGACGAAGATGATGTCCGCGAAGAAGTTCCGCTCCGCCAGGTTGAAGTTCGGAATCAGGCGCCAGGTATAGATCGTGAACTCACGGATCCGGCCAAGCATCATCGGCCCGGCACCGATCATGATGCCTGCCACGGCAACCAGCAGGAGGGTGGAGATCACCTCCTGACTCTTCATGACCTGGCCCTTCTTGCGAGCTTCCTGGAGCTTGTGCTCGGTAGGCTCTTCAGTCTTGTCGCTATCCTGGCCGCCCATACGTCACCTCCCTGGAGGAACCATCAGCTTGATGCTTTGGACCAGATGGTTGATGTTCATGTCGAACTGCACGCTGATCACGCGCACGATGAGGGGAAGACTCAAGGTCAAGAGCGCCAGGCCGATGGCGATGTTCAGGGGGAAGCTCAACATGAACACGTTCATCTGGGGAGCCACCCGCGCCAACAGGCCCAGGGCGCACTGAGTGATGAAGAGGGCGGCCAGGGCAGGGGCCGCGATCTGGGTGCCGACCACCAGCAGGTTGCTGGTCAGCCGGATCATCTCGAAAGCGATGTCGCCGGTGATCTGGAAGTAGGTGACCGGAACGACCCGGAAGCTGGCCTCCAGGGCGCGGATCAGGGCATGGTGCCCGTCCAGGACCAGCCACAGGTTCATGGCCAGGTAGAAGTGGACCTTCCGCAGCAGGTTGACGGCCCCGTGGCTGGCCGGGTCGAAGGAGGCCGCCACCGACAGGCCCATCTGGATGTCCAGCATTTCGCCGCCGAACTGGGCAGCGGCCATGACCAGGAAGGAGACGAACCCGAGGACCAGCCCGACGCAGGCCTGGGTCAGCAGGGCGCCGATGAAGGGGAAGAGGTCCTGAGGGATGTCCGGTGGGACCGGGATGTGCGGGTACATCACCAGGGTCAGGGTGACCGCCATGCCGGCCAGGATCGGCTTGGGAATGTGGTGGCTGCCGAAAATGGGAGCCTGGACGAACACCAGCACGATGCGGGTGAACGCCAGGAGTCCCACGGCAAACAACTGCATTCCCGTATCCATGAACCTCCTACCTCGGACCCATGTTGGCGATGTCGCTGAACAGGCGGATGGCGAAGTTGGAAAGCATGTTGAAGATCCAGGTCCCACACAGGACCACGGACAGGAACGTGGCGACGATCTTGGGGACGAAGGAGAGGGTCTGCTCCTGGACCTGGGTGGTGGCCTGCAGGATGCTGATCATCAACCCGACGGCCAGGGCCGAGATCAGCATCGGAGCCGACAGGATCAGGATCAGGTACAGAGCCTGGGTGGTGATGCCCAGGACGTAGGATTCGCTGAACAGTTCGGCTCCGACGAAGAGCATGGAGACTCCTTTGGGGCGGCTACCTGGGGGTGTTGAAACTTTCGACGACTCCTCGGATCACCAGTTGCCATCCATCGATCATCACGAACAGGAGCAGTTTGAAGGGAAGCGAGATCGACATGGGCGAGAGCATGAACATGCCCATCGACATCAGGACCGAGGCCACGACCATGTCGATGACCAGGAAGGGGATGTAGAGCAGGAAGCCGATCTCGAACGAGGTCTTGATTTCGGACAGCACGTAGGAGGGGAGCAGGACGTAGAAGGGGATCTCCTTGCGGGTCTTCACCTTGACGCGGGCGATGTCCGAGAACAGCAGCAGGTCCTTGTCGCGGGTCTGGTAGAGCATGAAGTCCTGGATGGGGGAGTAGGCCTTGGCAAAGAACTCGGCCTGGGGGATCTTGCCCGCCATGTAGGGCTGCAGGGCTTCGTTGTTGATCTTCTCACCCACCGGAGCCATCACGAACATGGTCAGGAAGAGCGCCAGACCCATCAGAACCTGGGTCGGGGGAACCTGTTGGGTCCCCATGGCGGTGCGCAGGAAGCTCAGGGTGATGGTGATCCGGATGAAGGCCGTGCACATCGCCAGGATGTAGGGGGCCAGGGAGAGCATGGTGAGCCCGCCCAGGAGCAGCAGGAAGGTCGAAAAAGTCTGCTGCTCGCCGGCCTCCTTCCCGTTGATCGAGATGTTCGGCATGTTCAACTGGGGGAACGGGTTCTGCGCCCAGGTCTCCTGGCTGCACAGCAGGGCCGCCCCCAGCGTCAGAAGCGCCAGGGCTCCCAGTCGGGTGGCAAGTCGTTGCCGGCTGGTCATCGTGGTTCAGGACCCTTCTGTCGGGGGCTCAGGCCGGGCAGGGCCGAAAGGTGTCGCGTCAGGACCTCTCCCAGCAGGTTCCGGGAGGGTTCGGAGGTGCCGGGCGGGGCCGGGTCGGTGGCCGATGGGGCCTGCTGGGCGAGTCGGACCTGTTCGGGGTCGAGCTCTGCCAGGGTCTGCACCCCGTGTTCGGTCATGCCGACCAGGAGGTGTCGCCCGGCGACTTCCACCACCATCAATCCACGTCCCGGTCCCAGCGAGTGTCGTTCGAGGACGTTCAACAGCTTGCGGTGGGATCCCGGTGTGCGCGCCATGCCGGCCATCCCGGGGGCGATCAGGCGCAGGACCCCCCAGATCAGGAGGCTGAGCAGGGAGAGCACCAACAGGGTCTTCTGAAGGTGAGCCAGGAAGTTTGAACCGTGGGTTGGTGAATCCGAGCCGGGGGGCCAGGCGGAGTCCTGCAAGGTCGCCTGGCCCGGTGCCGGGGCGGTCGGTTCGGCTTCTCTGGAGGGAGGGGCGGGCACTTCGGTCCGGGGTGCTGGCGTCGGAGGGGTCATGCCGGTCTGGGAAGGGTTGGTCGGGGGGGCTGCAGGCGAGGGCGTCTGCGCCTGGGCCGTGGGACCGGCCTGTGGCGAGGCCAGGAGGCCCAGCCCGACCAGGCAGCCCAGAGCCAGCAGGAACACCAGGAGAGAGGTCTTCAGGGACCTCTTCCATTGCCCGGTGGTCTGCTGGAGCGGCCGCAGGTTCATGATGCTCTGGCAATCTCCGTGATCCGGACGCCGTAGTTCCCGTCGATTTCGACCACCTCCCCGCGAGCCACGAGCTGACCGTTCACCCGCAGGTCCACCGGTTCGCCGGACTCCTTGTCCAGTTCGATCAACGAGCCCTGGGCGATCTTGAGGATTTCCCGGACCGTCCGGTGCGTGCGACCCATCTCGGCTTCGACGATCAGAGGGACGTCGAAGAGGATGCCCAGGTCTTCGGGAGGTTCCTGGTGCGCCGGAGGCCGGGCCCCTCGCCGGGCGGTTCCGCGTGCGTGGCTGTCCAAGTCGAGGTCTCCTTCTGGGTGGGTTGTCGGAAGGGCAGGTCTGGGGAAGAATCCGCTATTTGACGATCTCGAGGATGCGAACGCCGTACTTGCCGTCGATCTCGACGACTTCACCGCGGGCGATCATCTTGTTGTTGACCAGCAGATCGACCGGTTCACCGGCCTCCTTGTCCAATTCGATCACCGCGCCCACGGTCAGGCGAAGGATGTCGCGGACCAGCCGGCGCGAGCGACCCAACTCCGCCTTGACCTCCAACGGGACGTCCTTGAGCAGGTCGATGCTGGAAGCCGAGGCCCCGGCGGGGGCTCCCCCTCCTTCGATCATTCCGAACTGTACGGATCTTGGGCCCTGGTCACTCATCGAAGTCTTCGTCTCCCTCCTGCAGGACGCGGCTGACCTTGCAGGCCAGCTTGCCGTCCTTGATCCCCGGATGGCCGAGGAACTTGGTGCGGTTGTTCACCTTCACGCGCAGAGGCTGGCGGATCTCGGTGTCCAGTCGGATGGTGTCTCCCACCTCGATGGTCATGAGCTCCTGGAAGAGCAGCTCTGCGCGGCCCAGGGTCACGGCGATCGGGACCTTGGCTCCTTCCAGGTTCTTGGCGAAGATCGGCGCCATCTGCTGTTGGGTCTGAGGGACGGTGGTCTCCCGGGAGAGCATGAACTCGTCGAAGGAGGCCTTGGGGATGCAGTCCCTGAGGTAGCGGAAGGGCAGGCAGACGTTGATCAGTCCGCCTGCAGAGGCGATTTCGGCCTGGAAGGGCACGATCACCATCAGCTCCGAAGGGCTGGAGATGTGGACCGCCATGGGGTTGAATTCCAGGCTGCCGAATTGAGCCTTGACGGTCTTGACGTCCTTCCAGGCCTCTCCGTAGGCTTCCAGGATCCTGGACAACGGCTTCTGGAGCACGGCCTTCTCCAGATCCGTGAAGTAGGGGCGCATCTCCTCGCGAGGAGGCTGACCCTTGCCGCCCATCAGACGCTCGAACAGGGCGAAGGCCAGGTTGAAGTCGATGTCGATGAATCCCTGGACCTCGGGTTCGAGGCGGAACACCATGATCGGAGTGGGATCCGGAAGCGAATTCAGGTAGGAATGGTAGCTTCTGGGGACGATGGTCAGAAGCTCCATCTGGAACTTGGCTTGCAGGAGCGGGGCCAGTTGGGTGATCACGGCTTCCGAGAAGCCGACGAAGACCTTCTCCAGAAACTTGGTCTGGTCCGCCGAGAACTTCTCGTTCCTGCCAAATTGATACGACGAAGCCGCGTCGCTGCGTCGGGACGACGTCAGCCGCATGAGCTCGTCGTAGTTTCCGGAGTCGTGGCGCAATCATGCCTCCCAAGGACGGACATCAGGAGCCCGGCGGCTTGTGCCGCTGCCTCCGGGATTCCAGGTCATGCGATTATAGCACCCGACTTCACCCACTTCTACAGAAGCCCTTCACGTCTGGGCCCTGCCTCGCCGCGACGGCAGGGGGGTGCCCGAAGACACGTCGAGGTTGGAGGGGGGCCCTCCAACCTCGACGGAGCCGCACGGGACCAGTGGATTAGCGGACCAGGCCGATTGCCGACTGGGTCAGCTTGTCCATCGCCTTGAAGGCCGCGAAGTTGGCCTCGTAGTTCTGCTTGGCCATCCCGATGGCCGCAGCCTGCTGGGCGAAGTCCACGTTGGCCAGCTCCAGGCTGCCGGCGGCCACGCGGCCCAGGGCGCCCTGTCCGGCCACACCGACCACGGCGTTGCCGGAGTTCTCACTCTGGGCGAAGGTGGTGGTTCCGGTCTTCTTCAGGCCACTGGCGTTGGCGAACGAAGCCACCGAGACCTGGTACAGGGGGACCGACTCGGTCACCGACTGGCCCGTGGTCGGGTCGGTGATGGTCTGTTCGCCGTACATCTTGCCGGTCTCATCGAAGTGGAAGCCCGTGTACTTCCCGCCATAGAGCTTGGTGTTGGGGTCCATGGAAAGTTCGATGGCCTGCGGGTCGGAAGAGATGTTCCCCTGGGCGTCCAGCTTGTAGCCCATCACCTTCTTGCCTTCCGGGTTGGTCAGCGTCCCGTTGTTGAAGGCGAAGCGGCCATCCCGGGTGTAGTGGGTCTGGAAGCCATCCGAGACCATGAAGAACCCCTGGCCGTCCATCGCCAGGTTGGTGGGGTTCTGGGTCTGGAAGAGCTGGCCCTGACTGAAGATGATGCCGCTCTGCTGGGTCTTGGCACCACCGCCACCCATCGTCTGGCCCATGATGTCGTTGAACTGGACCGACTCGGCCTTGTAGCCGGGGGTGAACTGGTTCTGGAGATTCTGGAAATAGGAGTTCAGCATCGTCTGGTTCTGCTGAATGGCGTTGGCGGAGTTGTTGAAATCAAACATGTTGCGTCTTGCAGCCTCCTTCGACCCGTGTGGACCCACCCGGAGCCCGTCGTGCCTCCTGCCAGGAGGCGGAATCTTCGCGATCTGGGGCATTCTCAGGATAGCAACCCGTCGTTGCCGCCCGTTGAACACATTGTTTCCGAGATGTTAATCTCGGCGTCCGAAACTGTAACATTCGTTGCGGGAGGGCCGAAAGTCGGCCCCCCCGCAACCTGTCAGGCGAGTTCGTCGACGAGGTCCACTTCGATCTGGCCCAGGCGGATGCCCCGCGCCTCGACCCGCTGGCGCAGATCCGAGCGGCTCTCGTCAAGAACCTCACGGGTGTCCTTGGAAGTGGTCGAGAACCGGGCGCTGACCACGCCGCCCTCCCCTTGCACCAGCTTGATCTTCAGCTCGCCCAGGTACTCGGGGTTCAGCTTCAGGTGCAGCTCGTCCCGGTTGGCCAGATTGCGCAGTTCCATGTGCGAGACGATCTGGTCGATCACCTCGCGGCGCTTGCGGGTCTGGGCATTCTCGCGGCCAGGCGCCGTCTGTCCGGCCTGGCGCAAGGCCGCTGCCGCCAGACCGTTGTCGGTCGAGGTGCCGGAATCGCTCTTGTTGGCGGAGGAAGAGGCGGCCATTCCGGCCTCTGCGCTGGTGGAGCCGCGCAGGGGGGAGACCTCCTTGTCGCCCTTCTGCTCCTTGGCGAGGTGCTCGAGGAAGCTGGAGACCTGGGCGCGGGAGTTGGTGCGGGTCAGATCGGCCATCTGGGTGAAGGTGAGTTCCCGCATGTTCAGGCCCCGCTCGGACATCATCCGCTGCAGTTCCCGCAAGCCGACGCCGTCCCGGGTGCCTGCGTCCATCTTCAGGGCCTGCTTCTCGGCCAGGCTCATGGCGTCGGGGTTCTTGTACATCATCTGGTACAGATAGGCTCGAGAACCCATGGTCTTGGGATCGGTCAACTTGGGGTCGGAGGCTTGCGTCTGGTTGCGGGCTGCGTCGTCCTGGCGGCGCTCGGCCTCGGCCTTGGCGCTCTGCTTCTCGGAGATCAGGTTCTCGCTCTGCTGGGCTCCCAAGCGGTTGCCCCCCGTCGCCTTCTCCAGGGCCTGGGAGAACGCGTCTGCATCCACCCCACCGGCCTTGCTTGTGGAAGAGGCCCCGTCGCGAGACGGAGCAGTCGAGCCCATCATCGAGATCAGCATCTTGTTGTCCATCCACTCGCTCCTTTTTCCTGGGTGCCCGGCCGGGTCGCGCCCCCCTGGCGGGGATCGCGTCTGCCTGGCGGTCGGCCGCGCTTGCGGGCACGGCAGCGGTCGGTCCTTGAACCTTGGAGCCTGCCTCCTGTCCATCGGAGTCCGTCCGCCGCCGCACGAGGGGTGGGCCGCCGACTCCGGTTCACAGGAGTCGGCGCGGCTAAATCGCCCCCCGGTTCTCCTTGAAGCCTCGATAGAACTCGAGAACGTTTGAGACGTAGTGTTGGGTTTCCTGGTAGGGAGGGATGCCTCCGTGCTTTTCGACGGCCCCGGGACCGGCATTGTATCCGGCCAGCGCCTTGCTGATGTTGCCATCAAACCGGTCGAGCAGGGAACGCAGGTAACGTGTCCCGCCCATGATGTTCTGCTGCGGGTCGTAGGAATCCTTGACGCCCAGCCCCGCGGCGGTCTCAGGCATCAACTGCATCAGGCCCTGGGCTCCGCACCAGGAGGTGGCCTGAGGGTCAAAGGCCGATTCCTGCTTGATCACGGCCCGGATCAGGCTCTCGTCCACGTTCCACTTCTGGGAAGCCTCGCGGATGATCCCATCGAACTGCGCCGGATCGGGCCTGCTCCCGCCCGCCCTGGAGAGTCCGTGGGTGGGGCGGAACTTCTGGTCCTCGGTCATGGAGTTCACCAGCCGCTCGAAGCTGACCCCGTCGGCGCTCTGGCTGGAGCCGGAGACCACGCGAGGCGGGGCGGAACCGGTGGTCAAGCCGCGGTTGGACTCGAATCTGGCCTCCAGGGACTGGAGTCGCTGTTCGATCTGGTTGATCCGGTCATAGACAGACATCTCTCTCCTCCTTGGCGGGCCTGCCGTGCCCTCAGCCGGTGGCTTGTTCTCGTGCGTACTTCAAGGTGGCCAGCTCGTCGATCATCTTGGCTTCCGCCGCGTCGAGCTCGGCCTGCCAGGTCTCCTGACTGGTCTCCTTGTGCTTCTCGTAGGTCTTGCGCTCCTGGGCCGCGCGCATCAGGTTCTGGCGTTGTTCCAGGATGCGGATGGCCAGCTCCTTGAGGCGCAGCTCCTGGTTGAGGATCAGGTTCTCCAGGTGCTTGATGTGCTGGGGAAAGAACCGCAGCCCGTTGATGTCCAGGGTGCCGTTGCGCTGCCGCTCCTTGAGCTCGGCGCGAACGCTGGCCAACTGGGCTTCCAGTTGAAGCTTGAGCTGGCGTTCCTTGTCCTCTTCGGCGAGGAGCTTGGCCAGCCGTTCCTTCTCGTCATCCTCCTTCTTCCGCTTCAGCTCGAGGATCTTCTCCAGGCGATAGCGGAACTTCGGTTGAGCCATCAGTCCCCTCCAAACATCTCCAGGAGACGCTTGCGCGTCTCGTGGAAGGGAGCGGGTTCGTAGATCCCCTGGGTCAGGAAGGCCTGGACATGGTCGATCATCTGGATCGCGTAGTCCACCTTGGGGTTGGAGCCGCGCTGGTAGGCGCCGATGTTGATCAGGTCCTCGTTCTCCTGGAAGGTGGCCAGGACGTTGCGCAGCTTGCCCGCCGCCTTCTGGACGTCGTCGGGGTTGATCTCGGTGAAGAGTCGGGAGACCGACTGCAGGACGTCGACGGCGGGATAGCGGTTCTTGTGGGCGATCTTGCGGTTCAGGACCACGTGCCCGTCCAGGATCGACCGCACGGTGTCGGCGATCGGCTCGTTCATGTCGTCGCCTTCGACCAGCACGGTGTAGATCGCCGTGATGGTTCCCAAGGGCGAGGTCCCCGAGCGCTCCAGGAGCTTGGGCAGCAGGGCGAAGACCGAAGGGGTGTAGCCTTTGGTGGCGGGAGGCTCGCCGACGG
>Ga0334901_1003270_pt1 | contig 12539 bp, 14 predicted proteins | sample GraSluR3_MG_3_FD_207216 | JGI IMG/M metagenome (GOLD analysis project Ga0334901, IMG submission 207216) | Sludge microbial communities from methane-producing bioreactor in Wageningen University, Netherlands - Granular Sludge_15_08-R3 | ecosystem: Engineered > Bioreactor > Anaerobic >...
TAACCAAATAAAATCGACTTTCATGTCCATGTCCAAGTCCTTCAAAAACTGCGACCCACTTGGACATTTCAATCTGGAATCCTGAAAAATGCGCTCAAGCGCTTGGACATTTTGGCCTCTCATCATAGTTATCAATGAGTTAAGCCTCATTCCCACCCCCGCTTGGACAGGGGTACCCGCTTGGACATTGCCCTGAATCACCAGTTTCTGCACTTCCGATTGGCAGCGTTTCTTGGTAGTCATTCTACACCTCTCTTATGTATATAGTAGGGTGCTAACAACCACAAGCGCAGAACCTTGGGAAGTCCTTTCTGCGAGTTTTCCAGCTTTCTTACGCATTCTCCGGCAATACTTTATAATCCACCTGGGTCACACTATAATCTTTAGTATTGACTCCAATCCGCTCTGCAGCAGAATGGCATCTGGAACTAATCTTGCAGCCGTGCGGATATAGTCAATGCCAAAGTTACTATATGGAGACCATGATGAATAAACCGACTATCGGACAGCGCCTTAGCTTAGTGATTAAGGCAATGCGCCTCAAGGATTACCAGTTTGCCAAGAAGTATGGCATCTCCCGTGCCTCGCTATCAAGATACAAACTGAATGAGCGCTATCCCGATCCTGAGTTCTTAGAAGCCCTCTCCAAAGATCAGATCAACCTCCACTGGCTCTTTACCGGAAACGGTTCCATGTATGCCAAGGATGAGTTCCAAGAGCTGATCCAATCGAATCAAGCACCAACAAGCCCAACCAATCCAGATGTATCAAACCCCACCATAATCTCTCCAATCCTGCATCCCATCACAGATAAAAACTTCGATCCCACACATTCGATCACCTTCCCCATAGTTGGTGAGATTGCAGCCGGACCTCCTATGGAGATCAAGGACGAGTGGAGTCAAGTCGGTCAGATTCAATTGCCGATCTCATTCCTCCCCGGCAATCCCAAGCAATACACTGTCTTTCAAGTAAATGGGCAGAGTATGGAGCCCGTGATCCAGCATCAGGACATCGTGGTCATCAAGAGCGATATGAGTTGGGAAAATGCCGATGGTAAAATTGCAGTTGTAAGGACTGACGATGGTCTCACCATCAAGAAGGTACAAATCGACCACCACAGGCAACAGATTATCCTCCAACCATTTAATATAGACTATCCGGTTCTTGTTTTAGACTCAGATTGGAATTACGGAGCTTTCCTGATCGGCACAATCGCACTCCAATTGCGCTTTTTCTAATTTCAAAGTTCCGATTTTCCAACTGCTCTTTCCAAAGCCTGTCCAAACGCTATCCAAATTTGCAGTAAAACTGTCACAAACCAGTCCAAAACAGTCCAAATAAGCGCTTGGACATTTCCAAAACCAGTCCATCGTATCTCGCCACCAATCAAAGCCTTATCCCCACTTTCCTCTTGTGTCACAACTTGCAGCTTTGGGTGTCAGTTTATAATGGCTTTGTGTCTGTGTGTTGCTGAGGAGGGATTATTTTCTGTTTTTATATTGTCTTTCGCCGTCGCAATCGTCGCAGTCGTCACAATCCTGGAGTCTCTGCCTGTCTCCGTGTCCCGGAGCTCTGCGTCCGGAGCTGGGTTTTTGCATCATACTGCGATTTTCGTGCATATTGTGCATCTGATAACGGCTGCCCATCATCATAGGGATATGCATGAGCATCTTTTGCTTTTGTTCTCTGTTAAGTTCTTTGATCTGGTTTGCAAAGTGATCTACTTTGGCATTTGCCAATTGCAATTCTTTGCTGCTGATCTCCTGGTTTATCTCTTTGGCTCTGCGGACGTTTTCGGCTTTGAGGGCTTCGATGAGGTCCAGCCTGAGATTCTTGATTTCAGCATTGATGGTGTTGTTCTGACGCTCGAATGTAGCTCTTGCTTCGGCAAATTTCTGCATTTGAGCTTCGCTAAGATCGAGGTCTTGCATGAATCTCTGGGCGGGATTGACCCTTTCGCGGATGCTGGGGGCGTCTTTTTTGGTATTTGTGCGGTCTGCCCGCTGTGCCAGCAAAGCGCCAGCTGCCATGATCAGGACGAGGCTAATTACGATTATCTTTTTCATTGTTTTGTCTCCTATTTCTGATTTCTTTTATGCGTTGCATACGGTTTTGCATGTGTGTGGCGCTGCCTTCAAAATAGGCATTTGCCTCTTCGGGAGTCATCTGTCTGCGGAGCTTGAGCAAGCGATCGCCCAGGCTTTTTTCCAATGAACCTTGGAGGAAGAGGGATTGTTCTATGATCTCGCTTACAGTCTCTTCATCGATGGGATCTTTTGCCAGTTCTTTCATCAGCTCCACCTTGGTGCTGTCGAATCTGCTGCGCATGATGTGGATATCTTTGTCCCAGGGGATATCCTGCAAATGGGGCGGGAGCATCAGTCGCTCGGGGCGGCTGCGGGTTTCGGGTGGAGCCGGACAGGCTTTGTAGCCCAAGCCACAGATCGATACTACTACGGCGATATTGAAGCTTAATGAGATAAAAAGGAGGATCCACAACATTCGCTTAGTCATCGTAATACTCCAATAGTGTATGCTCACCAAAGCTGATGCTTTCGTAATCAATCTCGCTTTGGCTACTATAGTTTTGCGGACTTTCATAACCCTTGATTCCCACCAGAGATCCAGCAAAAAGGCTGAGGGCAATGGCGACGGTGGCAGTGGCATAGCTCAGGCCGTAGCTTTGGAGCCAGGAGCGTTTATTGCTTCGGGGTAGATTGCTCATGATGCGGTGATGCAGATATTGCGGATACTCGGCTTGCGGGAGTTTTTGCAGCTTTGTGACAAGGGCCCTGTGTTGCGTCAAAACATTTCTGCAGGAGGGACATTGATCAAGATGCACTTTGAGCGCTTTGGCGCGTCTGGCGCTGATCTGATTATCCAGCTTGAGGCTGATATAGCGTTCGGCTTTTGAGCATCTCATCGTTCTCTCCTTAAATATAGTAAGCAGCATCTGCTTCTGATCATGATACCTCCCTGTATTGGTTTCCCTGCAAGATTTTTTTGCGCAGGATTCGTTTGGCTCTCACCAGGAGGGATTCCACCGCCTTCAGGCTAAGCCCCAATTCCTTAGAGATTTCTTTGTAAGACATTTGTTCGTAGTATTGCAATTGGATCACTGCTGCCAGACGAGGGGGGAGTTCAGAGATCGCTTTGTGCAGATCAGAGTAATCTGCCTCTTCCGGCTCAGCAGGTTCCGGGAGGTTCTTGAATGAAACGGGATCCACGCTCACATAGCGGGATTTTTGTTTGAGAAAAGTCATGGCTTTGTTGTGGGCGATGCGATATGTATAGGCCAGCGCTGTTTTCTCTTCGATTTGCTCAAATTTATTGAATACAGCGATGAATACTGCCTGCACAAGATCCATTGTATCTTGTTCGTTGGCAGTAATTCCCATCAGATAGCGGAAGATCCGTTTCTCATGGGCAGTCAGGAATTCCTCAAAGCGTTCTTTATTCATCTATAGACACCATATAATATACTAAGGGAAGTGACGCTTCCTGCAAGGAAAGATCACTCATTTTTAGATGCAGCAGGCTGCTTGGCAAAAAGTCTTGACGGTTTTTGCCCCGGGAAAAAGATTAGAGCATGAAGAGATCAAAGAGCAATGCCAGTATCTACTTTCTTGCCCGCAAATACCTTGCCGGCAGAAGCCGCATGGGGGTCAGCCGCTCCCATGTGCTCACGCTTTTGGGCATTGCCCTGGGAGTGATGGCACTCATCACCGTAAGTTCTGTGATGAATGGTTTTCGGGAGGATATTCGGCAAAGGATCATCGGCACTCTATCCGAGATGCGGCTTTCCTCTCTTGATGGCTCTAGTTTGGAGGATTACGCTCCAATAGTCTCACGCTTGCAAAGCCTGGGCTATGCAGCAGCCCCGGTCGTCCGCACAGAGCTGCTCTTACGCAGCACTGCAGCATCTTCGCCGGCGGTAGTCTTTGGTGTGGATCCTGCTTTACAAAAAGAGATCAGCCCCATCCTCAGACGCAAAGAGGGCGAGAGCTCGTTGCAGGGGATCCTGGCGGGAGAGTTTTCTGATCGGAGCATTGCAGATGATGGCATAGCTCTGGGCAGCGGCCTGGCCTCTGAGCTGGGAGTCTATGTAGGCGACGATCTGCAAGTGATTTCTCCGCTATTCACCGAGCCCAGTCCTTTTGGGATGCTTCCGCGCATTCGTGTGCTAAAGGTGAGAGCCATCTTTGCCGCCGGCATGCCGGAATATGATCAGGGCTTTGCCTATATGCCTCTTTCTGTAGCCCAGGGCTTCAGCTCATATGGAGATTGGGTGGATTACATCGAGATCAAAAGCGACCGTCCTCAGAATAGCCGCAAGCACGTCAGGCAGCTCTCCGGTTTGTTTGAAGAATATAAGATCGAGGATTGGAGCAGCTTTGACGCTTCGTTGTATGGCGCTATTCGCTTTGAGAAGTATCTGATGTTTGTGATCCTGCTTTTCATGTTTATCATTGCCAGTTTCAATCTCACAGGATCTCTGCTCAAGCTAATCAGCCAGAAAAAGCACGAGCTGGGGCTCTTGAAGGCCTTGGGATATGAGAAGAGAGATCTGCATCGATTGTTTTTGCTGCAAGCGATGATGCTGTGCACCATTGGCTTCATCATTGGCCTGATCTTTAGCACCATCCTGCTGGTTTTGCAATCTCGCTTTGGCATCGTCAAGCTGGATCAAGCCATCATCCTGCCAGTCAAGATGCAGCTCTCGGATTACATCCTGGTGATGGCGGTATCATATTTACTCACTTGGTTGAGTGTGCTCATGCCATTACATTATCTAAAGAATATAAATGCGGTGGAGCTGATTCGCCGCAACAGATAAGAGGTGATATATATGACACGCAAAGACGCAATTCGCATCGCCATCGAAGCTGAGATCAGAGCGCAGAAGCTTTACAAGGCTTTGGCAAAGAGTTTCAAGAATGCTGAGACAGAGCAGTTTTTCAGTCAACTGGTCAGATATGAAGAGTATCACGAGAGCAAGATGCGGGAGCTTTTTGCCTCAGAATTTCCCAATGAAAGTCCGCAGTTGAGTCAGGAGCCGGATATTCAGATGCAGGGGTTAAAACTGGACGACCCCAAAGCCCTCTTGGAATTTGCTATTTCCCGCGAAGAGCTGGCGCAAAATATCTACCTCACTTTGGCCGAACAGAGTCAGGATCAACCAACGCGCGGCCTTCTGCTCAGATTTGCCGATGAAGAGGAGCAGCACAAGGAACTTCTTCTCACCGAGATCGAGAAACTCCACGGTATTCTGCAGTGGTTTGATCCTTCCGAACTCGATGGTTTTATGGAGCATTAAGTCTTGCTTTCGCGACAAGGCGACATCTTCGCAGAAGCTGATTTTGGCCAGCGTATCGTACCCCTGGCGGAAAAGCTTCGTCCCGCCAGTCTGGACGATCTGAGAGGTCAGGAAAAGCTGATTTCTGGCGATTCACTCTTGAGTGAAATGATCAAGACCGGGCGCTACCACAGCTTCATCCTCTGGGGCCCTCCCGGCAGTGGCAAAACCACTATCGCCCGGATCATCGAGAAGGCAAGTGATCTGCGCTTTATCCATTTCAGTGCAGTACTTTCTGGGATCAAGGACGTGAAAGCCGTGATGCAGGAGGCGGCATATCAGCATCGTAGCCAGGGCGAGCGCTCGATCCTCTTTATCGATGAAATCCACCGCTTCAACAAATCCCAGCAGGATGCGTTTTTGCCCTTTGTGGAGAGCGGCGCCATCATCCTCATCGGAGCGACCACGGAAAATCCATCTTTTGAAGTGATCCCGGCTCTGCTATCACGCTGCCATGTCTTTGTGCTGGATGCTCTTGCCGAGGAGGATCTGCGTGAGATCTTGAGCCGCGGCTTTGCCGAGCTGAAGCTCGAGGAAGATGCTGAAGTAATCGCCTGGATGGCAGCAAATAGCGGAGGAGATGCCCGCCGGGCTTTAAATGAGCTGGAGCTGATTCAAGCATATCTAAAGGAAAACCCACATCCAAAGATCAAAGATCTCGCCCGGAGCCTGGCCAAGAAGACCATGTTTTACGACAAAAACCGGGAAGAGCATTACAATCTGATCTCGGCATTGCACAAGTCTCTGCGTGGCAGTGATCCTCAAGCGGCTTTGTATTGGTTGGCGCGCATGCTGGAAGCCGGCGAAGACCCCCGCTATGTGGTGCGTCGGCTGATCCGCTTTGCCTCCGAGGACATAGGTTTGGCAGATCCCCAGGCCCTGGTGCAAGCCATAGCTGCCAAGGAAGCCTTGCTCTTCATCGGCATGCCGGAAGCCAGTGTGGCTCTCTCTCAGGCAGTAATCTATCTTGCCACGGCTCCCAAGAGCAACGCCTTGGATGCGGCATATCACGCTGCCGCCGATGATGCCCACAAGACCAGTCACTTTGGGGTTCCGCTCCACATCCGCAATGCACCCACCAAGCTGATGAAGGATCTTGATTACGGCAAAGACTATCAGTACGATCATGATTTTGCCAATAAATACAGTTACCAAAAGTACTTTCCGGATCAAATGCCCGAAAAGGACTATTATAATCCCGGAGATTTTGGTTTTGAGAAGGATATCGCCAGACGCATCGCCTGGTGGAAGAAACTACGCGAACAAGATCCCAAAGAATAACGAGAACTATCGCAAGGAGTACCTATGATCGCCAGTACAACCCCTACTTTAGAGGGATTCCGCATCGTCAAGTACCACGAAATCGTCACCGGAGAAGCCATCATGGGCGCCAATATCGTCCGTGACCTGATGGCATCCATCACCGATGTCATCGGAGGACGCAGTAAAGCGTATGAGAGCAAGCTGCAAGATGGCAGACGGGATGCTCTCCAGGAGATGAAGATGCATGCCATGCGGCTTGGCGCCAATGCCGTGGTCGGAGTGGATATAGATTATGAGGTGGTGGGGCAGAGCATGCTGATGGTAGCGGCATCCGGCACCGCTGTGAGTGTGGAGCCGCTTTAGACGATTAACCGCGGGAGTTCAATAAGCCGGATTCTGTAGTCCCGAAAACGGGACTGACGCCTATCCATCTGGGCCAAGGCTCACGCCCGGGCTCTAGCTGCCTACCCGGAAGCGGTGTGGGCTCACCATTGCTTCCCTATTTGGCATTGCACCGGATAAGGCATTCCTGGCTGCTGATGTCACCATCGGCACCGGTGGTCTCTTACACCACCATTTCACCCTTACGCAGCAAGCTGCGCGGTTTGTTTCTGTGGAGCTGGCTCTGCATTGCTGCAGCTTCCCGTTAGGAAGTATCCTGCCCAAGGTGTCCGGACTTTCCTCTGTGCAAGCACAGCAGACGTCTTTCGCTCCCGCGGAATCATCAAAGTATCCAATGTGCAAAAAGCGCTATGCTGTCCAGAATTTTTTTTGCCCAGCCCGGTTCATCCTAGAGATATCTGAGCATATCCCGGTCGACTACCCCGGCGTAGAGCTCGATAAACGGCTTCACGGGGCTGATGTTGATCTTGGGGAAAAAGACTTCCTCGATCTGGAAAAAGCCCACAGAGGCATTCATTTCCACGTCGATGCGAATCGGGCGTTCCTCGCCTTTGTGGATCTTGACCTTTTGAATTGCCGAGGCAGAAGTGCGATGGATATCTCCGGGGCGTACCTTGGTAGAAAGCATAGCCGGGATCCTTGCCCTTCCTTTTTCCATGTCGCTACCATCACCGATGAGTACCAATCCTGCTTCCAGGCTGTGGATCTTGTGCGTTGCCATGTGTCCGAAGATGCCTTCGATGGCGATCGAGCGGATGGCGGCTTTGACATTGTATTCATCTTTTTTGTGGGTTGCGTCCAAGACTTTGTCGATAAAGGGCGTGGCGATCTGGATGCTGAGAAACTCGTGACTGTCCCGGGCAATAGTCATACCCAGATCATGCATCAGGGATGCCATGATGACCCCCACCAGAGAGTCGTCCGCGCTGCCTGCATGCTCTTTCTCCAAGTGCATTTTGATCCCTGCCTGATTTAGAAGCTGAAACATCTTGATCGTATTGAGCGTGGCTTTACGCATATGCACCGGGCCATGATCATTGAAGCCCAAGCGCTTGATCGAAACGATATTAGCGTATTCCTGCAAAGCTTGGATCTTGGGATCGGCAAAGAGTAGTTCTGCGGTTTTTAGCGCTTTCCCGCTCAATAGATCCAAGATCTTCTTTTCCAATTGCAATTGTTTTACAGATTTATTCATATGTATTGATCTCCTTTAGAAGCGATGCCGCATGCGCATAAAAAGGCTCGTAGCAGAGGCTACAACAGCGATGGCGAACGAAATCGTGCCGGCGATCATCAAAGTATCGAAGATCAGACCGGATGCCAAAGCCGTTTCGCCATTGATGTATGCGCGCATCGCATAATACATGGTGCGCCCGGGTACCAGAGGGATGATCACACAGAGTACGAATACCGACACCGGAGTGGACATCTTTCGGGCCACCACTTCTGAATATATACATACAAAGATAATCGCCAGAAAGACCGAAAGCAAGACAGACTTTGTATAGTAGAGCAGAATCAAATAGCTTGCCCAACACAATCCCCCGCCCAGAGCGGTGAAGAGCACGCGCCAGCCCTTGAGGTTTGTGCGTAGGGAAAAACCCAGAATAGCCAGGAAAGCCCAGAAAAACTGCATTAGAGTGAGATAGTCAAATGGGCGCATCATCCTAAAATAATCTCCCAAAGCTTTAGCATCGCACCACTTCCGGCAACGATCCCCACTGTGATTACCATAGCTTCCACCCCTCGGGCTGTACCAGCCACCAGGTCCCCACTCATCGTATCCCGGATCGCGTTTGTGATCGAGATCCCGGGCACCAAAAGCATGATTCCGCCGATGATGATGGTATCCAGGCGGATACCCGGCACCACCAGATCCATGCTTTTTGCCAAAAGCACGATGATTGAGGACGCGATGGCATTGAGCAGGAAGTTGTTAACCGGGAGCAAGGAAATGTATTTGAGGCTGGCACTTACCAGAAAACCCACGAGCAACGCTACCGCAAATTCACTCCAGCTACCTCCAAAAAGCAGGCAAAAAAAGCCGCTGGTGGAAGCGCCACAGAGATTTGTGACTATCGTGGGGTAGGTCCTTTGGGTATCGATTCGATCCAGTTCTTGTTTGAAGTAGTCATACTTGCCCAGAGATCCGGTGGGGCAAGCGAGATCCCCTTCATACAGACAGTTGACCACCTGGGTAAGCTCGGTGATCTTGCCCAAATCGATGCGACGCTGCTCCACGCGCCTAATACTGGTGTTTAATTCATCTTCGCCATCTCCGATGGAGAGGAAGATCCCGGTCGGGGTCACAAAAGATTCCACTTCGCTGAAGCCAAATCCTTTGCATACTTTGTACATCAAAAGCTCCACCCTGTTTGTAGCGCCGCCGCTTTCCAGAATTATGCTGCCAGCTTTTAGCGCCAATCTACTACATTTCTTTAGCGATATCTCCGGCATCAATCCTCCTTTGGGATCAGCTTGAGGATCTCTTCCGGCATGCCCAATATGCGGGCAATTCTCAGAGCGTCCAGAGGGGGGTCACGGCTTTCATCCAGATTGATCAGGCTGTAATCCATGGCTTGAGCCAGGGCCTTCAGATTTGCACCCAGATCTTCACCTGCCTTTTGGGCAAAGCTGGCATCGATGCCCTTGATCTTATATTTGGCGGCTTGTTTAAGCCGGGTGGGGGCAGAAAAATGTGTGGTCGCCACTGTGCGGTGTGGGCTGCTGACCAGATGTGCAATTACAGCAGTGGCAAGAGCTTCGCCTTCGCGGGGGTTGGTGCCTTTGGCAAATTCGTCCAAGAGAAATAGGCCCTTGCCGGGCTTTCTGAGCGCGGCGCAAAACGCTACGACCTCAGCTCCGAATGAGGAGAGGCTATCGTTCTCTGAAGCATGATTGTAAAAGACAAAATCAAAAATTGGCATCCGGGCATCATCGGCGGGCAAAGGAATGGCGTGTTTGATCAATATTGCACACTGGGCAAGGCTTTTGAGGATGCTGGTCTTGCCGCCCATATTCGGTCCGATGATCAGGTTTGCTTTGCCATCCAAACAGAGATCCAAGCTCTGGTAATCTCTATTCTCTGACTCCAGCGCCAGCTGCAGAGGAAGATTGCGAAGCTTGGTTAAACGGATCTCATCTGAGATTTGGGGGATGCAGCAGCGGTGGATCTCAGCAAACTCTGCCAGGGCATGATCCCATGCCAGATCTTTGAAGCTATCAATCGCAATCTTCAATCTGCGTTGATGCCGGATAATCTCTGCACATAGCAATGCCAGGATCTTCTCTTCTTCATTGGCGATTGCTTTATTGAGCTGAGCCAGTTCAAGCTTGAGGCGGTTGCTTTCTTCGTTGTCCGCCAGGATATAGCTTAGATTTGCAATGCTCTCGCGGTGCAAAACAAAATGAGGGCTGAGATTGAGCTTGAGGATCAGCTCCTTTTCGTGCCGGGCCAGCACAAACTCCTCTTTCAAATCGCTGATGCCTAGCTCTTTGCGTGCTACTTCCAGGATCTCATGCCGGACATGCTTGAGCTTCTGGCTTAAAGCCCTGCGAGCTGCATCAAAACGGGATAGTTCATTGCTGTATGCGGGGGAGAGCCGAAAGCTGGGGAGCTTGTTTCCTTCAGGATCAAGCAGCTGGAAAAGCTCTGTCAGATCAGGCAGATCGTAGTGGTCAAATCCGCTCTGTAGCGCATATTCTCTCAGCTCCAAATAGTGCCAGGTAAATTGCTTTAGCTCAAAGATCTCATGCAGAGCCAGCGGCGCTTGGGCATAGCTGGAAGCCCGAATCTCTGCGATGGGCGAGATGAGCTGCTGCCACCGGGAATGCCGCTCGGAGCTAAGATGCGAATGAAACTTGCTACGGCGGCGGTATGCGGCTATGATCTCTTCATCTGAAAGACGCTCTCGTCCCAGTTTGTAGCGCTTGATCGCAGCCAAAAAATCAGAATTGACCTCGATCAAGGCAAAAATCCGCTCCAGCCCCCAGAGCTGGCTCTCTTGTTTGGTCATTTGATCTCATCCTTCGCATTTTTATCACATCTTTTAGGTCTGCCTCTTGCTGTCAATGAAATTGTCAATAGCCGGAGCTTCAGAGGCATAATCATGAGAATCATTTCGGTTACGAATAAAAAATTTGACAGATAACCGTATAATCTGTTTTATGTGTCCAGATGCATTCAGGAGCTCTTATAAGCAAGAACAGGTGCTTTCCAGAACTCGCTTGAATGTGTTTGAATGCAGGACTTATGATCTCAAAGCTGCACCAACGATCTTGTCGTTTCCTGGTTTTTTAGCTTTGAGGAAGGAGGTAATGGATAAGGAAAAGTGTGTCTAATGGAGCAGACACATAGTCTGCATGTATATTTTTTAACTATCGAGATCAGCAAAAGTGGGACTAGTTTCGGGCTGAATCAGGTAGCTGATGAAATCAAGAATTGATGAATCAACCCCTTAATTTTACATGGAGTATATCAATGATTATTAATACTTTACTAATCCCCCCATGCGACAACTATGTATATCCGTAGACACATAACGAGATTGTTCGTTGCGTTAGCCATTCTTTCCTTTTGTGGCATCTTGAGTGCTGATGATTTTTATGTCGGTGCTCCCACCACAGCTCCTGGCATAGGATCTTTTGAAGATCCCTTTGAATCAATCGCATATGCACTAACCCAATTGCCAGCAGAGGATTGCACTCTCATCTTCCAGCCGGGGCTTTACGACAATGATGACGAGCACTATATCAACCGTCAATTGAAAATGATTGGCTACACAGGCGACCCCGATGATGTAGTGATAGCAGAGTCATTTCTTCTTGTATCACTGAACCAGGAAATCCACACAGTAGAAATGCGTGATCTCACTTTCAGAGGTAACAACAATAACACAAGCCATATTCATGAAAGTGCCTTGATTGTGGATAATTGTATCTTTGAGGATTACGTATACAGTACACCTCTAAACTTCGACTATGACGTGGTCAATGTCACGATCTCAAACAGCATATTCCGCAATAATGACATAGGCATCACCGACATGAATGGCAACTGGTTATCACGCGGGGCTATACACAATTGTTTGTTTTACGGAAACAATGTGGCGATATCGCTTAATGGTGCGTTGATAGAGAATTGCACGATTGCGGATAATGTCGTGGCAAACGAAGGACGGTTTGGAGCCAATACCTACCGAAACAGCATAGTGTGGGGGAATTTGACGCTGAGCACCGGATTAGCCTCGACATATTACTATTGCGATACCCAGTCTGCAGTAAACGGTGCCAACAACATCTCTGTGGATCCCCGCTTTGAGGACCCCTCGAACGATGTCTATACGCTCAAATGGGATGTAAATGGCCCCAGCCCCTGCATTGATGCCGGGGACCCCAATTCCAGCCCTGATCCCGATGGTACGCGCAGGGATATGGGCTATCAATACTACCCTCACGAAGTGAAGACCTACAGCTTTGATATCACGACAGATCGCGGCATATTCTGGAAGAGCTT
>Ga0334901_1003272_pt1 | contig 12531 bp, 19 predicted proteins | sample GraSluR3_MG_3_FD_207216 | JGI IMG/M metagenome (GOLD analysis project Ga0334901, IMG submission 207216) | Sludge microbial communities from methane-producing bioreactor in Wageningen University, Netherlands - Granular Sludge_15_08-R3 | ecosystem: Engineered > Bioreactor > Anaerobic >...
CTGATATCATAACTTTCGCGGATAACTTGTGCGAAACAGTTCAAAGATAGGAGAATTAAATTATGAATAAAGATTTTGACGTTGAAGAAGTTAAAAAAATGGGAAAATTGATGATTTCCATTCTTGGTCTTAAAGGATCTCCTGTAGGAGTAAATTTCCTTTTAAAGGATGAAGATTTCCCTACAGATGCGGAAGTCCTAAAAAAGCATCGCTACTGTCAGGCATTGATGAAAGCCAATAAAGGACTTAATGTGGTATTGACTGGTGAGGAAATATCCTGCCCAGCTGCAGCATCAGCCTTTGGATTTAGACCATTACCAGAAAGTTTAAAATCAGGTAAGGGTTTAGTAGGATTTGGAATTGTTTCTGACCATGAAATTGGGAAGAAAATGTTTGAAGGTATGTTAAGGCTGGATGAAAACAAAATTAAGGGTATTCACCTTTATCCTCTTGAAAAGGCTTCTGAAATCCCTGATATTATTATTGTTGAAGATGATCCGGAGAAACTGATGTGGATTGCTCTGGCTTACCTACACGCCAATGGTGGTGAGAGGATAGAAAGCACCACAGCCATATTACAGGCAACCTGCGTTGATTCTACCATTATTCCATTCCTCAAAAATCGCATGAACCTGACATATGGCTGTTACGGCTGCCGAGACGCCACGGACCTATCAGAAAATGAAGCCATAATAGGCTTCCCCGGATCATACCTACCCCCAATCATGGAACATTTGGAATACCTTAAAGAAAAGGCAATACCCCGTTCACGTGATAAGGGAGCATTATCAGTTTTAAAAGGAACATCAAAGGTTAAAACTTGTGAAAATGGAGGAGATTAATATGGCATGGTTTGCTGGATATCCAAGAGAAAAAATTCAATGGTACCCTACAATTAATCATGAAAAATGTGTTGAATGTGGGATATGCATGAACTGCGGAGCAAAAGTCTACAAATGGACTGAAAATGGTCCTGTGGTGGATCAACCTTACAAATGTACAGTTGGATGTACCACCTGTGCAACTCTCTGCCAGGGAAATGCAATTACCTTCCCGGACAAAAAACCACTTCGCGAACTATATCAAAAAGAAAGAATCTGGGCAAAAGTCAAAAAAGAACTCACGGAAGCAGGTAAGCTCCAAGTTGAAGGTAATAACAATACTACAACAGGCTGCTGCGAAACTTCTGCCCCTCCAGAGGTAGAAAATAGCGGTTGTGGCTGTGGAACTGCAGAACCACCCGAATCAGTTGAAAACCTTCCTGAAAAAGTTGAAGGGTGTAGTTGTGGATGCGGTGGAGACTATCCAGATGAACATGTTAAAAACAATCCAGATGAGCCTAAAACACTTGCTGATAGTGACTTCATCAAAAAACTTGAAGAGTACGCTCATTCGATCGGAATTAAAAGCATAGGATACACTACTGTTACTCCAAAGCTACTAATTAATCCCAATCAATCCCCCCTATTTTCCAATGCAATTGTATTAACTATGGAAATGAGTGATGATCTCATCCTAGCAGATCCAGGAACTGCAGCACAAGCAATAAACGATGCACATTATGAAAAACTGGGCAAATTAACCTACAAAATCGCAGATTATCTTAGAGAAAACGGTTATGCAGCAGAGGCCGCCCACCCATACGGAAGTGTTGTAAAGTTCACACCACTCGCCCAAAAAGCAAGTCTAGGTTGGATAGGGCAAAACGGTTTATTAATAACTCCTGCATCCGGTCCCAGACAGAAAATCTCAGCAATATTCACCAGTATCAAAAACTTACCAGTAAGGGATAATAAACACTCTTGGATATCAGAATACTGTAAAAGGTGTGGTAAATGTATTAAAGCTTGTCCTGAAGGCGCTCTCATAGAAACAGAAACCTGTTGTGGTGGTAAAGAAACAGAATTTGTAGAAGAACGTTGTATAGGGTGCAGTCAAGGATGTACCTACTGCATAGAAGACTGTCCATTTGATCAAAAAGAATACGAGGATATCAAGAACAGATTTGACAAATTGAATGCTAAGTTGAAGGAAAAACAAAATAAAAAATTTAATCAGAAATTATGGGATAACTGGGCCAAAAAAAATTCATCTCTATTTGCAGGACTAGTTGATGGGGCTAATATTACAATATCCATGACTCAAAATAATGAAAGAATAGTTCTTTTAGAAAAAAAGGGTAATGATGTAAATGTTAGCATTAAACATCTGAAAAAAGATTTAGAAAGCCCTATAGCGGATTTAATGTTTGATATTGATGAAAAAGACATGGGAAAACTTTTTGATGATTCCACTTCAATAAAATTCATAGATTTGATTTATTCTGGAAAAATAAGAGTTTATGCATTCAGAACAGAGCTACAACTCATGGATAAAGGATATATGGGCTTTTTAAACAGGTTAGGTCTTAGAATAGGTGGGGAAGGTTGCTGTGGTTAATCCATATCAACAATATACTCAAAAAAAATCTTTTCATTTTTTAGGAGGTATTAAATGATAAGTTCTGGATTCATTGGCGGTGGAAGAGTAACGAAAATACTATTAAATGGGTTTAAAAAAGCAGGGATTGAATTGGATAATGTATTAGTGTATGATACAAGTTTAAACGCTCTTAAAAAGTTAAATAAAGAGTTCCCTGAAATAAAAACAGTTTCTAATAACGTTAACATGCTTGCTGCTTCACAAGACATGATTTATCTAGCTGTTCATCCATCTGCAATGGGCAGTGTGTTAGAAGAAATCAAATCATATTTGAACCAGGATGCAATTGTAGTTTCATTAGCACCGAAACCCAAAATGGAACAAATTTCCAGTTTGTTAAATGGATTCACTCGTATCGTGCGCATGATACCCAATGCACCATCCATCATCAACCAAGGGTACAACCCCATCAGCTTTGCTCCGGAGATTAATGATACTGAGAAAAAGGAAATCTTAGAACTATTCACTGTTCTGGGGGTCACCCCCGAGGTGGATGAGGATAAATTGGAGGCTTATGCAGTTTTAACTGCCATGGGACCCACATATTTCTGGTTCCAGTTTAATGCATTATCCAAACTAGGACAATCCTTTGGACTGGAAAATGATGAGATACAAAAAAGTCTCCCAAAAATGATCATTGGCGCAACCCAAACCTTCTATCAATCCAAGCTAAGCCCGGAGGAAGTTTTGGACCTCATACCTGTTAAACCAATGGGAGAAGAAGAGGAAACTGTGAAAAAAGCTTATCAAACTTGTCTGGGGGCTATGTTCCAACAATTAAAGGGATAATATTGAAAAAATGAAGGGGTAAAATGAAAGAAACTGCTAAAATTTTGAATGAAATACTGGATTTAAACGGCTTGGTGGGAGTAACTCTCATCAAAAATGAAGATAGTATCCCTAAGGATATAGAAACTCTAAAGGATCCTTTATTCTACTGTGTAATGCTTAAAAAGGCAGCATCAGGAAAAAAATCATTCTATGCTCCCGGTGAGGTCCATTCATGTTTGAGGGGTAAATCTGTTCTGGGAATGGGAGAAATTCCCGAATTTGAGAAAACCGGGAAATTTTATGTAGATAAAAGTTCCGTAGCCAACTCTAGATCTGCTTCACACTTTGTTAACTCCGTACCTCGTGTTAAAGATGTGAAAGGAACATTAATCCAGCCTTTAGAAGATGCTAAAGATCCTGATGTGATCCTGGCATTCCCTCAAACGCCAGGAACGCCCAAGAATTAATGCACGCCACAATATTTCAAAGCGGAGGAAATATAAAAGCCGAATTCTCCGCACCTTACAGTTTCTGTGGGTATACCACTGCACGCACATATCTCGAAGATGTGGTAAGTTTTACCATACCTTGTGGGGCTGCTAAAAAAGCAATAAGAGGCATAGGGGAAAAATACACTGATGAAGAAATGATCGTGGCTATACCCGGCCAGATGATCCAACAAGTAACTAAAAACCTAACTAAACTATGATCCGTAAAAGAACGGGTGAAATCTTTAAATAAGAAATAATCAGTTTGTTAAACAACACATTTTGAAATATTAGGGAGGGAGATTAATGGCTGAAGACGACCTAAGTTTCAGTTGGGACGTTTTACAAGAGTTATGATAGAACTCAGTGAAGATTCAGATTTTGATAAAATAGGTTAATTAAAGGAGATTTTGTTGTAGTCTTTAATGCTGCAGATTTTAAAGAATGGCATGATGGTTTATTGGAGTGTGTGCAACAAATCAAATTTTTTCCAAAAAATTAGAGATTGATGATATTAAAGTAAAATAGAATAAAATCTATCTGGGGTGTTATAAATGGTTAAAAAAGCAAGATACGTGCCTGTAGTTTACATTAGTCATGATGAAACTGATTTGAATATCATCATTGAACTTGCTGGTGTAAAAAAGGAAGATATAAAACTTGAAATGACTAGTTCCAGTGTTTGTGTGAATGCATCTAGAAAAGATTTTGATTACAGTGGATGTTACTCTCTGGCACACGAGATAGATCCCAAAAAGGCTATAGCCAAATTCGAAAATGGTATATTGAATATCGTCATCCCTCTAACCAAGAGATTTACTGGAGAAATAATTCCAATTGAATAATAATAGATATTTTTAAATAATAAAATAATTTTTAGATTGATTTAAACCTATTATCCCGCATATGATGATTAAAACTTACAATAAGGGACTTATAGTCTGATAATATTAGATTTAAAGGTGTAATAAATATGGGTAAGGATGATAAACAATTTGAAGCAAAAATTAAAGGAATGTACAGTGGTGTGGGATGCGCATGTCAAACTGGGGCATTTGAGAAGAAAAAAACATCCCTCAAAAAAGTGATGTGTAAGAACTGCGGTAGAATATTCAAAACCGATAAAGAAACTGATTATTGTTTTAAATGTATGAAACAGATGAAGGAGGTTAAATGATGAGAGAAATGATGGAAGAAATGCAAAAAATGTGTAAAAACATGGGTATAGGGGATTTTAGATTATCAAGAAATTATAGATAAATTTATGAAAAAGTGGACACTATAGTTGGCATGAACCTCAAAGGTTAACAGGAATAGCATGATAAAAATCGATGAAAACTTGTGTAAAGGCTGCAATATTTGTATTGAATTTTGTCCTGTTGGGGTTTATGAACAATCCGAAAAGGTTAATAAAAAAGGAGTTCACTTACCAATTCCACTAAATGAGGATAAATGCACAAAATGTGGGCTATGTACTTTGCTGTGTCCAGATCAGGCTATAACTGTGGATTAGGATATTTAACGTTAGAAAACATAATCATTTCATGTATCCAATATCAAGATATGATAAAGTCTTTAAAAGAGCCAAATTAGATGAAAAAAAATTAAAAATAATAGGAGGTATTTTTATGATCGAAACAGGATTGATAATAATTTTGTTTGCTATTGGGATTTTAGCAGGACTACTGGGAAGCTTGATCGGAACTGGCGGATGCGCATTAATGTTGCCTATCCTATTTTTTGGGATTTACGGCGGTGATATTAATCGATTGCCTCTGGCTATTGGGACAACTCTGGTTGCCGTGATATTTACCACGATCTCTGGTGCATACGGTCATCTGAAAATCGGAAATGTCCATAAAAAAACTGCTTTATGGTTAGGAATTGGAGGTACACTAGGAGTTATAGTCGGATCTTTAATTTTCTCCTATTTAGTTATGTATAACTATCTCTCAACTCTTGAATTCATATTAGGTTTGGTCTTCCTCTGGCCTGCCATAAGGATGATTAAGGAAGGATTATTTTCACCCCCACCTATGAAGGAAGGTAACCAAATTGAAGGTGAAAATTGGAAAAAAGCTGTTTTCGGATTTTTGGTAGGTATTACAACTGGAATAGCTGGTCTAGGTGGAGGATACGCTCTGGTACCCGGTATGATCTATCTATTTGGAGCGCCAGTTTACGTCACCATGGGCACTTCCCTAGCAGCAATGATACCTCTTGCAACTGTGGGTGGTATAATAAAATTCTGGGGAAACTATGTGAACTTAGCATTTGCAATAGCATTGGGTATTGGAACAGCCATCGGGGCACAAATAGGGCCTAAAATAATTAAAAAAATCAAACCAAACATCTTAAAAACCATATTTGGAGTTGTATTTCTCTATGTGTCATTGAAGTACATACTACTCTACTTTGGCATATATATTTAATTGAATACCTTTGAAAACCCTAAAATGAATAATAAAGGTTTTTTTAGAGTTTGAAGTGAAATAAACTTTAAACTCTTTTAAAGAGGTTAATATGAGTAGTGGATGTGATATGATGTACAAAAAGATATTGTTAGCCACAGATGGTTCTGAATGTGCGGAAAAGGCAGCTAAACAAGCTATTATAATTGCTGGTCAGAACAATGCAGAACTTATTGTTTTAAATGTTTTGGAAACCCATTCTCTCGCAGGACTGCCTGTTGAAGGTTTTACACATAATGTAAACGAATTATTCAGACGAGAAGGAATCGATGCATTGGAAAGGATCTCCCACATATTTAAAGAATTATCACAGAAAAAAAGCTTTGTTAAGGGTGTTAAACTGACCTTGAAGACAGAAGAAGGACATCCTGCAGATATGATACTACAAACTGTAGACGAACAAAAAATTAACTTGGTGGTTATAGGGGCCTCTGGAAAACATGCAGTAGAAAGGTTTATATTAGGCAGTGTTGCTGAAAAAGTGGTACGTCATGCCAAATGTCCTGTATTAACAGTTCATTAATTGTTAAAATATGTATCACATTATCGATTTTAAAAATTTTTAGAGGTTAAAAAAAATGGTCCCTGACATTCTACAGGAAGGAGTTAACTATCTTACATATGTCCTGATGGGCTTAGATCCAGCATCACAGCTGGGCAGTGCGGTGAATTTTTTCATATACGACACTATAAAGATTTTACTATTATTAACCGTGATAATATTTGCCATAGCATTCTTTAGAAGTTACATATCACCACTTAAGGTTAGAAAGGCGTTAGGTAAAAGAAATGAATATGTTGGAAATGTGGCAGCAGCCTTAGTGGGTATTATAACCCCATTCTGTTCCTGTTCGGCAGTACCTCTTTTCATAGGATTTATCGAATCAGGAGTGCCATTAGGTGTAACGTTTTCTTTTCTTATTGCCTCACCCATGGTTAATGAAATTGCCATAATCTTACTTTGGGGTATGGTAGGATGGCAGATAACTGCATTATACATTATTTCTGGTCTGATCATCGCTATTATTGCAGGTATTGCTATTGGAAGGCTTAAACTTGAAGGTGAAGTGGAAAGTTATGTTTATGATATGATCGAAAAGATTAAGGCAGCTGAACAATCAGGAGTGGCTTTAGAAGAGGAAAAACAGACCTTAAGGGAACGTGCTATATCCTCCAAAGATTACACCAAAGACTTGTTAAAGAAGGTGGGGCCTTATGTGGTTGTAGCCATTGGAATAGGGGCCATAATACATGGATATGTGCCTTCGGATTTCCTTCTTACATATGCTGGTCCGGGCAATCCCTTAGCCGTACCCATAGCTGTACTGATTGGTGTACCATTATACTCCAATGCTGCGGGGATAATACCTTTAGTAGCTGTATTTATTGACAAAGGAATACCAATAGGAACTGCCCTGGCTTTTATGATGGCTGTTACTGCACTATCCGTACCAGAGATGATTATACTCCGGAAGGTGTTAAAGCCTAAACTCCTGGTGATATTCATTGCTATACTGGCAGTGTCAATAATTGCCATAGGCTATCTTTTCAATGCTATAATTTAAAAAATACGGATATTTTCCAAAAAATATCCATTTATCTATTTCTTGAACTATTATTTCCCCAAAATCTATATTTGTTAAGGAGATTTAATGTAAATCAAAAAAAAGATTCAATAAATTTTTTTAAATGAAAATAAATGATTATTTGCTTTTTTTTAATAAAAAAAATGGAAAGAAATTTTTCAAACACATTAAAAATAGTATTGACTATTTTTTGGATTCTATCCATTTTTTGATCTCATCTACTGATGGAATACGTCCCATGGATTTAATTTCTCCATCTATTCCTAATCCTGGTGTTCCTGTGATTCCTGCTTCAAATAGCTGATCCATTTCCTGAACCTTTACTATTTCTGCATCTACACTTGATTCTTCAACTGCTTTTCGAGCATTTTTTTCTAAAGCCTGGCAATTAGCACATCCAGTTCCATATACAGTTATTTTCATATCTTTCACCTCAATTTTTCTATTAAAATGATTTTTTTTTTAAATGGATTAAATTTTCAAGTCACGATTTTCCAATGTCCGGTTGGCAAAGGCAATTGCCTCTTCAAACGCGTCACGGTGAAGTCCTGATGCCATTTCTTTTTTACATTCTTCATCAGTGAAGAGTCGCATTTTTGCTGCCCTACATGGATAATGTTGTAATTTAAGTCCGGCTTCTGTTGATAACTTTTCAGTATCTAATTTTTTACCGAGATAGTTCTCTTTTATGTAATCAGCTACAAAGGAGGTTGATCCGCAGGGTGAGGATCTTAAAACCAGAACATCCCTCAGTTTATTACCATCTAATTTCAGAACTACCTTCGGTTTCCCTATATCTGATGCAAATTTATCGAAGATATGATCACCATTTTCTTCAAGTTCACACATTATATAGGGGCAGATGACATTTTTATGTGTTTCTAACTGGTTTTTAAAACCATCACCCCTCCATGCAGCCACAATGATCCAATCAACTTTTTTTGCGAATCTTTCAACTAGTTCTAAGGTGAGATCAGGATGGGTGGTATAAGTTATTAGTATATTGGTGTCTTCAAGCAGTTTAACGTCTTTTTCAGGTATTTCAATATCATCCATAAACATGGATGAAGGTTGTTCCAGTTCTATGAAGACCGTTTCGAATTCTTTTTTGATGGTGTCGTAGGCTCGGTCGCCGTATGGTCCGTCAGTGGCTATTGCAACTTTTAACATTCACTCACCTCTATAAAATGTTTCTTTAATCCATTCATTAATCTCTTCCCTAATTTTTCTAAAAGCATCAGTTTTCTCCTGGTCAGTTCCTTCAACTGCTGCAGGATCCTGAAATGATTCATGCAGATAATTTTTTCCTCCATGGAAAAAGGGACAAACCTCTCCTTCCCCTCCACATACTGTCACCACATAATCAAATTCAAAGCCCTCAAATTCTTTTAGACCTTTGGAACGATTACTAGATATATCAACACCCAATTCTTCTAATACCTTAACTGCATATGGATTCACACTACCGGGATTACTCCCTGCACTGTAAACTTCAAAATTTTCACCATATAATGATTTTAGAAGTCCTTCAGCCATCTGAGACCTTGCTGAATTTTGATTGCATAAAAATAAAACCTTTTCTTTGGTTTGTGATCTTGTATTTTTCATCATCAATAAATAAAACATCCATATATTTAAATATATCATATGTAAATAGCAAAGTTCATGAAATCATGTGAAATTGGCACCGGAGAAAAGCCCAATGAAGATCAGATTAAACAACTGAAAAAGATCACCTCCGAAATCCCAAGTGATGATATACTAATTCAAAATGCAGACACCATCAAGGCCCTTGCAGACCCAACACGACTTAAAATACTCCAATTATTAAAATATGGGGAATTATGTGTTTGTGAGATAATCATTGCTATGGAAAAACCACAACCGACCATATCTCATCACTTGAACATCTTAAAAAAAGCAGGATTCTTGAAATGGCGAAAAGAAGGTGTTTGGGTGCATTATAGTCTGTCTAATCAAAAAATTATTGATAATTTAGATGAACTACTGAAGAACAGATAATCAGATTGGGCAATACCAATAAAACGAGCGCTGGGCGTTAATTACTCTTTATGATCTCCTATTCTACCAAATTATTCTTTTTGAAAAATTTTAACAAAAATTACTCAAGCGATCAATATGCACATCGGATTCATATTAACAAAAAGCACCTCAGAACCGGGATTTAAAACTTTTATTGATTTTTCAAAATTGTATATCAATAATGATCAAATTTCAATCTATCTTGTGGGAAACGGAGTTTATTGCGCTCGCAAAGATTATTCAAATTCTGATTTAGAAATGATTTTCGAAAGTTCAACAATATATGTTTACAAAAATGACCTTAAAGCAAGAGGAATTGAGGAAGAACAAATAAAAGACGTTTTGATCGTGTTTTCAAAGTACGATGATATGGTAACAGATGTTATGGAGAATTTTAATCAAGTTATGAGTTTTTAACACCAAGTGGAATCAGTAATATGACAACACCCCACAATGAAAACATGTCCAACAAAGAAACAATGGTTATTGTGTTGTTGGATGGACCTTATATTTCACAATATGCTGATATTGGATATACAATGGCAAAATCTGCCCTGAATTTAGGTTACGGGGTGAAGATATTCTTATACATGGATAGTGTGCACATACCTCGAAAAGATCAAAATCCCCGCGATTTTCCAAATATTTCCCAGAATTTTGCGAAATTAATCAAAAAAGGTTGCGAAATTAAAGCCTGCGTGCGATGTGCAGCTGCAAGAGGATACACAGACCAATCACATTATTTGGAAGGTGTTGAAATAACCAGTGTCTATAATCTTGCCGAATGGATGGACGAAAATAGTAAAGTTGTAATGTTGGGCAGTTAACTATGTCATCATCACTAATTATTATAGATAAAGCCCCTTATGGGCATGAAAACGCTTTAAGCGGAATTTATATAGCAATAGCAAGTTTGGATAAAGGACATAATTCTGATGTTCTTTTAATGGGTGATGGTGTTTACGCCGCCCAAAAAAACCAATCCGCAGAAAAAACAATTGTATATCCCTCAGTAAGTGAATTAATCTATTCTCTATTTCCCAACGGAACTTTATTTGTACATTTAGATTCTCTAACCCAAAGAGGAATGAAATATGAGGATCTTGTAGAAATAGCAGAACTTATTGACAATAAAACTCTCTACAACCTCTCAAAATCAAAAAAACATTTAATAAAAATTTAAGAGGCAATAAAAATGGAAATGAAAGAACTGAAATACGAAATTTTCGAAGATGGGGCCCTAGTAAAAAGTGTTTCAATAACCAAGATAATGCCCTGTAAGGCAGAAGAAGGCAGAGTTAAACTGGCAATGCAAGTTGATTCAACCTTAGAAGATGTAATGCCTATTTTTTCAGGAAAATTCCCACCGGGAAAAGTGAATTATATTCCCCACAAGAAGATCTTAACCCTTAACACACACGAAAGAGTTATATCTTTTTTCCCCTCTGGGAGAATCGTGATGATGAACACCAGGGACCCTGAAGAAGGAATCAAAATAATAACTGAATTCATGGAAAAAATTAACCAATGCTACTTGGAAAGTAAGAACGGAGATGGTGATGAGGATCTTTCAGAAAAAATGTCAATTGGGCCTTTAAACATTTATAACTTTTTGCCCCAAACCAACTGCGAAGAATGTGGAACTGCTACTTGTATGGCCTTTTCAATGAAACTTCTCTCAGGAGATGCCACCTTAGATCAATGCAAACCTCTCTTAAAAGCTGAAAATCTAGATAAATTGAATTCTTTAAGGGAACTTTTAGGGGATCAACTGATGAAAACCTTAGGATGGGTGGAAAAATAGTATGGTATATTTGCCCTTTTCCTTAACTTACTTGAATTATCTAATAAAACTAACTAATAATCATCTTAACGAGAGGGTCACGATTTGTTAGACAAATTGAAAAGTTTGAGCCCTCAGGGTCAAACCACCAAAGATCAGCTTTTATGTATTCTTAAGGAAGATGCCAGAAAATTTAATCTTAATGATATTACGCGTTGCAGCCTTCAGATTCAACAGGAAGCAGAATGCATCCATACCAGTTATAAAAAGGAATATATCAAAGCCGAAATCGGATTTTTAATCCGTATCCGAGATGTTAAAGATGATAAACTTTGTTACGCTGGCCAGGTGGATGTGGAGGAACTGAGTATAGCCATTGATATTCTCAAAGAACAGGAAAAAATGGTAGAAGATATGGAAGAGATGAACCCTGCTATCCTCCAGATCTATTCAATCATATCATTATACACTACTTTCATCAAGGATGAACCCATCCATCAGGTGGGAACACTATTCCCTGGGGGGTTCACCGTTAAAAAAGAGGGGGATAAGTACACTTGCCCGGTGAAGGATAACAATGATGACAATCCGCTTGCATTATGCCCCTTTTGTATTGCAGAACAGGATGAAGAAGTCTAATAATAGTTATTTACTTTAACCCCCTATTTTCTACAAGAATGAAAACCCAAAAATCCCCTTAAAAAGATTTATATTTAACAAATGATAGAATTATACAAAGATAAGTACCTAAAAAAAATTAAAAGAGGAATAAATAACACATAGGATCGGTTATGTACGGATAAAATCCAGCATACTTGGAGGATTACAATCTATCCTCTTATTTTTTATTTTTAATTAATATTAACTTTTAATTTAATTTCTAAAAGTTTTTAATTCTATTAAATATT
>Ga0334901_1003282_pt1 | contig 12504 bp, 8 predicted proteins | sample GraSluR3_MG_3_FD_207216 | JGI IMG/M metagenome (GOLD analysis project Ga0334901, IMG submission 207216) | Sludge microbial communities from methane-producing bioreactor in Wageningen University, Netherlands - Granular Sludge_15_08-R3 | ecosystem: Engineered > Bioreactor > Anaerobic > Unclassified...
AAAAAACATCAGGCTTTCCGCAAAACATTTAAAAACAAAATAATTTCTTATAAGCACTTGAAAAACCCTTTAACAGCTTATGACTTCATTATGACTTGCTTATGACTTTATTCTGACTCTATTATGAACCCATTATGACTATATTATGAGTCTATTATGAATTGATTATGAATTGCACTGAACTACAACTCAGTAATAGCAAGGGTTCTTCGCTATGGGAGATTGCAATTTTAATAATATTTTTTACAACAAACAAAATAAAACCGTTTTTTCGATTGCAATTATCCATCAACTATCTGCATTACCCACCTTATTTTATTATGAGTGTTTTGTGTATTAGTGAGGAGTTTGGGTTGTGTATGGATATTATGAAGTACTCTAAAATTGAGGTATTTGATAAAGGATAGGGAAGAAAAACCGACAAGGTCTGGGTGCCCCGAAAGCTTTCGGGGGGGCGAGGGTTCGGGTGTAGCGAATTTTCTTCCCGATCTATGTTTGCCGGAAAGAAAACTCAAGTGAGGTTTTATTGTTTAGGCTGCAAATTCTTCTACGTTTGCGGTTTGCAAAATATAGTCGCTTGCGGCTTGGGCTTGTGAGGCTGCCTGTATTACAAACTTTTTATCGTCTTTCATCACCGATAGCCAATTGTCTATGTAGTCCACGTTGTTTGTTATTTGGCTTTCGTAACCTAAATAAGCCAACATATAAGCGGAGGTTAACTCGGCCACAAGTTCTTCGAAAGCGTAAAAATTGTCACCAAAAACGTTTTTAATAGGGCGGTTCAATCTTTTGGGGTGTCCTGTGGCGTGACCAATCTCATGGTATATCACTTGTAAAAAATCTTCCTTGCTTAAAAACTGTTTTGGCAATGGCATATATATCGTGTCGGTACTCGGTTTATAGTAGGCTTCGTTTTGGGCTTCATAAATGATATTTACCCCAAAATCGGATATTATGCGGTCTGCTCTTTCGTCTCGTTCTATCTCGGTAAGTGTTTCGAGTTCCTTTTTTTCATAAAACGATTCCGGCAGTCCTTCAACACAAGCCACATTAAAAACCCTGTAATCCTTTAAATATCCCACTTTTTTAATATTCAAATCTTCAATAGATTGCTTGTTGCGGATCATAGCTTCCACCTTTCGGGTTATGTTCTCGCCGGTGTCCTCGTCAAAATACAAATTTGAAGTATAAACTATCATAGCGGTTTTACTGCCTTTTATTATTCGGGCGTTGTATTTCTGTATTTGCTTAAAAGTTAACCAACGGTTGTAAACATATTGTTGTTTGCGTTTTATGTAGCTTAACAATAATTGATTAATGCCACTATACACATGGTTTGTAACAATATTTCGGGCAAAAATATCTTCGCTTAAATGGTACCAGTGTTGCGAAAAATTGCTTTGTTTGTGTTCTTCCAGCATCTCCATTATGGTGGCTGTAATGCGTTCGTATATCTGTTGTGTGTTCATTGCTTTGGGTTTTTAATTAACACTAGATCCAAGCTTTCAATTAGCTTGTTAATACATGGGTTTTGAGCTTTGAGGCGTTCTAACTCCATGCGTTGGCTGTTGCTTTTGGGTTTGCCTATTTTGGTTTTAGCGGTTTTCATGTTTGTAGAATTAAAAAGGGAGCAATACCCAAAAGGCACTGCTCCCAATGGTTTAAAACTCGATTTGCTCTTCTCCCGATAGCTATCGGGATCACTGATTTTAGTAACCAGTACCGTATTAATGGTATGCACCACCTTAGCGAAAACTTCCGAATTGGATGTTTTAAACGTGTTGCCGTTTTCGTCGGTAAGCACAATATTTTCGCTAAATTGGTTTGCTCCCACCACAAACGAAGTGAGTTTTTTACGGCTTGCTTCCAGGCGTTCCCGCTTTTCAATCAAGGTTTTTAGGTTTTCCACCTTTTCGATTTTCTGTTCCAAAGTCAAAATAGGTTTTTGAACCGTTTCAGCGAGCTTGTCGAATTGTTCCACCTGTTTGGGCTTAACTTCGGGCATGGCTTCGCTTTTAGCTTCGGTTTTAGCCTTGTTTTCTTCTGTGCTTTTAGCTTCGATTTTAGCTTTTACAGCACTTCCGTTAATACCTGCAATGCTCTTTACATTTGCTTTACCGTTCACTTTTCTGAGGTCTTTACCCTCGATAACTGTAGTTTTCATACGAGTTAATTCTTAAGGTTTATAATTAAGAGAATTGAAAAATCCCGACACATGCAGATTATAGTCCCGAAAGTTTTCGGGATTGAGAGTTGTTCAATAAAAAATATCGAAGCTCCCATTGTTGAAATTTTCGGATCTATTATCTGTTTTTTGTACATAGCTTTATTCATTTCAAAATTTTCCATAATGCATCTTTATGAGTTTTTTCGAGTATGTTCTGCTGGTACCAGTAAAGCCGTACAAATGCACAGCAATAGTGATAGTCCTTAGTGTTCAGAAATTATAAACCATGATAATTTGTAGTGCGGTGGGGGACAAACATTGCAGGCTTCAGCAATTGCTGAGATAGTGAGTTTGGATATTGCTGAAGCCTGTGTTGTTTGTGTGAGGATACTCCGATAAGAATGCGGTTGGAACATTCCTGCAATGGAGGCACGACTTCGGAGAAACGACAGGGCAGGAATTTTCCATCTGCATTCCGGAGTGTCCGTTTGCCTATATAATATATATATATGTACGAACTTTTCTGAACACTTAGGAATATCTATGCATTTTCTATTGTGTGCTTTTGTACGGTTTTACACCTTTGCAGACACATACCGATACTCATAAAGTGCACAAAACCAATATTTTGAAATGTTTGACAGGTACAAAAAACACTTCTTAAATATGTCCGAAAATTTTGGGAATGGGAGCGGTCAATTCTTTGGGATCCCATTTAAAATGTGTATTTATTGTTTAATGAAATGATTCTTCGTTATAAAATTCATGCTTAATTGCCAACAAACATATTTTATATTATTACCCTATTTAGTAGTTTGACTACGAAATTGTCAAAATAATTAACACTTCTATTTGGCGATGAAATAAATAATTATTATATTTGCTCCAAATTTAGTAGCATGACTACGAATATGAATTCATATTTAAAAACATTATATAAATTTTTACAAAATGGAACAATAGTAACTTCTGATTGGTTAAAAAATAATGGGATATCAAACGATTTAATCGTATATTATTTGAGAAGTGGTTGGTTGGAATCTGTTGGGCAGGGTGCTTATAAAAAACCCGATAATGTTGTAGAATGGCCAAGTGCGATAAATGCACTACAGTTTCAAAATAATGTAAATGTGCATGTTGGGGGATTGTCAGCATTGGAATTACAAGGGTTTGGTCATTTTCTAAGATTAAAGAGAAATAACTTGTATTTGTTTTCTTCACAAAACGTAAAACTTCCCAAATGGTTCTCAAATTATGATTGGAATTTGAAAATATCTCATAAAAGAACATCCTTATTTGTACAAGAAACTGCAATAAGGGAATTTGACACTTCAAATGTAACTATAAAAATATCATCACCCGAAAGAGCAATAATGGAATGTTTATACCTAGCTCCAAGTGAAATTGATCTTACAGAGTGTTATCAAATATTTGAAGGTTTGGTAAACTTGATGCCAAAACTTATACAAGAATTGCTTTTAAATTGCAATTCTGTAAAAGTAAAACGTTTGTTCCTGTATATGGCAGAAAAAACTAATCATCAATGGTATCAATTCCTAAAAACAGATACAATAGATATTGGTAAAGGTAATAGGATGCTTGTAAAAAATGGTGTATATATCTCAAAATACTTAATATCAATACCAAAGGAATTAGCAGAATTATGATTTTACAAGAATACAGGAAGCAGGTTGATTTATTGTTACAAGTGTTGCCTTATGTGGCAAAAGAAGAAATATTTGCTTTAAAAGGTGGCACGGCAATTAATTTATTTGTGAGAGACATGCCTCGTTTATCTGTTGATATTGATTTAACATATTTACCCATTGATACAAGACAAGAAGCACTAATAAACATACAGGATGGATTAAATAGGATAAAGACAGATATAGAAGAAAATATCCAAAATATTATTGTGCATCCTGTTCCTTTAAATACCGGGACTGATGTGAAATTACATTGTCAGACTAGTAAAGCTCAAATAAAAATTGAAGTAAACACAATTACAAGAGGAAATGTATTTGATACACAATTGATGCAGGTAGTAAGTCTTGTGCAGGAAGAATTTGGAAAGTTTGCTGCAATTAAGGTTGTATCATTAGCTGAATTATACGGAGGTAAGATCTGTGCAGCAATTGATCGTCAACACCCTAGAGACCTGTTTGATATAAAATTATTGATGGAAAATGAGGGAATAACTGAAGGGATATGGCAAGCTTTCAAAATCGGGCTTATCAGTCATTTTAGACCAATTCAAGAATTGATTTTTCCAAACTTGAACAATCAAAAATCTGCATTTGATAATCAGTTTGCGGGAATGACAACTTTGGATTTTTCATATTATGATTACATAAAGACACGTAATAGTCTAATTGAAACAATTATAGATAGATTGGATGCAAAAGATAAAGAGTTTCTACTAAGTTTTGAAACAGGAAACCCAAAATGGGATTTATTCCCAATTGAAAAATCAAAAGAATTGCCTGCTGTTAAATGGAAACTGTTGAATATTGAACATTTGAAAACAAAAAATCCTGATAAACATAAAAAGCTTATTGAGTCTTTTAGGAAAAAATTAGAATTATAATTTTAATTACTAAAAAAGGGAGTAATAAAACTCCCTTCTTCAACAATAATGAACCATTTTATTTGTAAATCGATTCTAATTTGCACATATCTTCGCCAACTTTTTTATCGAGTAACCGGGCATATATTCTAGTCATGTCTAATGATTTGTGCCCAAGCATTTTTGATATACTTTCTAGCGGTACGTTATTGCCCAAAGTAACGGTTGTGGCAAATGTATGCCGTGCCAAATGAGTGGTTAGCTTCTTTTTTATACCACACAGGTCTGCAATTTCTTTTAGATAGGCATTTTGCTTTTGATTGCTTAAAACCGGTAGAAGCTTACCTGTAATCAGAGTATGCGGTGAATCATCATATTTCCTTATGATTTCTTGGGCTATTGGTAGTATTGGAATATTGCAACGATTATTGGTTTTTTCGCGGTTGATTTGTATCCATTTTTTCCCATTAATAACAATGATATTGTCTTTGCTAAGGTTTTTCAGATCAATATATGCAAGCCCTGTAAAACAGGAAAAAATAAAGCAATTGCGAACATTTTCAAGACGTTCAATATCAAATTTTCGATTCATAATTTTTGCTAGTTCTTCTTCTGTTAAAAATCCCCTATCAGTTTTATGTGTAGTAATCTGGTAATTAATAAACGGATTTTGTTTAAGACATTGGTTTGCCAATGCAATTCTAATGATCTTTTTTAAACTTTTCATGTGCTTCATAGCAGTATTGTGAGTACACGCACAATCGGTTTTTAAATAAAGCTCAAAATCAATCAGAAAACTATAGTTCACTTTGTCTAAAGGTAGATCATCGCATTTGTAATTTTTTTTAATAAACGCTTGCAAGTGATTAGTACTGGATAAATATCTGGCAAGAGTTTGAGGGGAATAATCAATGTCAATCAAGCGTTTCATTTTTTTGTTGTGATCATTAAATGCTTCAAGCAGGGTTTTCCGTGAAGTATCTATTCCAAGGTAAGCATTGCGTAGTGCTTTGGCATTTATCTCTTTATCGTCTTCAAGCAAATACTGCAATTGCCTTTGCATTTTATATTTTACTGTATCCAGAAAGTCATTTATAAGCTTTGCTTGCTTAGTGTTTCCTCTCATTTTTCCTGCATTGCCATCCCAAACATTCGGATCAACTCCACGGTTTAATCCCATTTCACATTTGGTTCCGGTGATGGTGATTTTTAAATACAGTGGAGCATCTCCATTTTTTAGAAGTTTTGTTCGCTTGATGTAAAACACCAAACTTAGTGTTGTTCTTTGTTCCATAATTCTTCGTTTTTTTGCGTTTGTAATACTACGAATTATGATCGGTTTGCTTTCCGTAAAGTGTTGTTAACCAGCGATAAAGTCTTCTAACTGTTGGACTAAAATTTGACTGTTTTTTAGTCCAACAGTTTGTCCAACATAACTTAGCAGAATTTAAGGGATTTTAGTACATGTTAAAAACAGAAAAATCCCGTAAACATTTAGTTTGCAGGACTTTGCTTAATTTTGATATTTACATCCGTGATCCCGGGAGGACTCGAACCCCCATCATAAGAACCGGAATCTTACATTCTATCCAGTTGAACTACGGGACCTATCTTTTATAATTTGGCAAAAATAAGCATAATAAACAATACATGATATGAATTTTTATTATTTTAGTGCCTTAAACAAATTTGAGTGTGTTTTTGAAAAAATTATATTTTGCAATATTGTTAAGTTGTATTGTAGGAGTTTTAGCTGCTCAAATAAACGATAGTATTGTAACATATGGACCTTACGAATTGTGGGAAGCAGCCGATAACGGAGATTTGGGCACAGTAATAGAATGCTTAGATCAAGGTATATATGTTGATATCTCAGATGATAATGGCATTACAGCATTAATGCTTGCGTCTCAAAGCGGACACCTAAATGTTGTAGAATATTTAGCAATTAATAATGCAAACATTAATGCAAAACCGAAGTTTCCCGGAACACCTCCTTTAATCGCAGCCGCTCGTAACAATCATGTTGATGTAGTAGAATACTTAATAAGACACAATGCCGAAATAGATGCGAAAGATGATTATGGTAGGCAAGCAATACATTACACAGCTAATTATGGATACTATATCCTTACCGACATGTTGATTTATTACGAAGCAGATTGTGATGAACCTGATAATTATGGACGAACGCCTCTTTATTATGCAATTATTAATGCACAAACCGAAATAGCAAAACTGCTTGTAGCAAATAATGCTGACATTTTAAAAATTGATTCAAACGGTAATTCATATCTTCATCTTGCTGCTGACATCGACACTATAACACTTATAGATTATATGCTTGAATCTAATATTCCTTATAATCTTACTAATAACAATAATATGTCTATATTAGATTTAGCAGTATATTATGGAAATTATTATTTAGTAGAACGATTAATTGAAAAAGGAGCAATTCCAAACGATACAATTACTGAATATTTCAATACTCGAACTCTTGCAAATAATTCGGGTAATCGTAAAATTAAAAAATTGATAAAAAATCAAGGTATTAAGAATATTCATAAACCATACTTTCAGTATATTGATTTAGTTTGGGATTTGAGTTTTAATGCCAAAGATTTTCAAATGGGATTTCATACAGGATTATACGATACTAGATATGGCATTAAGATAATTGTGGGAGGACTTTTCAGGACTGGTAAGAAATGGGTAAATCTTTATGATGGGAATAATGTTTATTTGCAATTAAAAGAATCAAGATGGAGTATATATACAGGTTTAAGAAAGTATATTAGGTTTTTAAAAAATGGTAATAATACATTTTTATTATTTGCAGGAGTTAACGAATTATATTCTAACCCAAGTTACGAAGCAATTAATAATAGAGAAGCAGCAAGTGTTATTACATTACCGGAAGCAGGATTATGCATTAATTTTAAAAGATTTGTTAATATTGAGTTCACTTATAAATATTGTAATTTTAACATCGAAAATATTAGTCCTCACAGAATGGGAATTAGTCTAATTTTTGGGTTCAATTATAAACCTAACGAAATTAATGAGCAGAATAAATATATAATTAGAGAATGAAAACCATTATATTATTATTAATAAGCTTTGCCATTGTGTTTACGTCATGTATTGATCCCATTTATTATGATGGTGATGATGTTGATTGTTATTATTGCTATCCGGAGAATCAATTTCCTGACTCTGCAGATTTAATTATTGATCTTACTATAAATAGTACATATCCCAAAGTAGAAATTAAGGTATATGCCGGAATGGTTGATAATGCTCCGGTAATTGCAAACTTTGAAGCTGACACATCAACTGTTTACGTATATGTGCCGATTGATCATTTATATTCGGTTGAAGCAATTTATAGCCATAATAATAAAACCATTAGAGTTATTGAATCGGATAAACTTGAAGCAAAATTAGTAACAGAAATTTGCGATGAAGATTGTTGGTATATAGTAGGAGGGGAGTATGAACTTAATCTTAATGAGTAAGTATAAATATTACCAACATTACTATATTAATTTAAATAGCCTAATAAATTTTTGTAATTTTTTGCAGTTTTAAAAAACGTTTTCATTTTTTTTGCGTCTATATAAATTGACTGATATATATTATATACTTAATTAAAATTTCAATATTATGAAAAGATTATTTCTACTTGTTTTATTAGTTATTGCACTGACATTTGTTTGGGCACAAAAACAGAATACTGCTATTGTAAGTCTTGAGCCCCAACAAACAGCTCTTAGTATAGAGTCTCTTTCTCCCGAAAGTTTTTCGATGAAAGCAGAAATTAGTCATCTTGATTTTGTAAACATGGAAACTGAACAAGGGACCTATACAAGTATTATTTTTGAGGGAATGGCTAAACCATCAAATGTGGGACATCCTGAGCTACCAGTAATAAACAGGCTTATGGAAGTGCCTTTTGGTGCTGATGTCCAAATTAACATTATTAGTTATGACGAAGAAATAATAGATTTGAATAATCTAGGGATCACTAATCAAATTATTCCGGTTCAAGCTTCTTATGCAAAAAATTCAGACCCTTCTTCTCATGTTTTTGAGAAAAACGAGCTTGTTTATAATACAGATGAATTTACCGACAATCCATTAGTTGAAACATCAATTAGTGGTACAATGAGAGGAGTGAGAATAGGACATATCCAAATATCACCTTTTAGTTATAATCCAGTGTCAAATACATTGAAAATTTACAATAATCTTCAATTTGAAATAGTTTTTAATAATGCAGATATTGCTACAACTGAGGCCTTAAAAGCCAAGTATTACTCTCCTGAATTTGACCCTGCATACAAGATGCTTGTAAATTTTCAAGAACCTGGCAGCAAAGATTCATTTACAGCGTATCCTATTAAATATGTTATTGTTGCAAATCGTGCTTTCGAAGCAACACTCCAACCATTCGTTGAATGGAAAACAAAATCAGGGTATAATGTTATAGAAGCTTATACAGATGTTGTTGGAACCTCTAATACTGCAATAAAGTCATACCTTGAAAGTTTATACAATGCCGGTATATCAGGAGATCCGGCGCCTACTTATGTGCTCATTATCGGCGACCATTCAGGTAATTACAGTATTCCTGCTTTTAGTGGAGATGCTGGTTCTCATGTTACTGATACATATTTTGGTTGTTATGATGGAGCAAACGATAATATCCCTGATTTATATTTAGGAAGAATTTCAGCCGAATCTACTAATGAACTCCAAAATGCCCTTAACAAAATTGTTCCATACGAAATGTACACTATCCCCGACGGCTCTTACTTAAACAATTGTATGCTTATTGCAGGTGTGGATGGAACTTATGCTAAATCGCACGGAGATGGAACGCTTTATTACGGTATCGACAATTACTTTAATGAAGAACACGGGTTCTCTAATATATACGCTTATTATTATGCTCTTACTAGTGCCCCTTATAATGTTATGAGTTCCAACAGCTACGGTGCTTCTGCTGATATTAAATCCAAAATATCTTCAGGAGTAGGATTTGCAAATTATACTGCACATTGTTCGCATGATGGATGGGCAGACCCAAGTGTTTCAAGAAGTGATATTGCAAATTTTAGCAATATAAATGAATATCCATTTATGATTGGAAATTGTTGCTTATCATTCCAGTTTAACCAAAGTGACGCTTTTGGCGAAATGGTTGTTTATGCCGAAAATAAAGGTGCTGTAGGGTACATAGGTGGCTCAAATTCAACTTATTGGAACGAAGACGTATATTGGGGCATTGGATTAACAAGTATATCAATTACACAAGCTAATGTTACTAACCACACATATAATAACACAGGACAAGGGGTTTATGACGGAATATGGCATGAAAACAATGAAAGCTTTGATGAATGGTATTTTACTGCCGGACAAATGGTTTATTGCGGAAACTTGCAAGTAGAAGCTAGTTCCTCTTCGCTTAAAGAGTATTATTGGGAAATTTATCATTGCGTAGGAGACCCATCACTTATGCCATATATGACAGAACCCGAAAATCTATCATTGAGTTTTAGTGACCCTATGGTAGGTGAAACAAGTTTAACCGTAAATACTGAACCATATACATATGTAGCAATATCAAAAGATAATGTACTCCTTGATGCTAAATGGAGTGGCTCAAATAATTCTGTTACATTAACATTCCCTGCTTTAACAGGCGATGATTATTGTGTTGTAGGAACTAAACAAGACAGAGCTCCTTATATCAACGAAAGTGTTACACCTATTGCTCCATTTCCACCTGTAGCCAATTTTACGGGTACACCTACAACAATTTTAGAAGGACAATCTGTTACCTTTACTGATGCCTCGCAATATGCAACAGAATGGTTGTGGAATTTTGGTGATGGACAAACAAGCACAGAACAAAATCCGGTACATACATATACTACTGCAGGAACATACACAGTTAGTCTCGATGTTGCTAACTCTATAGATGGCGACAATGAAACAAAAAATAATTATATCACAGTAAATGTAAACACAAATCCACCTCTTGCGGATTTTATAGCTGATCAAACTATAATAAATATTGGAGGTTCGATAAACTTTACAGATTTGACCGCAAACAACCCAACAGCATGGGACTGGACTTTCGAAGGCGGAACTCCTCCTACAAGTACAGATCAAAATCCAACAGGAATTACATACGATGCACCGGGAACATATAGCGTTACTCTCGAGGCTTTTAATCCTCATGGTGATGATCTAATTACAAAAAATGCATATATTACAGTAAATCTACCAAGTTATTGCGATGCAGGTTCTAATTCAGATGATTATGAATATATCTCAAATGTAAATTTAGCAGATATAGATAAGACATCAGGAGCAAGTACTTACAGCGATTTCACTGATGTTTCATCAGATGTATTAATTGGTGAAGAATATAGTTTTACTGTAACTATAAACACAGACTATAATAATGACCAAATTTTGATGTGGGCAGACTGGAATCGTGATGGAGATTTTGATGATACAGGTGAGCAGCTATATGTTTCTAATACAGGTCAAGGTCCATTCAGTAGTACAATTACTGTACCGGCTACAGCCTCTCAAGGGCCGGTAAGGTTAAGAATTAGATTGCATGATTCTAGTACAACTTACAATCCTAATACAACACCTTGCGGTAATAGCGGTTACGGTGAAGTAGAAGACTATACATTAAATTTAATTAGCCCCGAAATGCCACCTACTGCTAACTTTACAGCAGATGTAACATCCACATGTACAGGAATTGTTCAATTTACTGATCTATCATCTCTTGCCGATACATGGGAATGGGATTTCGGAGACGGCAATACTTCAAACGAACAAAACCCACAACATACCTATACTGCAGACGGAACTTATACAGTTAGTTTAACTGTTTATAATGCATATGGTGATGATACTCATGCAGAAACAAACCTAATTACCGTTGATATGCCTAACGCACCTGTAACTACCGGAGCAGAGAATTGTGGCCCATCAGAGCTAACACTCACAGCTACAGGAGATGGAAGTCTATCTTGGTACGAATCACAAACCAGTGGTTCATCAATCCATGAAGGGAACTCATACACCACAATGTTTTCTGCAACTACTACCCTATATGTGCAGTCCGAAATTGATAATTATGTAACTTATTATGCCGGTCCCGAAGATAATTCGTTTGGAGGTGGTGGATATTTTGGGAATACAAGTTATGTACACGGTCTTATTTTTGATGCATACACAGATTTTACACTTGTTAGCGTTTGGGTTGATGCTGAAAACAATAAAAATAGAGTTATAAATCTAAAAGATGCTTCTAATAATATAATTGAAACCAGAACTGTTTACATACCTGCCGGACAAAGTAGAATAACCCTTAATATTGATGTACCTGCCGGAACAGATTATACTCTGGAATGTGCCGGCGATGCTGATTTATATAGGAATAACACCAACGCTTCATTACCTTATATATTATCTAATGTTTTAAGCATTCATGGCACAACAGCAAACCAAGCAGGATATTACTATTACTTTTACGATTGGGAAGTTACTTTAAATGAGTCTTGTATTAGTGCAAGAACACCCGTAACAGCAACTATTCATGAACTTCCTACGGTTGATCTTGGAGACGATATAGAACAATGTGGAGGTAGTGTAACCCTAGACGCAGGAACAGGATATTCTTCTTATACATGGAATGGTACACCCGGAACTTCAACTCACACAGTTTCATCAA
>Ga0334901_1003283_pt1 | contig 12488 bp, 10 predicted proteins | sample GraSluR3_MG_3_FD_207216 | JGI IMG/M metagenome (GOLD analysis project Ga0334901, IMG submission 207216) | Sludge microbial communities from methane-producing bioreactor in Wageningen University, Netherlands - Granular Sludge_15_08-R3 | ecosystem: Engineered > Bioreactor > Anaerobic >...
TTGATGTCGGATACGAGATCCGGCCTTGCTTTTTCGTTCATAAGATCCATAGCAAAATTGAATTGATTATGGGGTTTAAAACCCTTATATCACGCTTGGCTTTTGTTCAGTTTTCAAGGAACATTCTTCATCGTCTCTATCAGACGACCTAAACAATTATATCTTCTTAACTATTCATTGTCAACCCTTTTTTAAATTTAATTTTGATCACTCGATCGCATCAAATCATTATTTCGGAAAGACAACAAAATTTATTTTACCAGCTATAAAGAAAATGTCAACAGTTTTTTTATTCTTTCTGTATATAAAGGCCGTCCGCATATTCACCAGAGCTTGCCCATACAATGGTACAAACATTCGAACGAGGTGGACCACTCATGCTTTGGATCATCAACGGCAAACGTATAAAGAACATCATGCTGATTATTATTGCCGCCTTCTTTGCGGCGCTGATTTTATTCGTTCAAAAACAAGAGACGGATGTGTTTACACCTATTCAGTCAACCGGAGCGCTCTCAAAAGTTGAGACTGATCAGAAGCATCTGGCTCTGACATTCGACATTAATTGGGGAGATCAGCAGCTCCCACTGATTCTGAAGACCCTTAATAAAGAACATGTAAAAGCGACCTTCTTCATTTCCGGAGAATGGGCCGAACGGCATCCGAGCCTTGTTCGCAGTATGGCACGAAACGGTCATGAGGTTGAATCCCACGGAATGCGGCATGAAGATTACACGCAATTGGACACGTCTCGTGTCCGCTCAGACATCCTGTTTGGGCGTGAGGCTATTTATAAAACACTTGGCGAACGCCCAAACATGATTCGGCCGCCTTTCGGAAAGACAAATAAAGAGACATTGAGTACGGCCGGCAGTCTAAATCAGCAGGTGGTGCTTTGGAGTGTGAATCCTCGTGATGAAACAAATCCAGGTTATAAAGTCATCGTCAGCCGCGTCTTACGCAAAACCGGTAAAGGAGACATTATTAAGCTCCATGCTTCGGACTCGGCAAAGGGAACGGATCGTGCATTGCCACTTATTATAAGAGAACTTGAAAACAGAGGGTATCAATTTGTCACAGTGAAGAGTCTTATTTCTGATACGCAGTCAAAAAGCAAGTTGATGGATTAAGGATTTTCCTGACTTTCTGAACTTTGTTGGCTTTCCGACTTTTCCTGTTCCTTCTTTAAAGCCGCGATGATCGCATCAGCAAGCCGCTTTTTATAGAGAGGAGTCGCCATAAGTTCGCCAATGGTCTGCTCGATTTGTCCGCGAAACGGCTTAGTTTTAAGAAGACTCAAGTACTGCTGCTGCATTTCAGGTGTTTTCAGAATATCCATCATCATGCCTTGATACCCTGGATCCTTCATCATCTGTTTTAATAATTTCTCATTTTCGCTCTCCATGGTCTTTGCCAGCTGTTCAGAGAAGTCCGGATCGTTAAATAGTTGCCGCCATAATTTTTGCCCTTGCTCAGTCGTGAGTGTCTGTACCACTGTTTTGCGAACAATCGGATCATCCAGTACAATGGCTTGTCTCATTTCACTGTCCTTCAATAGATCCCTAATCGTGTCTTTACCGTCATCCGTTTTGAGCAGATCCAAAACCATTTTTTTATTTTCCTGATAGGTTGGCGGTTTTTGCCCGTTTCCGCAGCCTGCCAAGCTGACGAGCATAGCGGTACACATGATCAATGATAGTACTCTAGCCATAAATGCGATCCTCCCTAACCAACAATGTCCCTGCTTTAATATGTGTGAACCGCACTTTTTTATTCAGGTAGTTCGGATTCAATCACATGATTAAAAGGTAATATCGAACTGTTTGGATTAGGTAGGATTTTGCATAGTTAGGGAGTGATTGCGAAGTGTATAAAAGCGCATGAAGGACAACAAACAGTGCAAGTTAAGGTGAAAGCGAGAAAAGTGAAGGCGAACAGCAGAAAATTTAAAGCTAATCCATCAAAAGTTAAAGCGAAACCAGAAGGTTAAAGCCAAACTAAAGCCAAACCTATAAAAGTGAAAGTAAACGGCGGTAAACTTAAAGCTAATCCATCAAAAGTTAAAGCGAAACCAGAAAGTTAAAACCAATTCGATAAAAGCGAAAGCCAACCGCATAATTACTGAACTTTGTTCGTTTCAACTTTTTGTGATTTCGTTACCACCTTTCCACGATTCGTTACAAGTCCAGATGTCAGCAAATCTTACGGGCTTATTGCGTATCATCCGTCTATGATCGAGAAAGATAGGGTGTGAACATGTTTTCATCTTTAAACACGGCTGCGGCAAATAAAAAGCCCCGGATCTAGGATGCCAGCATCCAATGACCGGGGTGATTTGTTTTAAATCAAGATAATTTACTGATAACCTTTTTTGCAATGTCGTTATACACCGGCGCGATCGGATCGTCTTCAAAATAGACGCCCGGAGCGAACATTCCCTCTTTCGGCTTCGGCTGCGTGAGCGGCACTCGGCCGAGAAGATCGGTGTGCAGTAGATCGCTGAGCTTGTCGCCGCCGCCTTTGCCGAAGACATAATCAATCTCCCCGGTCTTTTTGCTTTGATAATACGCCATGTTTTCAACAACACCGAGAATTTCATGCTTGGTGTGAGCCGCCATAGCCCCTGCACGCGCCGCGACAAATGCAGCGGTCGGATGCGGCGTGGTGACAATAATCTCTTTTGAATGCGGCAATTTGCTGTGAATGTCCATAGCCACATCACCGGTTCCCGGCGGCAGATCGAGTACCAAATAATCAAGATCGCCCCAGTATACATCATTAAAGAAATTATTCAGCATTTTTCCGAGCATTGGACCGCGCCAAATCACTGGGGAATTATTTTCAACAAAGAAGCCCATGGAGATGATTTTGATTCCGAACCGCTCAACCGGGATAATCCGGTCATTTTTTATCGCCGGACGCTTCTCAATGCCCATCATGTCCGGCACACTGAAGCCGTAAATATCGGCATCCAGCAAACCGACCTTCTTTCCCTGCCGTGCAAGCGCAAGCGCGAGATTGACGGAAACCGTGGATTTTCCGACACCGCCCTTGCCGCTCGCTACAGCGATAAACTCTGTTTTCACTCCGGGTGAAAGCAGTGTTGGCAGATCAACGGGAAAACCGCCCAACTGTTTGATTTCTTCATCGCTGAGCACCGCAAAACGAACGCTTACCGCATTTGCGCCTTGCTCTTTAATTTTTGAAGAAAGTTCGACCTGAATTTGCATCTGTTTCACTTGATCGTGCTTAGCAAGAGCAATGTCCAGACGAACGTGATCATCCTCGATCGTTAATTTCTTTAATGCCTGCGTTTCCAAAAGATTTTTATGTAAAAAGGGGTCCTGGACGGTTTTCAGCACGTCCAAAACCTGCTGTTGTTTAATCATTTTCTCACCAACCCTTCCCCTAATGCATGTATTTTCAGTATACCAATCCGGGTACCAAAAACCCAGTAATTGAACACTTATGCCTTAATCAGAAGGGACCTTTTCATTCGTGAAATAACGCATGACGCCTTGGCTGATGGAAGCTGCCGCTTGTTTTTGATAATCGCGTTGTACGAGCAGCGCACGCTCCTGAGCATTCGAGAGGAATCCTACCTCAACGAGCGCGGACGGTGCCTCCGCCTTTTTCAACAGGTAGACATGGCTGATTGGTTTCGCGTACCGGTTTGTATTACCGAGATTGCGTTTCAAGGAATCCTGAATAAACAAAGCGAGCTTGCGGTTCTCGCTGAATTTTGGGTGGTAAAAGGTTTGAGCACCGTGCAGGCTTGGCATTGGGATCGCATTAAGATGAACACTGACAAACGCATCCGGATGCGTCTTATTAATAAGTTCTGCCCGACGCACGAGATCCTGCCTCTTATGCCGCCCTTCATAATTGTCATCCGCTAAATCCATGTCCTTATCCCGGGTCATCACTACAACAGCGCCCATTTCCTGCAAGTAATTGCGCACATCCTGCGCAATTCTAAGCGTAATATCCTTTTCTTCAGTACTTCCGCCCACCGCGCCTCCGTCCGGTCCGCCGTGCCCTGCATCAATGACAATAACCCGCCCCGCGAGCGGTGTATGCCAATTCTGACTCGTATGCCAGCTTACCAGCCATTTGACACCGGCCAGTGTCACAAAGCCGAGCACGACAACCATGCATCCCCAAAATAACCATCTGCGTCTCACGCCAATCCCTCCACACATGCAAGCCTGTCTCTATCTCATATATATGGACAAAGCCCGCAATTATGCGCGGATTAGTGAAGCTTGAGACGCCAGCGTTTCAGCGAGGCATCAAATCCCTCTGACCACCAGTTGAATAAGTATTTGCGACATGTATCCTGCAGATCATCAAGTGATTGCTGATCTGCTCCCCAGAAAAGCCAGAAATCATAAAAATCATCAAAAAGGGCATAAAATTCAATTTTGCTTCGTTTGAATGCTTCGATTTTTTCTTCACCGTAAAAGCCGAAGCGTCCCATTGAAGAACCAAGCAAGAAGCTCTCAAGTGCATATTCTGCGCACATCTCTTTGCCGGTTTTTGCGGCCGCAGGGACAAGTACTAAATAACGGTCAAAATAATCCTGCACCGCCTGTTCAATTTTAGAAAACGATAAATCTTGAAGCGCCCGTCGTTCTGAATCGAGCTGTTTATGACGCAGTTTCTCTTTAAAATCCATGACAACACCCATGATCGCTCCTCCTTCCCTCTTTATCATCAGGCAAGTGAGGTGCCAGCAACCGTAACAGCTTTTTCCATGCTGCTTCGATCGTAGAGGAAAGTGATGGCAGTGTGAACGGTGCGAAAAATGTTTGCTTCTGAACCATTGACGCGGTCTTATGAAAAACTGATACTTATGTTAAGAAAAATTAAATATGGAAAAGTAATCCGGAGGTGATTGTGCTTGACTGATCGAACCCGACTATTTTTCGACGAGATCGAAGGAATGCTGCAAGGCGGTTATCTGACCAAAGCCGAGGCGTCACGTCTCCGCACCGTCTATACACGCTATATCGCGCACATAAACGAGGCACCAAAAGCGCCGCCCGCGCAGCCGAAAAAGCTGTTGAGTGAAAAGCCAAAGCCGTTAGACGCCCGCAAAAGCAAAGCGGCACACGTCCCCAAGCAGCCGAAGAAAAAACTGACCCGCGAGCAGCTTCGCGAAAAAAATTTGACGCTGGTGCTGATTTTAGGTGTTTCATTTCTTCTTCTCGGCGGATTCATTTTAGCAACAACGAACTGGGGTACGATGAATGCTTGGGTGAAGATGCTGGCCATTCTTTCTGTTTCCATTGTCTTTTCTGTAATGAGCTTCATTGCGCGAAAGCTTCACATCCGTCAAACAGCCTTCGCGTTCACTACATTATCTGCGCTCTTTCTTCCTATTGTGCTTGTCTGTGCTTCATACTATCAGCTTTTCGGCACCTATTTCGCTCTTCATGGTAACGGTGCATCGCTTCTCGGCTTTGTCTCATCCCTGCTCTTTGTTCTGCTCTATCATTGGATCGCCCGGCGTTTTGCGTCCCGCCTCTTTGAAGGCCTGTCACTTTTATTCAGCTACGCCGCACTGTGCTTCGGCACCTACTTCATGACCCATCAAGTAACTGCATGGCAAGTGCTCATTAACCTGTTTAGTCTTATATGGCTCGCCGCACCTTACTTCTTGCAGCGCGTGAGACAGTCCCGCTTTTTTCACTACACACTGAAATACGACCGACTGTTTACGCAAGTCCTTGTTGCGGCGAATGCTCTGCTCGCTTTAGCCTTCTGGCGTCCAGCAACCGTGTATTCTATCGTAACCCTACTTGTGTCTTGCGCATTTCTCTGGTGCGTTTATAAAGGATTGTCCAAGGGCTACCATGCCGGTTATTTGTTTTTTTGCGCTTTGACTTTTCAACAAACGATACTGTTTACTCACAATTATTCACTGTCGATCATTTTATGGACCGTTCTGCTTATTTTCTATACCGGTCTTTCGGAATTTGGCATTCAGCGATTCGCAGATCCGCTCTGGGCTCGCGTTTACCAGCATTTAAGCGCTGCCGCCTGCTGCTTGTTCTGCATCATGATTCCGTTCATCACGTATTTCAAAATTGCTATTGAGCCGAACAGCATGAGTTACTTTTTGTCTCCGCTCTGCCTTGCCGTTATTTTCGGCATTCTCGTCTATTTGACCTGGCGGCATCCGAAGACATGGTTTCCTTACGCTGCATTGTTTGCTGCTTATACGCTCGTTTTTGACGCCTGCATTATCTTTAAAAGTTCTTTTGCGACTGAACTTCGCTGCGTGATGATTCTCAGTATTGTGCTTTATACAGGGCTTTTCCTCTATAAAAGGACAGCACGCTTCATGTCAAGTTATCAGTCGGCGATTCCGATTGTAACCGCAAGTTTCATGCTGCTCAGCTTGATCGCGAGCTATGCGATTTTTGACAAATGGGAGTGGCTGACCTGGGCGTTGATCGTCTGGGCACTCATGCTGCTGACCAGCTTACTACGTACGGATCTGAGCGCAAAGATCGCTGGGCATACTCAATCCGCTGCATTCGGGCTTGTACTGCTTATCCTTTTCCCTGAGCATTGGCACTACGATATCCAACTAGTATCTGCGAGTACCGTACTGCTCGCGGCTCACCTGCTCGCACGCACGTACAACCGCGCCTACCGGATGACCATCCTTTATACAAGCGGTGTTTATTACCTGCTTTCGCTTCTGTTTATGTTTAATGAAATTGCGTCAGGACCAACTGTTTCAGGTCTCGTTATCCTCATTTACGGCGTGCTGATTTCTGCCGTGCTCCTGATGCGCAACCCAAACGATTTATGGGCGGCATTGCATGGACTGCTTGTCGGAGCCGCCTTGTTTTATCCAGTTTGGCTGCTTGCAAGCCATGGCGTTCAGGTTACAGGGCTCGTGCTCTACCTGGAAGCAGCGGCGCTCACGGCTGTAGCAGCATGCTACCTACTTAATCAAAAAAAGCTGACGATTGCCGGACCCATTTATTATTGGCTGACGCATATACTTATGCTTTTCGGCGTCTTACTCACTTGGAACAGCTTTTTTGAAGCGCCAGCTTTTCCTGTGGTGTCGCTCCTGGCAACAGGAGGTTATATGTTCTATTGCTTCAAAACGAAAAACGCGACAGCTCGGCTGATCAGCTTTTGCTGCTCTGCCGTCCTTGTCCTCGGGCTGTTTGAAAATATTCGAGTTTTCTGGTCCATGACCGGAATAAGCTTCTGGCAATGTGTTTCCGTTACAGCCGTGATTTTATTCTTGTTTTATATTAAAGCAAACAGCTCATGGAAACGGACTGCCTTTTATCCGACACTTGTTTTTCTTGGTCTCGCCGTGCCAACTGCCTTTCTTGATCCATTCTACTGGATGATCATTTCGCTTGGCGGATTTGTATGGTTTGCCTGGCATGCGGTTAAAATTGTTGAACGTTATGTATTCAGCAACATTGTTCTCCTGCTCATTTTCCTTTGGGGCTCGCGGCTTCAGGATCTTCTGCCGATCACACAAGACGCGGTCTATTCGCTGGCACTGACCACACTCGTTGCAACGTTGTGTTGGGTTTTTAGCAAGGAATCATGGCGCCACGTCCTGCATCCGACCGTTTTCTGTCTTTTAGCATTCACTGCGTTGGTCGCCGTTCGCACAACATGGGATCTTGCAGGCGTCATCATTACCTTAATTGGCATCTGTGCATCGCTCGGACTGCTTGTATTCCTTTACCTTTATCGTCTGCAGAGCCTGAGCGTTGTGCCCATGATGCTGCTCTCCCTTCTGATTTGGCTGAATCTTGTGCATGCACCTTTTGCAATTAAAACTGCAAGCTTTCTCAGTGCTTCACTGGTTCTGCTCACCATTTCACTCTGGCAGCAGAAACCCTTTATTAAGAAAAATAATTTTTCACTTAATTATGAACTCATCACGGCTTTTGCCTATCTGTTCGCATTTTACGGGTACATGGCCGCGCACAACCTTTATTTTGGAAAGCTGACCGCTGCTTGTCTTGTGGTCATATATGGCGCATTGAACGCGTACCGCAGTGTGCACCTTTTAGAACGGAAAATATGGATGAACGGAGCGCTGATCGCTTTACTTTGGCCGGCAGCGATTATTCTGCAAAAGAGTCCACTCTTTCCTTTTATGAATCATGTACTGCTTGCCGCGCTTTTTTTAATTATTGTCTCACTGTCCTGCCGCAAACTATGGAGTACAACTCCGTATGCTCTGCGCATTGAATGGATTGCGGTTGCCGTTATTTATCTACGCCTGATGCTGCTTGCGCTTACAATCGGCGAGACAGGAGCCCTGCTCACCTTCGCTATTGTGGCATTAGTCGGCACGAGCATCGGATTTCTTTTAAAATATAAGTCCTACTTCTTCACGAGCATCGTTGCGCTCATTATAAGCTTGCTGTATAACCGGCGCCATATGTGGATCGAGCTGCCTTGGTGGTTTTATCTAGTCATCGGCGGATTCGTGCTGATCGCCATCGCCAGCATCGCCGAATGGACGAGGCAGGACAAACTCCGCCGCGCCAAGCTGAGTCTGCCGCCGCGCGAGTCGATGATGCAGAAAATCAAGCATTACCTCCGTGCTTGGCATTAATTAGTTTAAAAAAACGGACGGCTCATGTTGAATTCCTGAGCCGTCTTTTTGCTGCTTCTGATTTTTTTACACGGTTTGCCCAATCATTGTCTTCAGCTTATCCACATGCGAGCGATCCTGATCCAGTACTTCCCTGACAACCCGCTCGCTTTCCGCTGAGAGATCCCCGCGCACCGTCTTTTCGGTCATCTCAATACCAAGCTGCTCGCCTTCAATCGCCTTTTGAATGATTTGACCGTCCTCATTAGGGACCCTCAATTTGACGAGATAATCTTGAAAGGCACCAATTAAACCGGCAGTTTCAACAGGCGTGCCGCCGAGATCCTGCACGCGTTCGACAATGCGCAGTGCCTGTTCCCTAATTTCATACTGGATCGTTTGAAACTTTTGCTTGAGGTCAGAATCCTTTGCTTTTTCCATAAAATGATCATAGGCGTGGATGCCCATATATAAACCTTTCAGTAGTTCATTTAGAGCGGCTATTTCTTCATTTTTCATCATTGTTCGCACCTTTCACTTCTAGGCTTTCCAATAAAAGCGAAATCATCGACCCGTTAATTACCGGTCGATGATAAACTAATAAAGGGAAGTGATCTTCATGACGAATCAACGATTTATCCATTTTTTTGTACTTTCGCTCCTACTGGTTTCAATAGTGCAGGGATTTGGGTATCGGCTGCTGATTGCCGGACTCAGCCTCGTTCCCTGCACTCTGCTCATCATTTGCTCCTATAACAAAAGGTATGCCTTTTATAAGTCCTGCTTATATATGGGTATCGTGTTGATCATAACCCTTTCAGGTCTATAAGATTGGCGAACAACATCGAGGTTTTACAGCATCTCAGTTGTGCAAAAAAATAGGACTCCGCAGAGTCCCAAGAAAAATAATACAGGGGGAAGCAATTACTTAAAATTTAAATTAATGGACCCCCGAGGGGGACCTAAGGAGGAAGCTGTTGTAGCTTCATCTATTATTATGCACATCAAACCTTAATTTTTGCTTAACCTTGATTGAACGTAAAAAAAGGACCCACAATGTGGGTCCGCCAAGGGGATGAAGTTCTTTGATCACTTTATTTATCGGTTCAATCTTCTTAGTTTCCATCATTTTCCGCAAAAAACAGAAAATTTTCCTATTAATAATCGATAACTCCGCAAAGGCAACTATGTGGTGTGATTGAAAATATTTTTTCCATTTTTTCATCAACAGCACTTCCTTAGCACGTTCAGATTCAGATTCTCAAAGAAGAATCCAGACCTTTGTAAATTCATTTGTTGCTTTCAAGATAGTTCATGCATCTCTGCTCTATAGTTATTTCTTTTTAATGTTTCGGATTTCCTTCATAGGTAAACTTTTCTTAATGGTAGTCGGGAAAATTACCCCAATTATTATCGGGAAGTTGTAGCGCTGAATTGTCTCAAAAGGTTGCATTGACCGCGGTTCTCTTTTCGTGCTGTTCTTTTATTCACTCTGGGATATTATGGGGCAAGTTTCTTTGATTTTCTGCATTCTGATCGATTCATGACTTTATCTTCTCATAAAAACATACCTTGCAATAGCGAGATATCTTAGATAATTACATCATCAGGTGGCTCCTTATAATTTAAGAGGCTCTCCCATGTTTTACCTTCCTTTATGCATTCCTTATAGGTTGCAATTACCCCGCCCAGTTTTTCAAACCCATCAGGATACCCAATAGAAACCATTAATCCAATCGGATCGCCACCAATCTTATCGTTGTATTCCAGATAAGCGCGTCCCTCTGGTGTCAGTTCATACAATTTTATATCTTCTTGGGACAGCTTTACTTTTGCCATCGTTTATACCACCTTAAGTGTATTTACTATCATAATTTCCGCATAATCATCTACTTATTTAAAAAGCACAATCAATTGCTTGGACATTTTCGACATGAAATCATTGATCGCATTTTCTCATTTCCAGCATATAGAGTTTCTCGGAAACTTTATCAGATATTTTGCCCTTGTCTTTTGCAAAGCAGACATGGTCTCCTGATATGGTAAAACAAGGGATCGGTTGATCGGAAAGGTTCCCAATTTTTTAATACTTGTAACTCAAGGTGATAATTATGAAAATCTTTAAAAGCATATTAATCGTTATTTTGATTCCAACTGGTCTTTTCATACTGGAGGACCTATTTGTCGGATTTCAACATCAACACCCCGATATCAGGTGGCTCAGGCTGCCCGCTTTATTCTTCTGGTTTTCTGCTCTGATCTACACAGTTGTTTTCAAAGCAGTAAAGGCAGAAAAGAAGTAGTGTCGAGCTGCCAAGTATATGCAAGCGGAATGCACGGCAGCAACAGCGATTTAATGGAGAACTGAGAAAATTAAAAGCGAAATTAAAAAAATTTAAAGCTAACCACAGAAAGCTTAAAGCCAACACACTAAAAATTAAAACCAATTCGAGAGAAGTGGAAGTTAACTCTGGAAAACTTAAAGCGAATCCAACAAAAGTTAAAGCGAAATCACGAAATTTATGAGGCAATCTTACAATCACGTTACTGCGCTTCGTCCGGTCTAACATTTTATGAATTCGGTTATGGCTGTTTTTTGTTCATTTAGCTGCAAAAGTCAAAATTGAGGAAGCTGGAAAGTATCAAGTATACATGAAAAAGCAAAAAGAAAATGAAATGTAGTCAGAATATCGTCACGGGGCTGTTTTTGGCTATCAATCAAACCACCCGTGTGAACGGGTGGTTTGCTCTGCGGCTGAAAGCCTTTGTTACTGGCCAGCCCTTAAAAGGGCACCGAGGCGTTCGCCAACCGCACTACTTCCTCGGCTTCCCTAAAGGGAGGCTCTTATTTTTTCTTTATTTTTCGCTTGACCTCTTCTCCGGTAAACGGATCAATATGTTCAAACATGCTTAATTGCTCTGCAACTACATCCTCTTGTATCTGATTGCGAATGTATTCTTCAATCACTTTCTTATTTCTCCCTACTGTATCCACATAATATCCCCTGCACCAAAATTTTCGATTCCCATATCGATATTTTAAGTTCGCATGTCGATCAAAAATCATTAAACTACTTTTGCCTTTGAGATAGCCGATAAAAGCCGCAACTCCTATTTTTGGCGGTATACTCACGAGCATGTGATCTTTACAGGCTTGAGCTTCGATAATCTCTACACCTTTTCGTTCACTTAACTGTCTTAAAATCATGCCTATATCTTTTTTTAGCTTCCCATAGATGATTTGTCTTCGGTACTTTGGCGCAAAAACAACGTGATACTTACAATTCCATTTTGTATGTGCTAAACTGTTAACATCAGATGGCATAAAAGAGTCTCCCTTTGGCTGATAAATTTGGTTGGCGAACCAAAATTTATCTTAACACGAGGTGAGGCTTTTTTTGATACATCGCTGGAGGCTCTTAAGAACCCTAGGCATAGCCTAGGGTTTTCAAAATACGTTAAAAAAGCCCCTTCCGATTGCTCGGAAAGGGGATTGAAACGCCCGAAAATCAGCGTTTTGAGAACTGTGGTGCACGACGTGCGCCTTTGAGTCCGTATTTCTTACGTTCTTTCGGACTTGTGTTTTTTGTGAAAATCAACAAGAGTAACAAGCCAATAAACATGCGCATTAATAGGAAGAAACACTCATTAAGAATCAGATCGAATCAGAAAAATATGGTCAAAACGTGGTCAGAATCCACCAAGTAGGTCATCAAGCTTTCCCGATAAAGAGTCGTCCGGTTCCTTGGCCTTTTTTAATCGGACAGGCTCCTCTTTTTAATCTTCTATTTATTATGACTCGACAGTCAAAAGTTCTAAGCTGCTAAGAAATTCGTAATTCGTCCTGTACTTCAGGTGTTTCCTGCTTTTCTCGAATTATTTGCGTTATGGT
>Ga0334901_1003289_pt1 | contig 12457 bp, 7 predicted proteins | sample GraSluR3_MG_3_FD_207216 | JGI IMG/M metagenome (GOLD analysis project Ga0334901, IMG submission 207216) | Sludge microbial communities from methane-producing bioreactor in Wageningen University, Netherlands - Granular Sludge_15_08-R3 | ecosystem: Engineered > Bioreactor > Anaerobic > Unclassified...
ACGAGATCCAGCTGAATCCCGTTCTTTTTGAAAGAATTGACTGCCTTTACCAGAAACGGGACTCTTTGGACCTGGATGCACAGCAAATGAGAACCCTGGAAAAATACTATGATGATTTTGTCAGGGGCGGCGCTGCTCTGTCGGATGAAGACAAAGAAATTCTGAAGGACATTAATACACAGCTTTCCAACCTGAGCCTTCAATTTGGCCAAAACCTCCTTGCCGAGACCAACGACTTTAAAATGGTCGTAGAGAACGTGGAAGATCTTGCCGGTCTTCCTGAAAGCAACATTCGTGCAGCTGCCAGCCTGGCCGAGTCTCTTGGTATGGAGGGTAAATACGTCTTCACCCCCAACAAACCTTCCTGGATCCCTTTCCTGCAATACGTACACAACCGTGACTTGAGAGAAAAATTGTACAAAGGGTATTATATGCGTGGTGACAACAACAACGCAAACGACAATAAAGAGATCATAAGTAAGATAGTCAACCTTAGGGTACGCAGGGCAAAGCTTCTGGGATTTGACACATACGCCGACTTTGTTCTGGTAAACAACATGGCCAAAACCCCGGAAGCTGTATATTCCTTCCTTCAAAGAGTCTGGGACCCGGCTTTACGGGTGGCTAAAGAAGAATTGGCAGCCATGCAGAAAATTGCAGATCGCGAAGGGGCCGGGTTTAAGTTGGAAAGCTGGGACTGGTGGTATTACGCCGAGAAACTACGCAAAGAAAAATACGACCTGGACGAAAACGAGATCAGGCCTTACCTGAAACTGGAAAACGTCAGGGACGGGTTGTTTTACGTAGCCAATAATCTTTACGGGCTGACCTTTGAAAAACGTACTGACATTCCTCTTTACAATCCTTCCGTGGAAACCTTCGAGGTTAAAGACAGGGATGGAAGCCATCTGGCCGTTTTGTACCTGGATTATCCCACAAGAGCCGGGAAAAATGCCGGAGCCTGGTGTTCCGGTTTGCGCGGTTACCGGAAAAATGCCGATGGGACCGAGCAATTTCCATTGGTGACGGTGACCACCAACTTTCCAGCTCCGGTAGACGGAGAACCGGTTCTTTTAAGCTGGGACGAAGCCGAGACCCTGTTCCACGAATTCGGCCATGCTTTGGACGGATTCTTTGGCCGCGGGGACTACGACCGTATATGCGGTGCATTGCCCCGTGATATGGTGGAATTGCCTTCACAGATCAACGAACATTGGGCCATTCAGCCGGCAGTACTGAAGGAATATGCCCTGCATTACCGGACAGGAGAACCCATGCCTGAAGAACTTATTGAACGGCTGGTAAACAGCAGTCATTTCAACCAGGGCTTCATGACCGTTGAATTCATTGCAGCCGCATTGCTTGATATGGAATGGCATTCAGCCGGAGAAGAGCAGGAATACGATGTCAATGAATTTGAAAAGAAGGCCCTGAAAAAATACGGGCTGATTGACGAGATCCTTCCACGTTACCGTTCCACGTATTTTTCACACATCTTCAACGGGGGATATGCCGTAGGGTATTATGTATACCTGTGGGCCGAGATTCTGGATGCAGATGCTTTTGATGCCTTTAAGGAAACCGGTGATATTTTTGATCCGGAAACCGCCGGAAAATTCCGGAAATACATTCTTACCGAAGGTGGCTGGGATGAACCAATGAAACAGTATATCCGTTTCCGTGGTTCAGAACCCAACGAAATTCCTTTACTTCGTAACCGGGGTTTATTATAGGAAAATCATGAAAAATAAATTGTTTTTTGTGTTGCTGGGGGTGTGGGCCTTTGTTGCCTGCACCCAACCGGCAACCCATTCAGCCATACCGGTGGTTTCTCCGGAATCTGTTGGACTGAACCCTGAACGTCTCGCATTAGTGGATGGAGTGATCGGGGAGGCCATACAGGCAGAGGACATTCCGGGTGCGGTATTGGCCATTGTGCGCCACGACCGGATAGCCTACCTGAAAGCATACGGAAACCGGCAACTGGTGCCGGATACGCTTCCCATGACCCTGGAAACGGTATTTGACCTGGCATCTGTAAGCAAATGCGTGGGAACGACTTTAAGCATTATGCAACTGGTGGAAAGGGGCCAGCTCCGCCTGATGGATCGTGTAGATCAGTACCTCCCCGGTTTTCAGCCTTGGAAAGATCCTGAAACGGGCAGATACGTAAATATTACAATAGAAGACCTGATGACACATACCTCGGGACTTCCTCCTTACGGACCTACCGAGGAGTTAATTGAGCGTTACGGATCCCCCAACCCGCAAGGTCTTATGGAATACATCTGTCAATGCCCAAGGGATTTTAAACCCCAAACGGGATATCAGTACAGTTGTTTGAATTTCATCACCTTGCAGAACGTACTGGAGAAGATCTCCGGAGTGACACTGGCCCAATACGCACAGAAGAACGTCTTTGATCAACTCGGCTTAAAACATACCACATACATGCCTCAGGGCGAAACGCTGGCTTTATGTGCACCTACGGAATTACAGGAAGACGGGCTGCCTTTGGTCGGGAAAGTGCACGATCCGCTGGCACGGTTGATGAATGGAGGGAATTCCGGGAATGCGGGTGTCTTTTCCAATGCCACAGACCTGGCCGTTATAGCGGTAGCTTTGCTCAACGGAGGGGAAGTGAACGGGAAACGCATCCTGGGGCCCCTTACGGTCAAAGCTATGGCACGGGTACCGGAAGGTGTAGCTGCCTTTGGGCGCACCCTTGGCTGGGGACGTGCAGGCTCCTGGAACGGAAACCTTTTCAATCCGAACACAGTATACGGGCATACGGGATATACGGGAACGAGCATGGTTATTGATCCGGAATCGGATACGGCTGTCATATTACTCGCCAACCGCGTCCATCCTTACGATGACGGGGCTGCTGTCAGCATGCGCACCCGGGTGGCAAATATTGTTGCAGGGGCAATTGTGGAATGATATGAAAAAGTTTTGTATTCTGTTTGTTATTATGACCGTTGCTTTTTCTTCTGGTCATGCACAAACGGTTTTCCTGGACATTGATGATACCAGGCCCTATACAGAAATCTATATGTTCCCGGCTTATATGACCGGTACCATTCAGTTTGAAGACGGAACGGCTTTTACGGGTCAGTTGAACATTTTGCTTGCTTCTTCAACGCTGTGTTTTCTGGATGAAGACGGAAATCCCGATATTTTGCAGGACATGAGCCGGGTGACGGCTGTTTCCATAGGCAGGAATTATTTTATTCCATTGTTGGAGCATTATATCCAGATACTTGATACGGACGGGAATGTTATGTTTGGAGTAGAGCAATACCTGGAACTGGAAGCAGAAAAACGTTACGGGGCATTCGGCAGGGAAGAGAAATCCCCCAACGTTCCCATTGAAAAAAGGAACCTGAGAAGTGAAGGATTTAATGTTTCAACAGGAGGAAGATTCCTTGCGGGAGAAGCTACTCCTTATACTGTTCATCAGAATGCATACCTTATCAGGAACAAGAAAGCGTATGCGTTGACTGAAAGAAATTTCAGACGGTTTTTCCCCGGAAAAAGATCACTTATTGAACAATATGCAAAGGATCATTCCCTGGATTATTCCAATCCGGATGAAGCCCTGATGTTGTTTAAATTTCTTACTGTTCAGTAACTGTAACAGGATCCTTAAGACCGCCCCATTGCAGATTTGTTTTGCGGGCGGTTTTTTTTGCAATTTTTCTCATGTCCAAATCCACAGGCGAGGTAATAAACTCGGGTATATTGAATGAATACAGAGTTTCCGGATAGTATTTTGCGGGATCTTTCTGAGGGAGTAGAAAAGGTTTTCCGGTGTTCCCGTTTTCATCAATGAATGCTACATACAAACGGGTATACAATCCGTCTCCTCTGCGACTGGAAAAGACCATCCAGCGGGAATTACTGCTCCAACTGTGATAACTGTCAACATGGGGGCTGTTAATTCCCTCCAACAGCTGCCATTCTCCGGTTCGCAGATCCAAAAGACCCAGGTCTGCTTCCGTGTGCCAAATTGGGAATGTTCCGTAATCGGTCAGGGTAAACATCAGATATTTTCCGTCGTAAGAAGGACGGGGGAATGTGAGGCTTTTGTCTATTCGGGGAGCGTTTAACAATGTGTCAACCGTTGCTCCGAATGTAGCGGTTTCCGGATCAAAAGCAATGCTGCATAAAGCATAACGGACCTCTTTATAATCTTGTGGCATATTTTGATAATCAGCAACGCAGAAATAGAGGGTTTTCCCATCCGGAGAAAATGCAGGAAACGTTTCAAAATGTTCCGTAGTAAGGTGTTTGGAGGAGATCAGCCGGTTTTGTTCGGTGTCATAGATTACAACATCTGAAGCCGTGTCATACACTTCAATTCTTCGTCCGGGATCCATAGGGAACATTTGACGCGTAGTATTTACCGAGTATGCAATGAAACGTCCCGAGGGATGCCAGTATGGATATACGCAATTTGAAAGTGTTTCCGGAGTTTTTGTGTTATAGACTTCCAGGTTCCCGTCTTTTAAAATAATGGTTCCCGATTCTGATCCTCTCAAATGCAGGTTGAAAAAATCCGGATCTCCGCGATTGACGGAATGACAGTTCATACACGTTTCGGGGAGCAAGGTGTTTACCAGGATCGTTTTTTGCTTGTATGATTGAAGGTCTCTCTGGTAGATTCCCATCCTGCTGTAAAGCTCATATCCGGGGGCTATCAGGCGATATACAAGACCGTGATCAATGGGGTGTTCGCTGATATATATGGGGAAAGAAGTGTGTTGTATCCACTTGTCTTCTTTCAGGATTTTCAGTGTTACAGAAATGCTATCTCCTTTATTGGCGTTTAATAACTCAGTCCATTTGTTTTTTGGTATAGTAATATTTTTTCTGCCTTTAACGCGGAACAAATTTCCCCGTGTTCCTGAAAATTCTGCTATTACTGCTGTATAAGAAATATCCTGCGGGGCGAAGTTCAGCGGAGCTATTGTGGAGGGAACCGTTACATACGTGTAATCTGGGAAAATTGCGGGAATGGCAGTTACGTGAAGAGGATTTGATGCATGGGGAATACAGCCCGTAAACTGAACCAGGGAAGTCAATAAAAAAAACACCGGGAAGATCCGTTTCATGAGATTAAAATATGAAATAAAGGTAATACCAATACGTGTGTCCAAAAGGTTTTTCCAAAATGGCACGGGCCTGTTTTTCCGAAGACAGCGTCATGGTTTTCATGAATTCAGAAATTCCTTGTTGTATTCGCAGATCCAGTTCAAATGGAATTTGGTTGAGGTTCCCCGTTCTCTGGAACCACTCAAACGCCAGGGCTTGCTGGTAAGCCCAGGGGATGACTGTGTAATACTGCTGACCCAATTCGTAGTGCTCAGCCGCTTTTTCCCATTCTTTGTTCAGAAGTGTATAAGCCATTAAATATTGAAAGGCCGTCTTGTTGTCCGGGTTTTTTACAGTCAGGTCTTTCAATAGGGTTGACATGTTGGATGACCCGAATATTTTGTCTTCTCTAAGACGGTATTCTTGTAAATTGATCCATTCCGGATGGTTCTCAAAAGTGGCATTTTGTGACCAGTGCCTGTAAAATAATGTTTTATGCAAAAGGCCCAGGTATTTTTGTGCCACGTCATATTGTTTATTAATGAGATTTGTCTGGGCAAGACGCATCAGGCACCGGGCGCTTTTTCTATGATTGGGAATCGCTTCCATAGCCTCGAAAACATAATGTTGTGCCTCATTGATCAAACCCAAATGATAAAAAATTTCTGCTGTAGTGAGTGGAGAAGTGAAGTCTCCCCCGAATTCCGGGATCAGGCCTTTTGTTCCATTTTGGAAATAATTAAAAAGCTGATCTCCCGATTTTCCGGTTTTGACCAAAGCCAGGTTCAGACAAGCCATGGACATAGACGTAGAAGGCCCTTTTTTATTGGCTTGACGTATTATTTTATCCCATTGTTGATTCCAGGCCATGTGATCGTATTCCAGTGATTCTTCCATAGCCGGATTAACCGCTTTACATGCTGACAGGAAACCAATGCCAACGATTAATAACAGAGATAGCAGGTTAGTGACAGACCGTAGCCCGGGCTTTTTAATGACAGGGATTTTTCCTGCCGGGATTACGGTGATTAGCATCACCAGCCATGGAACGTATTGAAAATAAAATTTTTCGCCGGGATACCTGTAAAAACCGATTCCCAGGAAAAGATGTTCCAGGGGATAAGGAGAAAAGATGGCAGCCGTCAGGGGAAGGCCTGTGGCAAGTAATAAGATTTCGGTTGTAAGGAAAATTTGTCTTCGCTTTTTCAGATTTTTGTCCTGACTGAATAGCTCAAAACCCAGGATGAAAGCCAAATACAACAAAAAAGATCCCCCCACAGTCACATATAATAAAACAGCAAGAATGGCGATGCGTACCATATACGTGTTTTGATGCCGTATTTTGACTGTCAGTTGAACACTATACAGAGATATAAGCAAAGCGACAAGCGCACCCGTCATATAATTTGGATCGCACGAAAAAAACCAGATTAAAACCGCAGGTATCAGTGAAAGGACCCCGCAGGAGTTCTTTATCCCGGAAATGATCAAAAGCTTGTTGATGCTTTGTTGTACCAGGACTATGAGCCCGGCGTGTATTAATGCCCCGGCCCAACGGAAAGTGTAAAATTGTGTTAGAAACGCACCTGCATAGGTAGCCAGACCTCCCGGATGTGTTACGTGATCCAGGAAAAATTCTTTTGTATAAAAAAATAAATGGTTTTGCTCCCGGAACCAGATCATGCCGGGGGCACAAAGAAAGAAAAACAGAAAAATAACGGTTCCCAGTATTATGGGGACAGTCGCTCTAATGTGTCTGGAAAGATCATCCATAAATGGAAAAAAGAGCGGCCGGTTGAGGCCGCTCTGATCATTAAGGGTATTACGAATAATTATTCAGCTTTGTCCCACCATACCGGATCACTCCAGATGGCCCCGTTTTCGAATTCAAGAGCAAGGGGATTGGACGCTGCCACGTTGTCTTTGTTGTAGTTGGTTTCGTGAGAGCATTGGCTGTAACGGCGGAACCAATAGTTTTCCTGTGTGGGAGAAGTACCCGGAATCTTATTGGTTGCGGTAAATTCAGCAGGTCTTACGTAATCAATATAAACTTGTCCGAAATTGCCAATGTTTCCGGCTCCGTAATTGAAACGACGCATATCGTTCCATGTTTCCACATGGATACCCAGGGCAATGACTTTTTGCAACATAATGTCGGCCATCGTCAGTTCTCCCGCATTTTGCGCTACGGCGCCACTGGCCAGGTAGGCATCAATATCGGCCTGGTTCATAGGTTGTTGGTCGGGATTGGCGGTTCCGGTGGCTGACCAGTCTTGCAACTTGGATTGCATACGGGCAAAGCTGGCACGTATCCCGTCCATATAAGCGGTATAAGCGGCAGCGGAGTTGCCCATGCGCATATTGGCCTCGGCTTTGATGAAACACATTTCATGATAGGTGAGAATGTCCGAGTCTGAGTCGGGACGTGCCCAGAAGGATCCCGTTCCTGCAACTGTGTTGTATGACGAACTGGGGTAGTAATACATGTCATTTTCGGCGCGGCCTCCGGTTTGAGAAACGGCCAGGGCCCTCATGTTTACGTAATTCAGGTCCATGACCTGGTTGTAATCGTTGGTGTTGATGTACAAACAGCCTTTGGGATAGGTAACACTTACCACATCACCATTGACCGTGTATGCAAATCCTTCATTGTCAAAGTATGCCAATACCTGAGCTTTGGCACCGGCATCGGTAATGGTATAGCTTTTGGCAACGTTTGAGGAAGCAACACTTGCATTAAGCAAAGCACCGTATATTCTTCGAGTGCCATACATAACATCTACGCCTTTATCACGGCTCCATTCATAGTTCAGAATGTCTCCGCCATCACTTACCTGGATCTTGCTCATACGGGCAGGGAATACCTTGCTCATACGCGGATCAACTACACCGGCGCCCCTAAGGTTGGTGTGGAGGTCATTGTACCATTTGGTATAACGTTGTGTTGTTCCCCATGCGGCACAGTCCCAAATAACACTGGTCTGGTACGGGTCACCTATTGTAAAGTTGGTGTCCTGATCCCCTTTATTGCTGTGTTTCATTATGGTACTTTCGCTGTTGGATTGAGGTGCTTTTGACAGAGCATCTAAAACAGCCTGCGGGTCATAAAGTGAGGATTTTTTGGAAAGTTTATTCAACCAACGGGCTTTCAAGCCATAGCACAATTTAATCCATTTCTGGACATCACCCTGGTTCCAGCTGTCACCGGCAGCAAGGGGAGTAGCTCCTTCTTCCTGGGTCATGTTGAAATATTCCAAGGCCAGGTCTATGCGTTCCATACAGCCGTTAAACATGGTTTGACCGTCATCGTAAACGGGGGTGGGATTGCTTCCCAGGGGTTCGGAATAAGGCATTTCTCCATAGAGATCGGCCATAAGCATGAATCCCATGGCATGCATCACATGAGCGGCACCAATATAGTGGTAAGCCCCCGTTTTTTCCGCTGCATTGATCATATCGTCAATATTACAGGCAGCTCCAATGAACCAGTTTTGATAGGAAGTGGTAGTGGAACTTTGATAAGGATCCCAGGCGGAAAGTTTACCGTTTGAAGAAGTAGTAGATGTTTGTGTCATCAGGCCACCAATAGTGACACCACGCATACAGGCAGAGCCCCATGCGTACATATAATAGTGTTGAATCCAGGGAAGACGGCTTTCCACCGTGGCACTGGCGTTGTTCGGGTTGTCCGGATCTACGTTTACGTCCAACCAGTCGTTACAGCCGGTTATCCCAAGAGTAAGCAACAGACTTAAAGCTATATATAGTATTTTTTTCATAATCTGAGTTTTTAAATCCGTTTGTTATTAGAATGTGATGTTTAAACCAAATGACAAACCGGCTGTGGCAGGTACACCACAATAGTCAATACCGGACGATCCGGAGCCACCGGTACCGGAACCCGAAACACTGACTTCAGGGTCCATTCCCTTGTAATTACTCCACAGGAAGAGGTTGGTTCCTGTAACGGTAGCAGTAAGGCCTTTAATAAAACTTTGTTTGTTGAACAGGCCTCTGAAATCGTAAGCAAGAGAGACGGCGCGTAAACGCAACCAGTTGGTGTCTGTCAACAGATTGTAAGCATTGGATGCATAATTGCTCCAGTAGCTCTGTATCATATAATCACCGCTCTTTTCTGCTCCGTTGACAATATACATCTGTCCGGCATTGTAAGTATAGGAAACAGGTTCTCCGGTAGTGCTGGAAACACCTTCCACAGTAACAGATTCACGATCAAGAGTCTGCGGTGAAAGTCCATTGTTAAGCAGCAAGTATTCGGTCCCGTTATAGATCATACCGCCTTTGCGGATATCAAAAAGAATGGAGAAGCTTAGGTTTTTATAAGTAAGGGTGTTTCCCAAACCACCAATGAAATCCGGTTCACGGTTGCCCAACAAGTTGGTAACAACACCGGTGGTTTTGTAAAGACCGGTTGTTTCATCCACAATATAACGACCATCAGGGATTTCGATCTCTTTGCCGTCATCATCTTTCATAACAACGCCGTTTTCATCTTTCATAGTTTCACGTTTCCAGTAATCGCCTGTTATACCAAGGAAATAACCTCCGTTAGGAACGGCGGCAGCTTTAACTCCCCCAATTTGTACATCGGTTACATAGAACAGGTCAACACCTTTCATGAATTCTCCCAGTCGACCACGGTTCCCGGAGAGGTTCAAAGTCAAATCCCAGGAAAAGTTTTTCGTTTCAACCGGTGTTGCCGTGATCATCAGCTCCATCCCTTTGTTGGATACAGAGCCTGAGTTAATAGACATAAAGATGTATCCGGTGGACTGACCCAGGCGGGGAGCCGCAATCTGGTTGGTGGTTAAACTATTATAGTATGTGTAGTCTACACCCAGACGTCCGCCGAAGAAACGCAATTCGGCCCCTACTTCCCAGGATGTCTGGATTTCAGGCTTCAGGTAAGGGTTACCCCGGGTCCAGCTGTTGCCGATACCAATGAATCCTTCACTTACTGCAGCGGGTGACCACATATAGGTGTTGGTAGCATATGCAGAAGCATCTTTACCTACCTGTGCCCAGGAAGCGCGGATCTTACCAAAGGAAAGAATGTCGTTTTTAGGCATGAGTTCAGTGAAAACCAAGCTACCACTAACAGAAGGATAGAAGTATGAACGGTTTTCTATGGGAAGCGTTGATGACCAGTCGTTACGTCCGGTCACTGTCAGATAAGCTATGTTTTTATAAGCGGCACGGAATTCTCCGTATACACCAATCAGACGTCTGCGGCCATTTGCTTCTGTGAAAAATTTGTTTTCATTGGCAATATTGGCAAAACTGATGGTTCCTGCCGTTACAAAGTCATAACCCCAATGGTTCTGTCTGACGGTTTTAGTGTCTTCAGTAGTTTGTCCCAAAAGCAGGTTGAAATCAAAATCACCGAAGGCCTTATGGAAATTCAGCATAAGGTTGGAAGACAAATACTCATAAGTCCTGTCGCTCTTTGACAAACGACCGTTCTGATACCTTTCAGAGACGGCTCCTCCGGGAGCAATGTATGTATACTCGTCATAAGAATAGGTATCCAGACCAACCCTGTACATAACGTTGAACCAGTCGGTTACGTCCAGGTTTGCGTTAACGGATCCCGTCCAGCGGCGTGTTTGGTCAGACAGTTTGTTTTTGTTGATGATCCAGTAAGGATTTTCACGGTCGGCAGCCAGATCCTGGTATTCAGCAAACATACGGTATTTGGTGCCGTCTTCATTCAGATAACGAGTCATATCATCACTCCGTGCCCAACCGTATACGGCAGTCATAGCACCGTTACCTCCACCACCGTAAAGACCTCCTGTTGTCAGGGTCTTTTTGGTATTGGACAGAGAGTAAGCCACATTTGCTCCAACGGTCAGTTTTCCATATTTCTGTTCACCGTTGAAACGGAATGTGGTTTTGTTGTAACCCGTCATGGGAACAATACCTTCCTGATCGTAGCGTGAAGCTGACAGGTAGAAACTGCCGTTTTTACTGCCTCCGGAAACACTCATGGTGTTATCCCAGATATTTCCACCCTGGAAGAAGTTGCCAACGTTATCGTAAACTGTACCGGTAATCTTATTGCCCCAGGAATTGTAGGTATAATCGCTGTATACGCCGGCCTGGTTGTAATAACCCCTTCCGTATACACCCTGTAGTTCGGGAAGAGAATTGGCCCAGGAGTAACTGTATTTGGACCCTACATTTACTTTAACAGTGCCGTCTTCACTTCCTTTCTTTGTAGTGATGACGATGACTCCGTCCGCAGCACGCGATCCGTACAAAGCGGCTGCAGCAGCACCTTTCAGTACAGACATGGATTCAATGTCTTCGGGGTTGATGTCCATAACGCGGTTACTAAATGTAGATGCGTTTTTGGTCATACCGTCCGTTCCGGAATTACCTCCCACAACGGTGGAGTTATCATAAATAATCCCGTCAACTACAAATAGAGGCTGGTTATCGCGGCCTTCACTGGCTGAGTTACCACCACGGATGATGATGGTTGATCCCGAACCGGCTGAACCACCGGACTGGGTTACGTTTACACCGGCCACTTTCCCTGCCAGTGAGTTAATGACATTGGTCTGCTTGTTTTTGAGCAACTCTTCCGCGCCCACTTCAGTTACTGAAAAACCAAGAGCTTTTCTGTCTTTCTTGATGCCGAGAGCTGTTACTACCAACTCTTCCAGTGCCACTGAGGATACGCTCATGGTCACGTCAATTATGGAACGTCCGTTGATTGTTTCCACAACGTCCTCAAATCCCATAAATGAGTATAAAAGGGTTCCGTCAGCAGGGGCAGCAATGGCATAATTCCCATCCAGGTCTGTAGAAACACCCCGCGAAGTACCCTGGACTAAAATATAAACGCCCATGAGAGGTTCTCCGGTATTATCGGTAACCTTCCCTGTTACGTTTACATTTTGGGCCCACATAGGTCCTGCAATCATTGCAATAACCAAGGTCGCCAGGCAGGTGAGGGTCAGGCGGCCGCTTTTTCTGTAAACATCCATAAGTAATTTAAATTAGGTTAGAATAATGGTTAAGGTTTATAATTACTTGTGCAATTATTCTTCAAATATAATCAAAAACAGTTGCGATGATTCACATTTTGTTAAAAAAAGGAATAAAAAAAAAGGTTCCAGAGGAACCTTTTTTTAAGTTTGAAACTGAAATTAATCGTTCAGCGAGAACCGGTGGAATCCGGTAACTTTTACTTCCGGGTCAATGGTTTTCAGGTATTCTTTTACCGAAATCTTTCCGTCTTTTACAAAAGTTTGGTCCTCCAGAGTGTATTCTTTGAAGAATTTATTGAGTTTACCCATAGCGATTTTTTCAACCATTTCTTCAGGTTTGC
>Ga0334901_1003296_pt1 | contig 12433 bp, 12 predicted proteins | sample GraSluR3_MG_3_FD_207216 | JGI IMG/M metagenome (GOLD analysis project Ga0334901, IMG submission 207216) | Sludge microbial communities from methane-producing bioreactor in Wageningen University, Netherlands - Granular Sludge_15_08-R3 | ecosystem: Engineered > Bioreactor > Anaerobic >...
ACCACAAAGAAGCTTTTGACCTCGCACTGAGAAACAACCTGAACATCACGATCCATGCCGGAGAAGCATATGGTCCGGAATCCATCCACCAAGCGATCCACTATTGCGGCACTCATCGCATCGGGCACGGCACTCGCCTGGTCGAAGACGGGGATCTTCTGAACTATGTGAATGATCACCGCATTCCTTTGGAGATCTGCATCAAGAGCAATTTCCATACAAAAGCGGTGGCAGATATTCAGAGCCATCCGATCGATTTTTACATAGATTATGGACTGAGGGTGACGATCAATACGGACAATCGCACCATCAGCGATACCACGGTCACGGATGAATATATGCTCGCTATCAATGAGCTTGGTTTGGATTATTCGACCGTGAAATATGTGATCTTAAATGGTTTTAAGAGCGCATTTGTGCCCTATAAGGAGCGGGTGCGCCTGATCAATCAGACTCTGAAGGAATTTGACGAGATCGAAGAAGCTGAACTGAAGACCAAAATGATCCTCGAGGAAAATCTGTAAATGCAAGAGCTGATAAAGAAGTCGTTCGATGCGGTAACAAGTGAACTTGCCCGCTTTGTAAATAATATAGAGAATCTGCAGGAGATCGAGGCAATCGCCACCTGCATCGCGGATCGGTATCGTAAACGCGGAAAAGTGATCATCTTTGGTAATGGTGGCAGCATGTGTGACGCCATGCATTTTGCCGAAGAGCTGACCGGACGCTTTCACCGGGATCGGGAAGCTTTGCCGGCAATTGCCATCAGCGATCCCAGCCACATCACTTGCGTGGCAAATGACTATGGATTTGACGAAATCTTTGCTCGTGCCGTGAGGGCGTATGCCAACGATGGAGATGTGGTGATAGGTATCTCCACCAGCGGTAATTCGACAAATGTGATCAAGGCACTGGACGTTGCTCAGAAGCTCGGGTGCATGACAGTGGCTCTTTTAGGTAGAGATGGGGGGAAACTGGCTGGTAGCACAGATTATCAACTGATCGTTGGCGCGGAAACCAGCGATCGAGTGCAGGAGATTCACACCATGATCCTGCACATCCTGGTGCAGTTGGTGGAGCACGAGCTTTTCTATCTGCCAGAACGAAGATGCAACTGTGTTTGACAAGGAGAATATGATGCAGAATAATAAGATAAAAACGTTGTGCCTCGGCGTGATCATGATGCTCAGCTTGGGGCTTTGGGCAGATTATTATGCCAGTGTGGAAGACCTCACTGGGGAAGACTTGCTGGAAGAATTGGGAGATTTGATATCTACAAATACCTATTCCAGCTACGATGGTGCCAAGGTCTTTCTTTTTCAGGAGCTGGATAACGATGATGGCTCTGTCACTTGCGTTTACACTGGAGAAGTATATCAGATCAGTGATACATATTCAGGGCAGACCAGCCCCAACACCGAGCATAGCTATGCCCAAAGCTGGTTTTCGGATCCCGAATACAATGTAAAACGCTCAGATATACATCATCTTTTCATAACGACCATGAACGTGAATTCTGCGCGTGGGAATCTACCATTTGGCAATGTGGCAAGCACTGCTGCATCTACCGTGTATTACAGCCATACTCCTCTGCAGAGCTATCGCGGAAACGACAATTGGCAACGCATGGTGTTTCAGGTGAATCCCGAATACAAGGGCAATATCGCCCGTGCGATTCTGTATTTTCACACCCGCTATGACGATCCATTGGTGCAAGGCGGAGTGGATATGCTTGATACCTTGATCAGCTGGCACTATGCGGATCCGCCGGATGCTGCCGAGATTGCCAGAAACGATGCCCTGTATACTTTTCAGCTAAATCGCAACCCATTTGTGGACCGTCCTGAATTTGTGAACCGGATCTGGAATCCGGGGGTTTCAAACGATGATCCGGTAGCCGTAAACACTCCAGCTTTGCGCATCGACAACGTCTATCCCAATCCCTTCCGGGATGAGGTGAGGATTGCTCTGGATGCCAAAAGCGGGGAAAATCTGAGGGCAACGATCTATAACCTCAGAGGCGAAAAGATCATTTCCAGGGAACTGGGGCAAGAGCGGGGGATGGCTTGGGACGGTAAGGACCAAGAGGGACGCAAGCAAGCAGCGGGGGTTTACTTTATCCGCATCTCCGGTGCGCGTTCCAGCACCAGCTCCAAGCTCCTTTTGATAAACTAATATAGCTCCCTGCGTTAATGCGGGAGCTGGAATGATATTTGCATATGAATGCGGGTGTGGCAAGCTTTCTGCCACGGGAGGTGTGCAATGCGTAAGTTCGTCTTGCTTTTAATGCTTAGTATCAGCTATGGCTTATTTGCAAATCCGATCCTGCCCAGGGTCGTGCAGCAAATCTGGTTTACCGATGCGGGAGAACTCATCGTGCAATTTGGCCCTGAAGCTCACTATATTCAGGGCGCAGATGTGATAATCACTGATGGGATGCATAGCACGGGATACATATTGGATTTCAGCGGAGTTCCAGAATCCACGCCAATGGATGTGAACCTGACCGAGCTGATGCCGGATCTTGATGCCAGTCCTGAAGCCGGGTTTTTGCGATTTACTTATGACGCTGGAACTTGGTTCGAGCAGCTAAGATGGAATCCCAATGGCAGCGGGGATGCATATTCAATCATCGCCACCCAGAGCATCTATCAGACCACGGTCAGCGATCCTCTGAATTGGTTTGACATCAATCTCTGGGCAAAGAGCGATCATCCGGACTATGTGCAAAACTATACCAGCAGCAGTATGTCCACGATCCAGCTGCACGTTCGGGATGAGGAAGATGAACCGGTGGCAGATGTCCCGGTTTACTATCTGGATTTTGACTCCAATCCCTGGGCTTATAGCGATGAAGATGGCTTTGTATCCCTGGAGCTTCCTTGTGCTAGAACGAGGCTGAGGGTCTTTCACCCCGAAAGCGAAGACCCGATCTTCGACGAGAATTTCATCGCGGAACCGGCTGGATGCTATGTCTTTAATGTAGATTACTATCCCAGTTCCAATCAGGATCAGGCCCAGGAGTTAGCTCCGGAAATGCTGACGCTCTATCCCCAGGTCCTCAGGGCAGGTCAAAAGCTGAATCTGAAGCTGGAGGGCGGATCACAAGGCAGCGATACGATCCGGCTCTATGACATCAAAGGAAGATTCCTCGGAGAACATGCCTATTCTGCCGAGTGGAATCCGCCCAAACTCAGCAGTGGGATCTACTTTCTGCAGGTGAACCGCATGGGCAAAGCCCTGGCTCGCGAGCGCTTTATCATTCTGCACTAGAAGCTGAGCGAGCTAGCAGTCTGGGGTGCTCTTTTTGCATCCTGCCAATGCGATTATGGCGCCGTTTCTGAGAAGATGCCGGGCATATGCCAGCGTCTCGCTCAGATTTTTTCCCGGCAGAAACGCCGACAAATGTCCGTTTGCCGATCTCGAGATCGAGACGAAAGGCCATTGGGATTGTAAGATCTGGAGATTCTTACGACTTTATCTCCCGGGAGGTTTTCGGGATTGCATGGGACTTGCTACAAAAGGATTGACAAAAATCCCGCGCCAAAAAAGATAGCAAACACAGTGGGTGATTAGCTCAGTTGGTTAGAGCGCTACGTTGACATCGTAGAGGTCACTGGTTCGAATCCAGTATCTCCCACCATCCTTTTTCAGGGTGATTAGCTCAGCTGGTTAGAGCGCTACGTTCACATCGTAGAGGTCACTGGTTCGAATCCAGTATCACCCACCACTTTCTCTTAAAAAAAGCTCTGCATGCGACAGTATGTCGAGTAATATTCAGGGTTTTTTGGCAATTATCCTTTCCAAAAGTTTCTCGTAGTTACCCCTGATCATGCGGGCAAAACCAGGTTCACTATATTGTTGCATCGCTTTTGTGGCAGTATCATAGCCGAAATCGTAGAATTCCTTTGCTTTCTTGAGGTCGGTGAAGCTCAACTTGGGGTGGTGGGCATCGATGATGATATCCGGTTTATATTGCACAATTGACTGGATGGACATGAAGCCTTGATTCTGCATCAGAGAATTCAGGAAGACATCATAGCGATTTAACTTCTCTTTTGAGGTCTTTTTCGAAGGTATATAAAATTCTGCTTGCGGGGATACGGGAGGCAGCACGTTTACGGCAATTGTGATTTCTCCCGGGATCTTATCAGCAAAAGCAAGCGGGAGAGGGTGTGCGACCCCGCCATCCACAAAGAGGTAGTCACCCATTTCTTGCGGGGCGAAGATGAAGGGCAGGGAGCTGGAAGCCCGCATCGCTTCAGAGCAGGTACCCTGATCGATCAGGATCGTAAACTGACGTTGAAGATCAAAAGCCACAGCGATATAGGGGATGTCTGCATCTTGAATCAAGCGGGAATCGGTCCACTCATCAAAGAGCTTGGTGATCGCTTTGCCATCAAAGATTCCGCTGCGGGAGAAATCCAGAGTAAGGGGATTAAAGAGCTCCAAAGTGGATACATCCCCTGCCAGGTTGAGCATTTTCTGAGGGCTGATCGAGCAGGCGAAGCATGCTCCAATGATCGCTCCCATCGAAGTTCCCACGATTCCTGAGATCTCATATTCTTTGCTGACGGCTTCGATGACTCCGATATGGGCCAGGCCATAGGCAGAACCTCCGCCCAGGATCAAGCGTGCTTGTTTCATTATTGTCTCCTAAGATAACGTTTGTAAATGCGATAATTGTGGATCACAACCAGGATAAAGACGAGATCACTGACCAGCAGGACGATGTTGATCGTAAAAGGATCATGCCCGGCATAAAAGCCCATCGCAGGGATCAAGATGCCCAGGATAATCGTCTTGAAGATGATGATGCCGCGGGGAATACCGAGCTTGTGGAAGAACCACCTGGCAATGGGATTACGCTCCCGGCTGAAGTAATGTGGCCTCATCACCAACCAGGTGGAGTGAGCATCGAGCAGATTGAGCAAAATGAAGAGGCTCAAAAGGCTCCAAAACACATTGGTATTGCCCAAGATCCTGCCAGCTAAGATCATCTTATAATCTCCGTTTACTTTTTTGTCAGTAAAAAATGATCAGGGCATTTTGGCAAGCAGAAATCACCCGCCTTTTCGCGGCTTAAAGAATTTCTTTACAAGAAATGGAGTCTTCAATAAGATGCATTTATCAAGTTCTGTGGCTAGAGCAAGCTCTGCAAGTGCTTTTATTGATACTGCATAAGCTGTTGCCATGTCTTGGTTTAACTAGCTAATAAATAACAAGATAAAGGATAAAGCATGGACAAAAAGTGGCTCATCCCACCGGGTCTGAATGCGGAGGAAAGCGAGGCTGTAGAAAGATTAAGTGAAGATCTGAAGGCGCCTGAACTGATCGCAGAATTGCTGTATCGAAGAGGCATGCGCAGCGAAAAGGAGATTGAGGAATTCTTCAATCCCAACCTTCTCAATCTGGAGGATCCATTCCTCTTTGAAGATATGAAGAAAGCGGTGGATCGCATCTTAATCGCGATCGACAAGGGCGAATTGATTACTATCTATGGGGATTACGATGTCGATGGCACCACTGCAACAGCTCTTTTGTATCTTGGTTTGAAGCGCATCGGCGCAAACATAGATTTTTATATTCCCCATCGTATGATTGATGGCTATGGGCTTTCTCATGCCAGTCTGGAGCAGATCCATGAAGCTGGCTGCAGCCTGATCATCAGCGTTGATTGCGGAGTGAACGCCCTGGAAGAGATCCGCTCCATACGCGATATGGGCATGGATATCATCATCACGGATCATCACAATCCCAAGGCAGAACTGCCTCCGGCTCTGGCAACGATCAATCCCAAGCTGCCGGGCTGCAGATATCCCTTTGGACATCTCGCGGGAGTGGGCGTGGCATATAAGCTCCTGATGGCATTGTATCAGACCATGGGCATCAATGATAGCGAGAATGTGCTGAAATACATGGATCTTGTAGCCGTGGGCACAATCGCCGATATCGTGCCACTGGTGGGCGAAAACCGCATCTTTGCCTCCATTGGTTTGCAGCATCTCATCGAAATGAAGAATCTGGGGCTGAATGCATTGATTCAGCTTTGCGGCATGGATCAGAAGACTTTGGATGCCACAGACATCGTCTTTGGCATCGCTCCCCGGATCAATGCTGCCGGCCGGATGGGTTCTGCCGCGATGGCTGTGGAACTATTGATCTCTACTGATGAAACTCACAGCATGGAGCTGGCCGAGATGATCGAGCGCGATAACTCGCTGAGGCAGCAGGAGGATCAGAAGACCTTTTATGAAGCTTGCGAGATTATCGAAAAGAAGTACAAGAACATCGAGGATACCCCCTGCATGGTGGTTTCTTCAGACGATTGGCATCAGGGCGTGATCGGGATCGTTGCATCCAAACTGGTGGAAAAGTATTACCGTCCGGTGATCATGATCTCGTTTAAGGATGGCTTTGGCAGTGGATCTGGGCGCTCGGTGGCGGATTTTGATCTCTTTTCGGCTCTGCAACACATAGAGCACAATCTGCACAGCTTTGGCGGGCATAAATACGCCGTCGGGCTCACGATCTATGAGGAATATCTGGATCGCTTTGAGAATGAATTAGCACGCCATGTGGCGGATAATCTGCAGTTGGAGCAGATCCAGCCGCCTTTGGTGGTTGATCACGAGATTGAGCTTTATGATATCAATGATTACCTGCTGGATGCAATCGAGCTCTTTGCTCCATTTGGTCCAGAAAACCATCGTCCTGTATTTATGACCTCTGAGGTCACGATCGCAAACTATCCATACAACGTGGGGCGTAACCATCTCAAATTGAAGGTAGTAAAAGATGGTGTCAGTCTCGATCTGATTGGCTACAATCTGGGAGACTACCTCACTCTGTTAAGGAAAAACAGTGTTATTGATATTGCTTACACTCTGGAATACAATCGCTTTGGCAATAAAACCAGCATCCAGGGGAAGCTCAGGGATCTGAAGATCATAGGAGTATGATATGAAAAGGTTCATCATCCCATTCGTACTAGTAGTCATGCTGTTTACTGCATGTTCTTCAAACAAAAAGACTCCTCCGATGGAGGTTGTGAATTTCCGCCTTACCGAAACGGTCGAATTTACCGAAAGAATTAGCAAGGCATATTACTATCCGGCAGGGAAAGCGGTCTATGCTATGAATCCCGAGACCCATCAGATTCTGATTCGCAAAGGGGATAAGCAGCCCAACGTCATCGGCGGCATTGGCTCGGGCAATACAAACTTCCTGGCTCTGGCAGATATTGCCATGGGACCTGAAGGCAGCATCTATGCCCTGGACAGCTCGCAAAGGCAGATAAAGCGTTTCAATCCCGACGGGAAATATTTGAGCAGCATGGAACTCAGCTACGTCCAACAACCTCAAAGACTGGCGTTGGGGACCGAGCAAAACGTATATGTCTACGATGCTGCGACCACCGAGATTATCGCCTTCAATTTACTTGATGGCAGCGAGTTATACCGCTTTGGGCGCTTTCAGCTGGAAAGGGTTGATCAGCTCTATGCAAATCGTGATTATGTGGTAGCTTACAATCGTAACAAGGATGAGAGCGCACTATTCTCCAGCCTGGGGCAGTTTATCTCAAACGATAGCGGACAGATCGTGTATGATGCATACAATAACGCAATCGGACTCTCAAATGAAGCTCTGGTGAGCAAGATGAGCGCAGCTTGGCTCCCGCTGACCGGACAGGCAAAGATCATGACCATCTCTCGTGATACCCTGGCCATTGTAGTGGATAGACAAGTAAGATTGCTCAAGCTGGATTATGCTCCGGTTTTTTAAGAACTACTATCTTCCCCTCTTTGCGGGGATTTTGGTCAGCCTCTCGCGTCTGCCGCTCAATCTGGGCTGGTTGGTCTTGATTGGTCTGGTCCCTTTATTGTGCTTTATCGATCGCAGGGAACATCGGGGATTTGAGCGCATCATCGCTGGCTTGCTCTTCTCTTTGGTGCAGATCGTCTTGGTTTTTTATTGGATCGCGTCAGTCACGCTTGGAGGGTTGATCGGTATTTGGCTGATCTTTGGACTTTATTACAGCCTTGTCTTTTGGGTTTTGGAGCGAGCCTGGCACAGGATGCCGGGGCTGAGGCTTCTCGTCGTGATAAGTGTCTTCGTAAGCTTCGAGTTTTTACAAAACTTCGGGCAGACCCGTTTCCCATGGTGGAATCTGGGTTATGCCTTGACCGATTATCTATCACTTTTGCAGGCTCTGGATCTGGGTGGGATGACCCTGTTGGCGATTTTGATCCTCACTTTTAACTACCTTTTCTTTTTGCTAGTCAGAAAACGCAGCAGGGCTATTGTCTGGATTATTGTGATCTTTGCAGTCTGGCGTTTTTATGGCGGTTACCAGCTTGCCAGGCTGTCGCATGAGTTGGAGCTTGGGCGACGGGAGATCCCCGTGGCTGTAATGCAGCCTTCGATCGAGCAGGATGATAAATGGGATGAAGCTCTATATCGGGATATCCTTGCTCGATATGACGTGCTTGGAGCAGAAGCGGCAAAGCAGGGGGTCGAGCTTCTCATCTTTCCAGAGGCGGCAATTCCGGATTACCTGATGATCAAGCCTGATATTCAGAATGATCTCAACCAGCTCATGCTCAAGCATCAGATCAGCATCTTCACCGGTTTTCCCCATGCCGAGATGGCTGCAAGGGATCATCCCATGCCATATTTGTCTTACAATGCCGCTGCACTGTTTTCTCCTGATGGCAGCGTTAGTGAGATGTATTACAAAAACATCCTGGTCCCGGTGGGCGAAAGGATGCTATGGCTTGAGCATTTTCCTTTTCTTTGGAGTTGGGAATTTGGACAGGCAAATTGGGAGTTTGGCACTCAGATCCCACGTTATGGCTTTCAAGATCTGAGCTTTTCGCCTTCCATCTGCTACGAATTGGCATTTCCCCATTTTTATCAACAGGCAAATTTTGAAGACAGTAATGGGGTATCCGCGAAGGCGGATTTCCATGTAAACATAACTAATGATGCCTGGTTTGGCACTTCATATGGGCCCTGGCTACACGCCACCATGACGAAGTATCGGGCGATCGAATCCCGCATGCAGTTTTACCGCAGTGCCAATACCGGAATCTCGATGATCGTAGACCCGTTGGGGCGTGAGATCGTCAGCACCGACCTCTTCGAGGTCTGCAATGTCACAGCTCCTTTATACAGCACTCCAAAGGTTCCGTTGTATCATAGGATCCACCGCTATCCCTGGATCTTTGTGGCGCTGAGTTTGATATTGTTTGGCTTAAGCTTTGGGTTTCCGAGGAGAGCTTCATGACAAAACAGTATTACACCATCGGCGAAGTTAGCAATCTGCTGGATGTAAAACCGCATGTTTTGCGCTATTGGGAGACCGAGATTCCTCTTATCCGGCCCAAAAAGAGCGGACATCAGAGGCGCTACAATCTGCAGCAGATCGAGACCCTGAAAAAGATCAAGGATATGCTCTATAATCAACGCTATACCATCGAAGGTGCACGGCAGAAACTCAGGCAGGACAAGGAACTCAAAGAAGAGATCCGTCGCGAAGCGGTTGCCAAACAAAAGAACAAGGTGGATGCTGCGATGCCGGCTATCGCCAAAGACCTTGCCGATCTACGTGAAGATCTCTTGCGCATCAAACGAAGCATTCAAGAAAGAAACAGGAAATAAAGAAAATGGAATTTCAAAAGATCATCCTCACTTTACAGGAGTATTGGGCTGAACAAGGCTGCAATCTCTTGCAGCCCTACGATGTCGAGATGGGCGCAGGGACCTTTCATCCTGCCACCTTCTTTGGGGCTTTGGGACCCAAACCATGTGCAATCGCCTATCCCCAAGCCTGCCGAAGACCCAAAGACGGACGATATGGTGAAAACCCCAATCGTTTTCAACATTACTATCAGTTTCAGGTGATCATCAAACCTTGCCCAGACGATATCCAAAATCTCTATCTGAAGAGTCTGGAAGCCATTGGGGTAAAGACCAGTCAACATGACATCCGCTTTGTGGAAGACGACTGGGAATCTCCCACTTTGGGAGCCTGGGGTCTGGGTTGGGAAGTATGGCTGGATGGTATGGAGATTTCCCAGTTTACATACTTTCAACAGGTGGGCAGCATGGATGTATATCCGATCTCAGTGGAACTCACATATGGCCTGGAACGTCTGGCGATGTATATTCAAGATGTATCGGACTACCGCCAGCTGGCATACAGCCGTCAGAGCAGCTATGGTGATCTATATTTTTATAAAGAACTGGAGTATTCTCACTACAATTTTGAGCTTGCCGATACGGCACTGCTTTTTGAGCTTTTCGGTAAATATGAGGCTGAGGCTTTGGCGCTGTTGAAACAGGATCTCGTCTATCCTGCATACGACATGCTGCTTAAAAGCTCTCACACCTTCAATCTGCTCGATGCCCGAGGGGTAATCAGCGTCACTGAGCGCGCAGCATACATCGGTAAGATTCGCAATCTCGCCAAAGCTTGCGCAGCCAAATACCTCAATAAATATGCTCAGGAGGAGAAATGAACCACCGCTTTACAGGGCTTCTAAAAAGCCTGGAACCTGTATCCGAAGAAATGCTGCAAGTATATGTATACCAGGAGCTAACAGGCAATTTTGCCGCAGTAGTCATTCTAGACGAGGATCCTACAAGCCTGGATAAGCTCGTTCCCATGGCTAGATATGTACACAAGCACAAGTTGGCTCTGCCATTGGTCATAAACCGACGCTTCATCCAATATTCGCTTGATTCATATCCCCTTGAGTTTATCAATATCACCAGTTCCCAAAGCATCAACCTCTTGCTCAAGGAAGATCTTCTGGCAGAGCTAAAGATCCGCCCGGCAGATGTCCGCCTGCAAATGGAGCGGGAATTCAAGAGCAAATGGCTGCTGACCCGGCAAATGCTCCTGGATGGCAATCTCTCCTCCCGTAATCTCAAGGAAACCATGCACCTTTCCATCACTGCCCTGATCCCGGCGATTAAAGGATTCTTCTTCCTCGCCAAGCAACCATATCCTCAGTCCATCAAAGCCCTCTTTGAACAAGCTGCACTGATCAGCAAAGTGGATCTGAGTGCCCTTGACCGCTGGCTGGAAGAATCCTCTCTGGAACTGGCTGATGCAGAACGCTATCTAACAATCTTGAACAAGCTCACTGAGCTGATGGAGACCTACCCGGTAGAACCATGATTCAAAGTAAGTTCAAGCTTATGGATTCCTCCGATCCAGTGATCGCTATGGCGATCCATAATGGCAACAAGATCCCCCAGGCATTACAGCCATATATGGCAATATCCGAGGAAGATCGCTTGCGAGAAGAAGACCCCTTTACCGGAAAGATCGCAGATCACTTCTCAAATAGCATTGTCGTGGAGAGCAGCCGCTTCGCCGCGGATCTGAATCGCCGCCGTGAATCTGCAGTCTATCTTGAGCCCAAAGACGCCTGGGGACTAACTGTGCGTAGTTCAGATTATCCCTCTACCATGACCCCCTTGCTGCTATCCAGTTACGATAACTGGTACAATGCTCTCAGCTATCAGATCGAAAGACTTCTGCAGATACATCCCTTTCTGTATATCCTGGATCTGCATAGTTACAACCACCGGCGGGAAGGAGCAGATGCGCCACCGGATCCACAATCCGAAAACCCGGATATCATACTGGGACGCAGCAATATGCCCGAAGAGCTATACCCTCTGGTGGAGATCCTGCGCCAAGGTCTGGATGGACAGGTTTTTATGGATTCGCGGCTCGATTGCCGGGTAGATGTGAAGTTTCCCGGAGGCAATTGGCGCGTTTTCTGCATGATAAATATCCAACAAAGCTGATCTGCATCGCGGTGGAGTTCAAAAAGATCTACATGGATGAATGGAGCGGCAGCCTGGATCACACTGCGTTTGTCTCCTTGCGCAAGATCTTTCTTAAGGCAGTGCAGGATTGGATGGAGCGGCAGCTTTCCGATTCCAAGGCTTAGCAGATACAAAGGCTTCGCTGTAAGCAAGGCGAGCAGCTATTTCTGCGCTTGATTCTTCTTGATCTGAGCTGTGCTTTCCCGCAAGTAAAAGGGTTCCAATTCCGCCAGAGCATCACCTTCATAGCACTTTGGCTTTAGCAGCTCAGCCAAAGAAAAGAGGGCATCCGCTTTGGGGATGTGGTAAAAATCATCGGCAAAATCCAAAGAAAGCGATGCATCCTGGAAGAGCTTTCGGACGATCCCGGCTCCGCTTCCAGTGACGATCGCGCCCTTAAGATCCCAAGCTCGAATCTCTTCCGGAGAGATCACTCGCGGAGGGATGATCGGGCGTAAATCGGGATCATACAAAGCCACATAGACTTCCTTCATCCTGGCATCGATGACGCTGAGGATATTGCGATTGGCGATGCGACATGAAAGAGCTGCCAATTGCAGGGAATCGAAGGTATAGACCGGGATCT
>Ga0334901_1003300_pt1 | contig 12417 bp, 7 predicted proteins | sample GraSluR3_MG_3_FD_207216 | JGI IMG/M metagenome (GOLD analysis project Ga0334901, IMG submission 207216) | Sludge microbial communities from methane-producing bioreactor in Wageningen University, Netherlands - Granular Sludge_15_08-R3 | ecosystem: Engineered > Bioreactor > Anaerobic > Unclassified...
GATCCTCCTTAATAAGATCAGGATATTATCCATGCTATCAAAGCACTGGATATTTGTTTTTTTGTCAATCTCTTTTTTAGCGTGCTTCCCTTTATCACAGCATGCACGCTCGCATCATCTCCCAAAAAGCATTGGCACCATGTTTGATCGCTCCCGAAAATAGGTCCGAAATGCGTCACATATAACAAGGGGGTCAGCCTTCACTGCCCCCCCCTTATTGGCTCTATAAATACGGGTTGGCTCTACGTATATTGCAGTCTATAGAGGTCGTAATACAATCCCTTTTGATCCAGGAGTTCAAAGTGAGATCCTTCTTCCACCACTTTGCCTTTGTGCAGCACGAGGATGCGATCCACATGCTGGATGGTGGAAAGACGATGAGCAATAATGATGGAGGTGCGCTCTTTGATGATCTTTTCCAAAGCGTCCTGGATCAAAAGCTCGGTCTCGGTATCGATATTGCTGGTGGCTTCATCCAGGATGAAGATAGAGGGGTTGTATGCCAATACTCTGGCAAAAGCGATCAGCTGGCGCTGTCCCGTGGAGAGCGTGGCTCCCCGCTCCATCACCGGTTCATCATATTTGTGTGGTAATTGCTGGATAAACTTATCGGCGTTTACATATGTGGCCATCCGCCGTATCTCCTCAGGGCTCAGCTTATCGTTGTTCAAAGCGATGTTTTCGCTGATGTTTCCGCTGAAGATAAAGACATCCTGCTGCACGATACCCACGTTTGAACGGATATCCGAGAGTGCATATCTATCCAATGCTTTACCATCGATGAGGATGCGCCCCTTTTGATAAGGATACATGCCCAGGATCAGGTTTACGATCGAGGTCTTGCCGCTGCCGGTGTGCCCCACCAGGGCGATCTTTTCGCCCGGTCTGATCTTAAAGCTCACGTCTTTGAGCACCCATTCATCGTGGTTGTAGGCAAGCCAGACGTTCTCAAATTCGATCTCCCCTTCCAGCTTCACGCCGGTGGCGAGCTCTTCCCGATAATCATCCGGCTCCAGATCCATCAGGTCAAAGATGCGTTCAGCGCCGGCAAGAGCTCCTTGCAGCACATTAAACTTCTCGCTAAAGTCGTTGATGGGTTGAAACAGCTTTCGCACATACTGGGTAAATGCCATCAAGAGACCGATGGTGATTGCATTGCGCAAGATCTGGCCACCACCATACCAGATGATCAGTGCCACTGCTATCTGTGAAGATACGTGGATGATTGGTCTGAAAAAAGCAAAGAGCCTGAGCTGCTTCATCGAAGTGAGGAAGTAAGTATGGTTGATATTGGAAAATTCATCCCGCTTGTGGCTGTATTGATTGAAGAGCTGGATGATCTTCTGTCCGGCGATGTGCTCTGCCAGAGTGGCATTGAGCTGAGCCAGATACTTGCGTACTTCGCGGTAGATCACCCTGGTCTTGCTCCGAAATACTGCAATCACCCAGATCAAGAGCGGCAGGATCGCCATGCTCACCAGTGCCAACTGCCAATTCAGGATCAGCATGAGTACCACGATCGCAATCACCAGGATCACGTCCTGCACGATGGTGATGACTCCTGAGGCCAGCATCTCATCGATGGCGCGGATGTCATTGGTCACGCGGGTCACCAATCTGCCCACCGGGTTCGTATCAAAGTACTTAGTCGGCATTTTTTGCAGATGGGCAAAGACATCGTGTCGCAGATCGTTCATCGCCTTTTGAGAGAAAGTGGTGGTCATCACTGCTTGCGTGTATCCTGCGATAAACCTGATAATGATTATCACCAGATAGATGAGCGCCAGATACATCAGCGAGCGCGAAGAATCCTTGCGCACCGCCAGTCGTTCATCTTTTGGCAATTCCTGCAAGCGCTCACGGGATACCGCGATTTTTCCTCCACCGATGTAAAAGTAGCCGTTCAGCTCGCGGATGGCTTGCTCCGGATTTGTGTCCAGAACCAGATATTTATCCAGAATCTGGATGATCTCCGGTTTGGCATCCACCAAAAATACAGTTTTGGAGCTGATGATGCCTTCTTCTTCAAGGCTGTCCAGCTCAGGGCGATCCATGCGGTTTTGATCAGCAGAGGAGATCACTACAAAGTGGACTCCTTCGTGCGTATATTCTGTGAGTTTCAAAAATGCATAGCGCTCCATGAAGTCCTGATAGCGGGCTTCATCGTGGAAGATCGCGATGGATTTATCCGAAACGATGTGATCGTCGATTGCAGTACGCTCGATCAAAGGCAGGATCAATTCTGCGCCGGTCACCAGCATCAACACCAAAAAGGAGATGATCACCCATTTTATATAAGGTTTTAGATAGTGCGCCATCCGGGAGAAGAGCCGGTGATCGTAGATCCTATATTTCAGATCGTCGTTGGCAAAGCCGTGTCCGTGTCCGCCGTGCATCATGCTTCATCCTCCTCATTTTCCAGTCGCGCCCGAATTCTCTGTTTCTCATAGAGATCGTAGTAGATTCCACGGCTGCGCAGGAGAGATTCATGATTTCCTCGTTCCTTGATCACGCCTTCATCGAGCACGATGATCTTATCAGCATGCTGGATCGAGGATATGCGGTGAGCGATGATAATGGTAGTCTTGCCTTTGCGATCTTCGATCAGGCGTTCCAGGATCTGCCGCTCGGTCTTGGTGTCCACGGCGGATAGCGCATCATCCAGGATCAAGACCTGGGGATCGGTTAAAAGCGCACGGGAGATAGCAACGCGCTGTTTCTGTCCTCCCGAAAGGGTGATGCCGCGCTCTCCGACCATCGTTTCAAACTTATGATCAAAGTCGTTGATCTCTTCATAGACGCTGGCGATGCGGGCTGCAGTATATACATCTTCATCGGAGGCATTGGGATTGCCCAGGCGGATGTTGTTTGCGATCGTATCGCTAAAGAGGAAGATATCCTGCGGCACCAAAACCATCTCCTTGCGCAGTGTCATCAGAGGAATCCGATACAGATCCCGATCATCGATGAAGATGCTGTTTTTGGGAGGATTGTAGATGCGCACCATGAGCTCGATCAGGCTCGTCTTGCCGCAGCCGGTGGGGCCCACGATGGCAAGGGTCTTGCCCGCATCAATGCAGGTGCTGATATCCTTGAAGATCCACGCCAGATCTTCACCATAACGGAAGCTGAGATTCTTGATCTCGATCTTACCCTCAATGCTGGTAATGGACATATCCGCTTCGCTGTCGTCAATCTCAGGTACTTCGGCAAAGATATGGTTCAGACGCTTCAGTGAAGCCGTGCCACGCTGATACATGTCCACGATCCAGCCTATGGCGATCATCGGCCAGATCAGCATGCCCAGATATTGGAAGAAGGCGATAAAGCCACCGATGGTGATGTCTCCACGGATGGCAGCTCTGCCGCCAAAATACAGGGTGATGATCATCGAACAGGCGATCACAAAACTTTGGAAAGGATGGAAAAATCCGGCGATCTTCGCCATCGATATATTCTGCTTTACAAAGACCTCGGATACTTCGTCAATCTTGCTCAGCTCGCTCTTTTCCTGGCTGAAAGCTTTGACGATGCGAATCCCGGAGATGCTTTCCTGGATCTTGCCACTCATGGCGGCAAAACTGGCCTGCACCTGGGCAAATTTCTTGTGCATCCGTTTGCCGAAATAGCCGATGGTGAAAGAGAGGAAGGGCATCGGGATGATCGCCAATAGCGTGAGTCTCAGATCAATCGAGACCATAAAGGAAAAACTGGCAACCGTCATCAGGATGATGTCCATCGCTGCAATCAGACCCATGCCAAACAGCATCCGCACAGATTGCAGATCATTTGTGGCATAAGCCATCAAGTCCCCGGTTTTGCTCTTGTTAAAGTAATTCTGCGAAAGGCGCAGAAGGTGACTGTAAAAATCCTGTCGCAAACTCTGCTCGATGCGGTGAGAATTTCCGATGATCAATATGCGCCAGAAATACCTCAATACCATGACTGCCAGTGCCAACGCTATGATTAGCGCGGCTATCCAGAGCAATCCGGTCGAGTCTATCGAGCGGCTTTGGATGCTATCGATGGCATACTCCATCACCTTTGGAGTGATGAGCTGTACCACATCCACCAGGATCAGCATTACTATGCCACCCAGGATTTGTTTGTAACTTTTCTTCAGGTAAGGAAGAATAGTGTCAAATGTGCGCATTCAAATATTATCCTTGTCTTAGATTACGGGATTTTCCTGCATTTTCTTGCCAAAGCAGAACCTTATAGGAATGCCAAGAACGCGCGATTGCGTATTTTGTCAATCGCTTTTATTTCAAAATCCCACATACTCAAATCGCAAACAGCAGCATCAGGAACAGATACGCGCCGCATACAAGCTGATCCCATAGCGGCTAAAAAAAGAGAAAATCATAGCTGCTTTTCCCTCTTTGTCTCCCACTACTTTTGTAGTCGTCTAATGGGAGAGAAGCGGGGAAGAGGCGTGAGCGCCTTGCAATGAAAGATGCATTTTGTATCACGAATATGCAGCGCACAGTCTCTTTGCCAAGCCTGGATTCCACCTTTCGCCAATGCCATATCCGAGCTTGCCATAGCTCCGAAAATCCTTGACCAAAAAGCATGCTTATCCAGAGATGAACATGAAATCAAGAGGGGGACTGCTCGTGAGAATAGCAAAAATCTGCCTTATCATCATCGCCAGCCTATGCTTTAGCCGGCTGTATTCAGTGCGGATCTCGGCGAGGGTATGCTCAATATCCGGATCCCCTCTAGCCGGAGTATCTGTATATGATGGCAAGCGCTTGATTCTCACCGACGACAGCGGCCACTTTAGCATCGATACCCAGGCAGACAGTCTGCATTTCACGCGATTGGGCTATGAGCCGCTCAGCCTTCATACGCAAACGATCATGGACGAGGTAGTCATGATCGATCAAGAGCTAAAGCTTCCGGTGATCAGGGTCTGGGATAGGGCAGAACAAGCCTCATTGCAGACGGTAAACAGCAGCCTCATCTATCCCGATACAAATTCCGGCAGTTCATCAGCTGCGGATCTGCTCTTGAGACACTCAGCCTTTGGCAGTGCCGATGTGCCGCTCAGCGGTGAGTATCAGAGCGTTTCTCTCCTGGGAGGACTCAGCCGCCATAGCCTGGTCATGTTGGATGGAGTAGCGCTAAACAGTCCGGGAGAAGCTTTTGATCTCTCCCGCATCCCGGCGTCTCAGATCTCGCATATCGAGATCATCAAAGGCGCATCATCGGTCTATGGCGGATCATCTGCCATCAGTGGTATCATCAACATCGTCACCAAAAATCCTCAAAGTCGTCTGGGTTTCGAGCTGGAAGGGGGCATGGGGTCTTTTGATTTATACTCTCAGCGTTATCGCAGCTATTTTGCTTCAGAACGCCTCAGCCTCAGCGCTGAATATTCGCACTATGAGGCAGAAAATGACTTTCCCTATGAGACGGACTTTGCAACCGAGGATTCACCCCGGCGGGTCAACAACAGCAAAGCGGCAGACTATTTCTTTTTTAAGGCCGCCTATGGTTCGGAAAATAGCTACTACCAAGCGGTGGTAAATTATGATTCATACCGGCGGCAATTGCCCGGACCGGTCAGCTTTCCCATGCTCTACGACGATGCCCGGCAGACAGGATCCAACCTCCTGAGCAAGCTGTCATGGGTGCACAAAAAAGGTGAGTTCAATCTGGAATCGATCCTGGCTGTGGACATCAAGGAAAAGACCTACGCAAATCTGGAATCTTCCAGCCCCTTTGCCCGTGCTCATGAGGGGCAGGACTACGTAAGCCCGCTCTGGCAAAACAAACTCTCGTATCTGAGAGGACCGCTGGCACTTTCCCTTTCCGGCGAGCTAAACCCGATCTACTATCGCTATCAAAATCTGCTTCAAGAAGCAGCAGATGGCTTTGAACGCTATGACAATGCGGCGCTCTCTGCCGGAGTCAAATATGAGAGCGGCATCAGCCTTGTGCAGCACAGCACAGCGCTGGCAATCAGGCAGGATTGGGCGCAACAAGAGCGTCATCCCAGCTGGAGAATCGAAGAGCAGCTCAGCTTTTATCTGCCCATTGAGATAGCGCTGAAGGCAAACCTGGGAACGGCGTTTTCATTGCCCTCGCTCTTTGATCTGCACTATATCGGCGATAGCCAGACCCAGACCAGCCCGGATCTAAAGAGCGAAAGTTCTTTTGGCTGGGATCTCGGCATCAGCTTTTCGCATGCGCTTTTTTTGCTGGAAGCTGCTTACTATCGCAGCGAAGTGGACAATCTCATCCAATGGCGACAATATTTCTTTAATGGCTCCACCTGGCGTCCTTTCAACGTGGGTAAGGCAGAGATCGAGAATTGGGAGTTTCGCATGCAAGTCTTTCCGCTAAAGAATCTACGTCTGGAAGCCGATCTGCTACTCAGCGAAGCGCGTGACCGCTCCCGCCGGGAAGATGGCTCATTGGCAGCTACTTACGGGAAATATCTGCCCTATAGCCCCAAAAATCGCAGTGCCTTCAGTGTGGTATATGAGACGCCTGGCTATGGCGTCAGCATGATCTACAACCGTGTGGGAGAGCAATATAGCACAGTGGATAATCTCGCTGGGGCGATGCCCGCCTTCGACGCATTGAATCTGCATGGCTATCTGCACAAGGATATCGGGGACTTTGGCGCTCGCATCTCCCTGCAATTGAACAACATCCAGGATAATAGCTATGAGATCTATGCGCATATCCCCCAACCGGGGTTTAGCTGGCGCGCCGGGCTCATGCTCAGCTATCAATTGGGTTTGTGAATCTTGTAGCGTTTGGGCTTCATCGGCTTGCATGCTAGAGCAGTTATCAGCTGCAATCACAAGAAAGTTCTTGCCAAAATTGGCAATCATAAAATCATGGTATCTCAGACTAAATATAAGGACTTAAATATGGCATCAATGGCTGATATACGCAATGGCATGGTGATAGACTTCAAGAACGACCTCTGGGAAGTGGTGGAATTTCTCCATGTAAAACCAGGCAAAGGTCCCGCCTTCATGCGCTCCAAACTCAAAAGCCTGCGCACTGGAAAACAGATCGACAATACCTTCCGGGAAAGCGATTCTTTTGATGAAGTCCGCGTGGAACGCACCAAAAAAGAATACCTCTATCGTGATGGAGATTTCTTTGTCCTGATGGATACCGAGACCTACGAGCAAATGCATGTGGAGAAAGCGACCATCGGAGATGCCGAAGAGCTGATGATGGAAAACATGGAAGTGACCATCGCCACCACCCCCACCGGAGAAATCCTGGGCGTGGAACTGCCCACGACCGTGGTGATGAGCATTGCCGAGTGCGAACCAAATGTAAAAGGAAATACTGCCTCCGGCAGCGGAAAAGTAGCCTTCACGGAGACCGGACTGCGCCTCATGGTTCCCTTCTTTGTGGAAGCCGGAGAAAAGATAAAGATCGATACCCGCAGCCGCGAGTACATCGAAAGAGCATAAGAAAAAGAGGATATAAACATGGGAAAAGTAAAAAGCTTTGCCGCTAAACTGGCTCACGATATGAACAAAGGGGGCAAGGTAATGTGCCCGGTGTGCAATACCGAAATCAAACGCGTCAAGATCATCCAAAACCGTAAAACTGATGGCACCTGGCGCCCCGACAAACTCTTTGTGCAGATCTGCAAATGCAACGAAGCTGACGTGATGAGTGGGAAAAACATCTAAACTCAGCTGATTTAAGCAAAGAATAACCCTAGCTTCGGCGGACTACGGTCCGCCTTTTTTTTTGCCCCACGCAAACACTTCATGTTTCCGCGGGGACCCCGACTTCACCCCAAGAAAAATGCGATGCATTTCCCTGGGGACCCCGACCACCGCTAATCTTAGAATCCTGCGCAGCATAGCGTAGGTGCGGCTTGTAGCCGCACGATTGGCTGTAAGTGTTTAGAAGCGAGTACTAAGTTGGGCAGTTAAAAACTGCCCCTACTTTAGTAGATGCGGCATCTTGCCGCATTATCCAAAACGTCAGGATGACGTTTCCACAAAAAAAGCCGCAGGATTCAAGCGAAGCCTGCGGCTGTATTCCTAAGCCCTAAAAGCTTATTTTACGATTACCATTTTCTTGGTTTGATTCATGGAAGGTGTGCTGAGTTTATAGAAGTAGATGCCGCTGGAGCATGCATTTCCTCTACTATCACGTCCATTCCATTGCAGGTTGTGGTTTCCTTCATTTACTTTGAAGCTCTTCACTGCCTGACCAACGATATTGTAGATGGTGACTGTGCCGCTTTCTCCGGCCTTGATGGAAACATCAATATTGGTATTGTTGTTTGCCTTGAAAGGATTCGGATAGGCATTGCTCATCACGGATTGAGCGGGCAGATCCGGAACTACTTCACCGGTGACTTCCACGATTTGCGGACCGAAGAAGGTGCTGTGACCGTAATCTGCAGCTTCCAGCCAATAGTAGTAAGTATTATTGGGGAATACTTCGTGATCTTTCTCATTATAAACCTGAGTGGTAGAAGTGTTTCTAGCCGGGATCATAGTCGGAGTGATCAGCAGGGCTGTTTCCGGATTGTCGGTCTCGTTACGATACACTCTGTAACCCATCAGGTTTGTCTCAGATTCACTGATCCAGGTGAGTTCCACAAAACTCTGGGCGATGAGCACGGCATTGAAGGAGCTAAGCTCTACCGGCAGAGTGGGATCAGCATCACCCAAGACGATCGGAACGGTAACGTTTTTGTCGCCACCGCTGATGATGAATGTAATGGTGCCATCATCATTGGCTACAGCATGCCATTCGCCATTGGCAAAATATGCGCCCCAAGGAGCTGTGGTATTGAATACCACTGTCCAGGGACCTGAGCCAGTAAGCTCAAGGACATATTCGCCCATGACAATCATGTTGTCATTTGGGAACTGCGGAACTACGCCATCTTCTACGATATTGGCAGAACCACCGCTGATGGTAACGGTATCGCTACCTTCACCGATAGAGGTTTCCACATCTTCGGGGATGTCATATTCGCCGGCTTCCTCAAAATCTGCCAGGAACCGGGGGCCGATCTGCATATCTGCATTGTACTGGCCAACCAGACAGGTAAGGTCGAAGGCACCGGTCGGGATCGGGGTATCTGCATAATCCGCACTGGGGAAGGTGCGCATAGTAAGGGTTGTAACGCCATCTGTAACGTTTAGGTTTTGAGCGTTTGAAGAGAAGTTGCCAGTAGGATTCACCACGGAAAGACCCATCACCTTGATCAGTTTTGCCTGATCATCAGATGTGAGGCTATCCAAAGTACGAATCTCGGGAACTACGATATTGCCTGTGGAAGTGGCAGCTCCAGGATCAGCTACTGGAAGGAATTGCATCAGGCCACTATACACATTCAATGTGCCGGCGATGCCGGTGATGCCATCATAGAGGTCATATGTAGTTGTGATATTGCCGGAGTTGTCATCGATCAAGATCGCAGCAGTATCATCCTGGATGTACTTTTGGTTCCTGGAGCTCTGCTGGAAGGTGAGGATTGCTTCGCCGGTGAGGCTGTATACAGTGCCATCTGTCGCGCCTTCACGCAGACTTGCTATATCTTCTACAAAGGTGGGGAAGCTGTAGGTGGCAGTGCCAACCAAGCTGGTCATATAGCCTGCAGCGTATCCAACTGCTTTGACGGTGGTATCTGTATCGATCGTGAAGGGACCAGTATAAATAGTGCCTTCGGTATCGGTGGGATCAGTGCCATCCAGGGTATAGCGGATGGTTGAGTCATCGGTATCACAGGTGATAGTGACCTCGACGCTGCTGTAGTAAAGGCCGCCATCAGGGGCAATCACAGGTGTGGCTGCATATTGAGCATCTGGAGTATAATCGTGACTGCCTATATAATCGAAGGTGTTGTTGGGATACACTATCCATTCGCTATCTGCAGACGAAGTACCGAAAGAACCCAGATTGACCGGATTGCCTTGAGTGATGGTGGGCTTGCGTACCAGAGTTTGGTCGGCAGTAGCATTGTTGATGCCAGCTACAGGCCATCCTGTGCCAGGATCATTTCCAATCTCACCAAAGACATCAATGATCGTTTCGGTCGGGATATAGATCAGCGCCAGTGCATCGTCGCCATTGAAGTTTGCGACACTGTTATTCGTGATGTCTGCAACATCCAGGATGTCTTGAGCTGCTGATCCGTGTGAGATAACATATACTGCCTGAGAGGCAAGATTGCCACTCATCACCAGAGTTTGGCCGGCAGATGAATTTCCATTGAAATAGGCTTCAACTCTGTAATCTGAGAGATCGACAGGGTCATCAGAGGGGTTGAAGATCTCAATGGCCTTATTGAAACTGCTTCCCTCAATGTACTCACTGAAGAAGAGGTTTGCCATTGTCGGAGGCGCACTATCGATCACTACTTCAAATGTGACAGATGCCGCTTCACCAAGACCTCTGGTATCGGTCTGGGCATAGCGGTCTGTAGTTTTCACTCTGACGGGGCTGTAGGATCTGCCAGTAACAGCATTGGTGAAAGCTCTCACCTGGAAAGTGTATTCACCATCTCCCAAAAGCGGAGTGTCATAAGTAGTTCCTACTTGTGTGTCCCATTCTTCCTCGAGCCATTTCACTTCATAACCATGAGGAGTGGGGCCATCTCCGGGAATCCAGGTGATGGTAATTGACTGCTCCTCTTCCCATTCAAAGGTCTCGCCCTGAGCAGGATAAGTGATGTTCGGAATTCCAGGATCCTGGACAACGGGAGTGCCTACGAAGTTCAAGTCCTGGTCAGAATCACCCTGCCAGAAGTATTCTTCAGGATCAAAGGTGTATCCTGCCAACATTACACTGTAGGTTCCAGCAACGGTTGCATCGAATGGAGTTACTTCGCCGGTATCGACTTCATCCAAATAGATTGAAGCTCCAGTTGGATTAGAACTTATCGAGAGGATATTGGGCTGAACCCCTGGCTCAAACATGTTGAGGGGAAGGAACCAGGAGTCATCACCGTATAGCCAAACAGCAGCTGAACCGGTTGGAGCAATTTGGGTTCTCTCTATTGTGTTGGTTTCAGGATCAGTATTCCCAAGATAAGTTAATACTATGTGAAACTCTCTACCTTCAGGGACATTACCTGCTGTCGGAAATCCCTGAGCGTCAAAGAATAGCCATGCTACATCACCACTGGGGCCTGCAGCAGTACATACTCTTAAGAAGTTTGTTATTGTTGTATCTGTATTCATTTCATCACCAGTCAAGACATCGGTAACAGTTACGGAAAAATCTGAATCGTGATCTGGTGCGGTAGGGGTCGCAGGGGTATCTACATACTCCATGATGTCTCCATCAGTTATTTGTAACTGAGTGTAAAACGATCTGGGAGCATAAGCGAAGGCACTAAGGGCCAAAGTAAGTATAAATGTTACAAGCAATATTTTTTTCATCTTCGACTCCAATTATTTCTTTGCGCTTTTGCCTTGAATGGCGCGTCCAGAGGGGGCTGGCCATGTTCCAGCTGCATCGATATTAACCCAAAGAGGATCGCCGATTATCGTAGCGAAATCTGCAGTCCAGCCACCCCAAGGGTTTGCATCAATAACAACCCATATTTGATTTGCGCTGTCATAAAACCCCATAGTAGAGGCACCAATATCATCACCAACCAGGCTGGCAAGATTCAGATCGCTTTTATCTAGTGGAAGCATGATCATATTGTTTCCTGCAACCAAGTTGTATGACGGCAATAACGCAGGGATGTCACCCAAACTGTAGAATGATGTCTCAGTGGCTGTGTTTACCCATAATGCTTGACCGTTGTTTACATTGAAATCTGCAGTCCAACCACCCCATGGGTTAGCATCAACAACAACCCATAGCTGATTTGCACTGTCATAATAGCCCATGGTCGAAGCACCAATATCGTCACCAAGTTCACTAGCCATGGCATAGGGCTGATCCATGGGCAGAGCGATGGTGTTGTTTCCTGCTACCAGTTCATATTTTACATATCCCACCACTTCGGAGGGAGCGGATTCGACCGCTATCAGGGAACCCACAAAGAGCAGGGCGAGAAGCGGTAATAGTAATTTCTTCATAAGATTCCTCCTAAAAAGGATCTTTTAAAAACCAAAATTCAATCGTTTTTTCTGCCCATCGAATGTCGCAGGCAGCGAAAAACTACGTTGTGTCTTTGTCCGTAGCAGCTCAAAAGCGCTACGGGGAACAGTTTTGAAAACCATAAACACTGTATCATCGCACATTATATATAGTGATAGGATTTATTATCACAATGACTACTCTGCTGTCTGCTAATAAGCTGTCAAGATCTAAATATGGATTAGTAGAGATTTTTAGCAGATCTTTGTGGAAATTTGGAAACAGGTAGCTGGAGTGCAGTCTTTCGCATCCAGATAAAAGAGCATAGATGTCTTAGTTCAAAGTGATTTACGGAATGCCCGGTATGATCTG
>Ga0334901_1003303_pt1 | contig 12414 bp, 9 predicted proteins | sample GraSluR3_MG_3_FD_207216 | JGI IMG/M metagenome (GOLD analysis project Ga0334901, IMG submission 207216) | Sludge microbial communities from methane-producing bioreactor in Wageningen University, Netherlands - Granular Sludge_15_08-R3 | ecosystem: Engineered > Bioreactor > Anaerobic > Unclassified...
TGACCGTGCTCTCACCGTGTGATGCCGTGGAGACCGAGATGATGGTGAAAGCAATGGTGGAATCTGACGGCCCCATGTACATTCGGATCAACCGGAACGATCTGCCGGTGGTCACCGACCCGAACGCAGAGTACCACATTGGTAAAATGACGCAAATGGTCGATGGCAAGGATGTTGTCGTCTTCGCTACCGGCATCATGGTTCAGCACTCCATGGAAGCTGCCAAAACCCTCGAAAAAGAGGGAATATCCGTTCGCGTGGTGAATGTCAGTACGATCAAGCCGTTGGATACCGATGCTCTCATGACCTATTGTGCAGGAGTGAAGGGTGTGGTGACAGCCGAAGAACACAGCGTAATCGGAGGTCTGGGAAGTACTGTCTGTACAGCACTTCAGAGAAGTCGATTGCCTATCGAAGTACTCGGAGTGGAAGATTGTTATGGAACCTCTGCTGAGAACTACTCCATTCTCTTGAAACATTTTGGGTTGGAGAGTGGAAATGTCGCACAGAAGGTCAGGAGTGTCCTGGCCGCGAATTGAGGAGTATCTACATGAAGATTGGATTTATTGGATTAGGGATCATGGGTAAGCCCATGGCGAAGAATCTGTTGAAAGCAGGGTACGCTCTGGTGGTGAACGACATCAACCAGGATGCAGTAGCCGAAGTAGTAGCCGCCGGTGCCCAGGCACTTTCCACAGCGAAGGACGTGGCCGCAGCGAGTGATGTGATCATCACCATGTTGCCGAACTCCCCGCATGTGAAAGAGGTGGTCTTGGGCGCGAATGGCGTGGCAGAAGGAGCGAAGCAGGGCTCGATCGTGGTGGACATGAGTTCGATCTCCCCGATTGTGAGTCGGGAAGTCTCTGCAGAGCTGGAGAAGCAGGGCGTGGTGATGATCGACGCTCCGGTATCGGGAGGGGAACCTAAGGCGATTGACGGTACGCTGGCAATCATGGTGGGAGGCCCCGAAGATGCTTTTGCGAAGGTGGAGCCGATTCTCCAGAAGATGGGAGCGAGCGTGACCTTGGTAGGCGAGATCGGGAGTGGAAACATCACGAAGTTGGCGAACCAGATCATGGTTGCCTCGAACATAGCGGGAATGGCAGAAGCGCTTGTGCTTGCCACGAAGGCCGATGTTGATCCGGAGAAGGTGTTCAAGGCGGTACGAGGAGGACTGGCAGGGAGCACGGTGCTCGATGCGAAGGCGCCCTTGGCACTAGCAGGGAACTTCAAACCTGGCTTCCGAATCGACCTGCACATCAAGGACCTGCAGAATGCGCTGGATACCGCACAGAGTGTGGATACACCGACACCGATTTCCCAGTCCGTTATTGAGATGATGAGAAGTCTCTCCTCCGATGGAAATGGGTCCGATGATCATGGTGGCCTGATTCAGTGGTACGAAAAGCTCGCAAAGACTGAAGTGCGCTCATAACTATTTTTCTACGTGAACCTTACGGCCGTCTGTCTCGAGAGTTTCAGGCGGCCGATTTTTACCAGCGAGAGAAAATCAGTCAATCGAATCTTGGAAAACAACCGGTTTTGTAGACAGTGTGCAAAGGATTGCCTTCACCAAGTGTTCATGAATCTCCCCAGCCTCTCTGGTTCTCGTGTAATGGCGCTTCTCTCTAGGCGATATCTATCTGCAGATAAAGTAGATATATGATAAAATTCCGACGATTGACACCACTTTGTCTCGCATAGTATTCTTGCCCCATGGATATACATGAAGTAACACTTCCGCATTTGCTGAACTGCATACAGGAAGAGAATCCTGTCATTACAGGGTATTTGCTCGACGATACACTCGATGATCGGGCTCTGGTCGTGCGTTTGCAAACTCACTACACAGAGATCATGAAGCGTGACTTTCCAGAGGCTTGGAGCTATTATACGCAGGAGAAGAGTGACTATGAATCATTCTTCGCATTGACTTGGCGGTCGTTCGCCTTCATTAGGGTCATGGATCTGCTGGATCACGAGGGGCAAAGTTTTGAGGATGGGAATCTGCAAGGAGAGACTGTGATCTCCCAGCCAGTTTCGCTCTTGCGAAAACTGCTTCGTGGCGAGCCGTGTGAAGCCAACATCGACTTTGTGCTCGATGTATTGCACCTACTACGTCAACTTAACGGTCGAGAGGTGCAGAATCTTCCCAGTCGTAACACCGTGTACGAATGGACCGAAAGACACCCCTCCGGTCTTGATCCCGAAGTCGTAGCATGGCGAGCAAAGAACAAAGATCGTATTGTTCGTCTTCTGGTAGAACGGATCAGGGAGGAGAGCACAGCAGCACGTGCTTCGAAAATTTACCACTTCAAAGGTGAGCTCACCGATGCAGAGGCACGCAAGCAAGTGCTTACCTGGTGGAGAGAGGACCGATTCCATCTGAGATTTGCAGTAAGAAGTGCCGATGAAGTGAATCGCTACCTAGATAACTCTGTGGATGAACAGACCATGCAGATCATGCATGCTGCCGAAGAACGGGGCATACCAGTCTTCGCAACTCCCTATTTCCTCTCACTGATCGATACGAGGCCCAGAGAGCAACGGGAGCACCCGTTTGCCGATGAAGCATTGAGAAGTTACCTCTTCTACAGTCAGGACCTTGTTGACGAGTTCGGTTCTATTCATGCATGGGAGAAGGAGGATGTCGTAGAGCCCGGTAAGCCGAACGAGGCTGGGTGGATACTTCCGTCACACAACATTCACCGAAGGTATCCCAATGTTGCCATCTTCATCCCCGACACCATGGGGCGTGCGTGTGGAGGCCTCTGTGCCTATTGTCAGCGCATGTACGACTTCCAGAATGGTAGATTCAATTTCGATCTCGACAAGTTGAGACCCAAAAAAACTTGGACCGAAGTGTTGCATGAATCCATGGTCTACTTCAGAACCGACCCCTTTCTTGAGGATATTCTTATAACCGGTGGCGATGCATTGATGAGCTCCGTCTCCTCGCTGAAAAAGATTCTCGATGCCGTGCTGCATATGGCGCAGAACAAAAAACTGGATAATGAACAACGGCCTGCAGAGCAGAAGCTGGCTGAGTTCAGGAGAGTTCGCCTCGGAACCAAGCTGCCAATCTACCTGCCACAACGGGTCACAAAGGAGCTTGTCGATGTGCTCAAAACGTTCCGCGAGCAGGCAAAGGAGGTAGGGATTACCCAATGTGTCATTCAGACCCACTTCTCCAGCGCAATGGAGGTCTCGGTCGATTCTGCCAAAGCCGTGCGACGTCTGCTCGATGCAGGGTGGGCCGTGACGAATCAGGAAGTGTTCACCGTAGCTGCCAGCAGACGAGGACACACTGCCAAACTTCGCCAGGTGCTCAACGATATCGGCGTGCTCCCGTATTACACATTCACCGTGAAGGGGTTCAAAGAGAACCGTGAGCTGTTCGCCAATAATCCCCGGTCCATGCAGGAACAGATCGAGGAGAAATCGATGGGACGTGTCGATTACCGATATCATAGTACACTCCGCTCATTCATCTCCGATGCCAAGCATATGGTGGAGCATATCGACAGCATTCGCGATGCCGATGAGATTCCGTTTCTTGCAACCGACCGAAATACGATCAACCTCCCCGGAGTAGGGAAAAGCAATACCTATCGAACCATTGGCATAACAAACGACGGTCGCAGGATTCTCGAGTTCGAGTTCGATCACACTAGACCGCACAGTCCTGTGATCGAGGAGATGGGTTCGGTAGTGATCATCGAATCCAAATCGGTTGCCGAGTACCTCCGACAATTGACTGAGATGGGGGAGGATCCCGACGAGTATGCAAGCATCTGGGGATATTCTGCGGGGAGACTCGAACCGAGAAGCCCAGTCTTCGAAGGATCGGTGGTCTGAACGTGGATACCGAAATGGAAATGATTGTAGCTCCAGACGCCCTTGCGCAACTGGCAGAACGGTTTACAGCGAACTGGCCGGATTCGGAAGTGCTTCTCGTTGCCGATGGCAATACTTGGGAAGCGGCCGGCTCTCGTGTAGCATCGTTGCTCGAGACGACTGGAATCGGAGTGAAGACCTTGGTGTTCGCAGATCAAGGGCGAGTGGTTCCAGACTATGATCATGTGAAGTTGGTACTCAAGAGTCTGGATCGGGTAACGAGGATACCGATCGCAGTAGGAGCTGGATCGATCAACGATATCGTGAAGCTCGCAAGCCATGAGAGCAATCGTGGGTACTGTTGCATACCTACAGCCCCATCCGTCGATGGGTATACGTCAGCAAATGCACCCATCACATTCGATGGATTCAAGAGGACCCTCGCCTGTACGCCTCCACAACTGATCGTTGCCGATGTTGAAATCCTCTCCGAGGCTCCGCTCTGGCTCATCTCCAGTGGCTATGGCGATCTTATGGCAAAAATCACCGTGGGAGCCGACTGGATTGTAGCCGATGAGCTACACATTGAATCGATAGATCACGATATCTGGGAATATGTCCAAGGACCGCTATGGGAGCGTATAGGGCAACCAGAAGAGATACTTGATCGCCAGCCCCATGCGATAGACCTCTTGTTCAGCGGTCTGGTAGAGACCGGTATTGCGATGAAGCGTTACGGCAGTTCCCGACCTGCATCCGGTGCAGAGCACTTGTTGAGTCATGTATGGGAGATGGAACACCTTACCTATGAAGGCCAAGAGGTTTCGCATGGCCACAAAGTTGCTCTCGGCACACTCGTCAGTACTGCTTTGCACACATTGCTGGCTCAATCTCGTTGGAGTTGGGTGATCGAGCAAGCTCTAGCTGAACTGGAACATGCCGAAGAGTACCAAGTCGATATACTCGGTGGAGCGTATCCTGAAGAGATGGTTAAGATCGCAGAAAGCAAGATGCTTGCTTCAGGAGAACTCGAAGAGCGACGCCAACTCATCCATTCCCATTGGAAACAGCTGGGAGATCGGTTGAGTGAACAACTGATTCCGTTCGACCGACTGCGTGAGTTACTGCAAGCGGCGCACTGTCCGGTAGAACCTGCTGACATCGGGTTAAGTCGGACTGCGGTAGCGAAAGCGATGTATATAGCACCGTTTATCAGGACTCGATATACGGTTCTGGACCTTGCCCGCGATTGCGGCATTCTGGAACCGATGATCGAGGAGATCGTCTACACGGATCGTTGGTTCAGTAGATTCATGGAAGTGTAACTGTCTGACAATAGGGAGAGAGGAATGGAAGCATTAGAGAGATTGACAGCAGAGCAAGCGAGCAGAATCAAGTATGTGCTCATGGACATCGACGACACACTCACCTCCCACGGGAAGTTACAGGGCGAAGCCTATGCGGCTTTGTGGCGATTACACGAACAGGGCCTTCTGGCTATACCCATTACCGGTAGACCGGCAGGATGGTGTGATCTCATAGCACGGCAATGGCCTGTTGCTGCCGTCGTGGGAGAGAACGGTGCACTTGCCTTCTGGGAAGAGCACGGGAGCGTTACCCGGTTGTATCATGAGCAGGCGGTACGCAATGATCATGAGCGACTGCAGGAAATACAGCGCCGTATCATGCAGGAGATTCCCGAAGCTCGGCTTGCCACCGACCAGTTCTCTCGGCTGTTCGACCTTGCATTCGATATCAGCGAGGATCTTCCCCACCTGACCGATGAGGATGCCATGCATATCCAGAGGATCTGCGAGGAAGAGGGAGCTATAGCGAAGATTAGCAGCATTCATGTGAATGTGTGGCTAGGCACCTACGATAAACGTACTATGGCGAGTCACGTGCTCTCCCACCGGTTTGGGTACGACGACCTACGAGATCGAGATCAGGTGGTCTACTTCGGCGATTCCCCGAACGATGAGCCGATGTTCTCACACTTTCCCATGAGCATCGGGGTTGCCAACATTGAGCGGTATCGTTCGTACATGAAGAGATTGCCGGCGTTTCGGACACAATCCGAGGGTGGTATCGGATTCTCCGAAGGAATCGATCGAATACTTGCTCTGAGGGGCTGACCAAGTGCCGATAGACCGCTGAGAACGTCTCATACACACGTGTACGTTTTTTCTTTACCGATTGCAGAACATTGGATACACTGATTCCACTCTCAAGAGGGGGGTGACACCAATGGATACGATTATTCGAAAACTGGCACACATTCGCTATATACCCATGATCAAGACCGTGGGATTGGATCAAGTCGATGCACTTGGAGCAGCGCTGCTCGCAGGTGGACTCCCGGCGGCGAACATCTCCCAACAGACCGATGAGGGACTCGACCTCCTTCGGCTTCTTGCCGCGAATTTTCCCGATATCGTGGTTGGAGCTGGAAATGTACAGACCGAAGGGGAGGCACGCAATGCCATAGAGGCTGGTGCTCAGTTCATCTTCTCCCCGCTTTTCGACCCCGGAATCATCATGCTTTGTCAACAATTGGGGGTCCCAGTGTTTCCGGTGACTAAGGATGGAATTCTCGCAGTGGAACTGGAGTTGAAATTTCTCGGTTTCTACCCGGTGGAGAAGCTCGGTGGACTGCAGGCTATAGACTATCTCGCCGACCGTTTTGGTCTGAAATTCATCGTTGCCGGTGGCATAACCGAGAGCACGGTGAGCAAGTACCTGAACAATCCCCATGTCATAGCTGTGACAGGGTCGTGGATGATCGATCCGATTCTTGTTGCCGCCGAACAGTGGACACTGGTGACCAAGGCGATCAGAAAAACGGCAACTCTACAGTAGTCTCTGGTAGATCTCATAGCTCTTTCGAGAAAAGCAGACGAATAGCACGGCACGTATCACCGCATCGGGTATGTCGGCAAGAGACTCGTGCACCGTGTTGATTGCAATCTCGGCCGCCCGTTCAGGGGGGAATCGGTAGACTCCCGTGCTTATTGCCGGAAATGCAATACTCCGTGCTCCTGCCTGTTGTGCAACCTCAAGCGATCGGCGATAACACGATGCAAGCAAATGGTCCTCCCCAGAGGACCCTCCTTGCCAGACAGGCCCAACAGTATGGATCACAAATCGAGCCGGGAGTCGATACCCCGCAGTGACTTTTGCATCGCCGGTCGTACAACCGGCGAGTTTTCTGCACGCTTCGAGAAGTTGCGGCCCTGCAGCGCGATGAATCGCACCATCGACTCCACCTCCTCCCAGCAGAGAGGTATTCGCTGCATTCACGATCGCGTCGACCTGGTACGTGGTGATATCTCCCATCTCGGCCGACATCCTGCTATCGAATTCCGGAATCTTCTGCATATCACGCCTCCCGGGAATGGTCGTATGATATATAAGCATAGATGGCTTTTTTTCATTTGACAACCGCATAAAGGTGTGGGACAATATTCATGGAAACGCTTCCATGCCTTTGGAAGAGTGTTGAACCTCTGTGTAGTTGCCCCCAAAAGCTGGATGAGTTTCTCTTGCGTTTCAAACGCATACGGTAATCAAATCGCTTGGAGATCCAAGCAGAAGGAGAGGAGTATGAAGAGAGTAGTACTTGTGTTGTTGATTGCGCTGTTGGCTCTGCCATCGATGTTCGCTGGAGGACAGGCAGATGCTCAAGAACCGGCAGCCAAGACGGTCCATGTGTTCGGAGCCTTTGTCGATGAAGAGGCACGACGGTTCGAGGAGGCTATCAAGCCATTCGAGGAACGGACAGGGATCGATGTGGTCTATGAAGGATCGAAAGACTTCGAGACCCTGATCAGTGTTCGAGTGGAAGGTGGAAATCCTCCCGATATCGCCGGACTTCCCCAACCTGGCCTCATGGTGAACTTCGCCTCTCAAGGAAAGCTGGTTCCCATGTGGGATTCTCTTCTGGACACCGTGGAAGCGAACTATGCACCGGTATGGAAGGACCTGGGATCCTACAACGATGTTCCTTATGGCGTGTTCCATCGCGTGAATGCGAAGAGCTTCGTCTGGTACCCGAAGAAAGCCTGGGCACGAGCAGGCTATGAAGTTCCCACCACGTGGAATGAGATGATCGCACTGATGGACAAGATGGTAGCCAACGGTCATACCCCATGGTCCATCGGTATAGAAGCAGGTGGAGCAACCGGTTGGGTAGGAACTGACTGGGTTGAAGATGTCATGCTGAGAACAGTTGGTCCAGATGTCTACGACCAGTGGGTGAACCATGAAATACCGTTCAATGCTCCTGAAGTGAAAGAGGCATTCGAGATCATCGGTGACATCTGGTTGAATCCTAACTATGTATACGGCGGCACCAATACCATCCTTACCCAAAGCTACACCGATTCTCCACGGACGATGTTCGACAATCCTCCACGTTCATGGATGCATCGACAGGGGAATTTCGTGACCGGATTCCTTCCCGATGCTATTCAGGCCAATCTAGAGGAAGAAGTAGGAGTATTCCCACTTCCGGCCATAAATGAAGAGTTTGGCATTCCAGTACTTGGTGGTGGAGACCAGTTCGTCGTCTTCAACGATCGTCCCGAAGTTCGTGAGTTCATGGAGTTCTTGGCAACCTGGGAGTCGGGTGAGATCTGGGCAGCAAGAGGCGGAGCCCTCTTCCCCTACCTGAATCAGGACCTGAACGCCTATCCGAACGAGATCGAGCGCTCACTTGCAGAGGCTCTGGTCAATGCGAAAGTCTTCCGCTTCGATGCATCTGACCTCATGCCTGGACAGGTAGGAGCCGGATCGTTCTGGACCGGTATCGTCGACTGGGTCAATGGCAAGCCATTGGATACCATGCTTGCAGAAGTCGAGAGATCCTGGCCGTAGAATCCCGTAAGAAGCTTGCACCGGTGCTGATCGCCGATCGGCGCCGGTGTATTGCATCTACCATCAAGAGAGGAGTCGGTTATGACTACGACAGAGATTCACAGTGAAAGCAAAGGGTTTCTCACCTCGGCACTGATCACCGTTGCACGAGTACTGGTATCGGTGTTCGTCCCCATTGTCGCCTTCGGTATCCTGTGGGCCGGATTTATCTTTCTTCGGGACAGCAATGCACCTCAGGGTGTGATTGCGGTTGTCGCAATACTCTGGGGAGTAGGCGGTGTGGCCATGTTGTTCTGGGTATCAGACTGGGTGGTGAATAGGACCCCCCTTCATGTAGCCAAGAAGTTGCAACCGTTTGTGTTCGTTGGCCCCGCACTCGCCATACTTGCGTGGTACCTATTCCTGCCAACCGTTCGGTCACTCTACCTGAGCTTTTTCGATGCACAATCCAACAATTTTGTCGGTCTGCAGAACTACGTATTTGCGTTCACTGATCCGAAGATGTTGGAATCGTTCGTGAATAATCTCATGTGGATTGTCCTCGGTACTGGTGGTGCCGTCGGGTTCGGTTTGCTCATCGCACTACTTGCCGACAGGGTGAAATTGGAGAAGGCATTCAAGAGCCTCATCTTCATGCCTATGGCGATCTCATTCGTCGGAGCAGGTGTTATTTGGCGTTTTGTCTATGCGTACAAGCCTATGGGGGAGGATCAGATAGGGTTGCTGAATGCCGTGGTGACCTTCTTCGGAATCGAACCACAGGCATGGTTCACCATGAGTGGGTGGAATAACGTGTTTCTCATCATCATCCTAGTCTGGTTACAGACGGGATACGCCATGGTGATCATCTCGGCTGCACTGAAAGGTGTTCCTTCGTCGATCATCGAGGCGGGAAGGATCGACGGTGCCGGAGAGATCAGAATCATCAGAAGCATCGTCATCCCCTACATTGCATCGACCTTGGTGACCGTATCGACCACCATCATCATCATCTCACTGAAGATATTCGACATCGTATTCACCATGACGAATGGAAACTATGGAACGGAAGTCATCGCAAGCATGCAATACAAGCAGATGTTCCGTTTTCTCCACTACGGAAGAGGTTCGGCGATAGCAATCGTGCTCGTTCTCGCAGTCATTCCAGTCATGTGGTACAACCTGCGACAATTCGGCAAACGGGAGGGATTCTGATATGACATTGGCCAAGAAAAGAAAGAATTCGTGGAATCTGGTCGTGAATCTGGTCCTGTTGGCTCTCGTAATCGTCTGGAGTATTCCCATCATCGGATTGCTCATATCATCGATCCGTCCACAGGACGATGTTCTGAACACCGGGTGGTGGACCATTTTCTCCGGAGATGGCAGTTTCACATTGGACAACTACAAACGGGTGCTCGGTGGCAGCCAGACAACGTTCGTTGACTCAGCTGGAAATACCATCCGTGCAAGTGGAGACAATCTGGGACGCGCATTTATAAACAGTTTCACCGTAACAGTCCCATCGGTGATCATACCCATTCTCATTGCAGCAGCCGCTGCATTCGGGTTTGCGTGGATGATGTTCCCAGGAAGAAAACTGTTCTTCACCATCGTGGTTGCCCTCCTCGTGGTGCCACTCCAGATAGCGCTTATTCCGATACTGCGAGACTACCAGAAACTGGGGCTCACCGGTTCGTATCTGGGAATCTGGCTCGCGCACACAGGGTTCGGGCTACCACTCGGTATCTATTTATTATATAACTACATATCTACAATCCCGCGTGACGTGTTCGAATCGGCATTTCTCGATGGTGCACGTCCTATGGTGGTGTTTGCTCGCCTCGTATTGCCATTATCGGTTCCAGCCATCGCATCGCTTGCCATTTTCCAGTTCCTTTGGGTATGGAACGACCTGCTGGTCGCCTTGGTGTTCCTCGGTGGTACGGCAGATGTCGCGGTGCTCACACAACGGTTAGCGAATATGGTGGGCTCTCGTGGCCAAGACTGGCACCTGCTCACAGCTGGAGCATTTGTCGCGATGATTGTACCGTTGTTGGTATTCTTTGGCTTGCAGCGTTACTTCGTACAAGGACTGATGGCAGGATCCGTCAAGGGGTAGTACATGGCTTTTGATACATGGAGTCTCGAAGAGGCCGGGTTCGAAGAGGAGTTTCTCGCCCGGTCCGAGAGCTTATTCTCCATTGGGAACGGGTATATCGGTTTTCGTGGATTCCCCTGTGAACGCGATCCGGTACAACATGCCGGGGTATTCATCAATGGATTCTATGAGCTCTCTCCCATCCACTATGGCGAAGATGCCTATGGGTTCGCTCGCTACAACCAGACTATGCTCGATCTTCCCGATTGTCGCTATCTCTATCTCATGGTGGACGGTAAACGGGTCTCCCTCTCCTCAGATTCAGTAGCTTCCTACCACAAACGACTCGATTTCCGAACTGGCGTGCTCACACAAAGCATGCAATGGTCCTCCGATTCGGGAAAGAGCGCCAACATCGTCTGGGAGACACTCCTTTCGGTATCGAAAAGACATATCGGAGCGCTACGACTCACCGTAGAGAGTGATCATGAATTGAACATTGAGATCTACTCCTCTATCGGCATGCCTATGCACCGGGCAATGTCGGGTCTCGATCCTCGTGTAGGGACCATGCTGACCAAACCCTCGCTCGCTTGCGTGGGAACTGGATACTGCAGTACCGGCGAGTATCAGAGGCCAGGGTTTCATGCCTCGTTCAAAACAGTGGAGAGCGGTCTTCACCTATCCTGTGGAGCTGTGCACACCAGTGAGGAGCCGCTCCATATTGAGCGTGTGCTCAATGAGTCGAATCTCCCCGGACTCCATTGTTCATGCAAGGGGCGGACGTTGGAGTTCTGCAAGTTCTTCTACTACCATAGCTCCGGCAGGCCGGGAGAACACGTCCCTCTCGAACAGGCTGAGACCTATCGCGAAGAGGCGGGGAAGATCGACTGGAAGACACTCGTCACGGATCAGCGAAACTATTATGACCAGTTCTGGGAGCACGCCGATGTAAAACTCACCGGAGATGAAAAACTGCAGCAAGCCATTCGTTTCAATCTCTTCCAACTTCGTCAATCAACCGGGAGCGATGGCAATTCGAGCCTCGCGGCTAAAGGGCTGACCGGTCACGGATACGAAGGGCACTACTTCTGGGACACAGAAATCTACGGTATGCCATTTTTCAACCACACTGACCGTGCGACGGCTCGGGCGTTGATCATGTACCGGATATCCACACTGGAGCATGCCCGTGCGAGGGCTCGCGAAATGAGCCAACGGGGAGCGCTCTTTCCTTGGCGAACGATTAACGGACTCGAAGCTTCTGCCTACTTTCCTGCAGGGACAGCTCAGTATCACATAAATGCCGATATCGCATACAGCATACTCCAATATCTCGAGGTGACCGGAGACGACTCGATTCTCGACTGTGGAGCGACCGAGTTGTTGTTCGAAACTGCACGTCTCTATCTTGATCTCGGGTTCTTCAACCCCGAAAAGGGTGGCAAGTTCTGCATAAACGAAGTCACCGGTCCAGATGAGTACTCTGCTCTCATAGACAACAATCTCTACACGAATATCATGGTGAAACACCATTTCGAAGGAGTGGTCGCGCTGGCAGCATACCTGAAGGAGCGGGGGAAGCCGGTTCCAATTGTCGATGACCAGGAGTTGGAACTCTT
>Ga0334901_1003319_pt1 | contig 12354 bp, 7 predicted proteins | sample GraSluR3_MG_3_FD_207216 | JGI IMG/M metagenome (GOLD analysis project Ga0334901, IMG submission 207216) | Sludge microbial communities from methane-producing bioreactor in Wageningen University, Netherlands - Granular Sludge_15_08-R3 | ecosystem: Engineered > Bioreactor > Anaerobic > Unclassified...
TATTGTAAAAGGTCCTCAGGTTATGACCGCATACTGGAATAATCCAGAAGAAACTTCCCGGGTTTTTAATCAGGATGGGTGGTTTTACACCGGAGATATAGTAACTCAGGATGAAGACGGATATATAACTATCGTTGACAGAAAAAAAGATCTGATTATTTCCAGTGGATTTAATGTATATCCTCGCGAAATAGATGAGGTAGTATATACTCATCCCTCAGTATTGGAAGCATGTACTGTAGGTATCCCTGATAAAAAGCGCGGAGAATCAGCAAAAGTCTTTATAGTATTAAAACCCGGAAAAACCTTGGAACCCCAGGAAATCCTGGATCACTGTCGCCAACATCTGGCAGATTACAAAATACCAGTATCCATAGAATTTAGGAATGAACTTCCAAAAACAGCAGTTGGTAAACTCAGTCGAGTAGGCCTAAGAAAATTAGAAAATATGGCTTGATTATTATCATATTAATCTGGGGTGGTATTACGGTTTTTGATTACAGGCGGGTCTGTCATAACCTTCGCTAACGCCGGCGCAAATTGGCCTCCTGAGTTTATCAGTTGGCATTGTAAATAACCATTTCCCCGAACAAACAATGCCTATTTCTAGGCATTGTTTGTTCGGGGACCGCCCTTTCTAAGCCGATTCTTCGGGTATTGAGAATAAAACCTCCTGCCAATATCATGCCTGCCGATGAGTATGAAATCTAATTGTAGTGACAAAATGACACTTGTGAAAAATGTAACATCGGCTTGCTGAGGGTTCTAGCAATCGACCTGATAAACTCAGGTGACCCCAGATTATGTTTCCAGACTTATTTCTCTTATTAATTTTTTTAGAGCCTTTTTTTCAATTCTTGAAACATAGGACCGTGATATTCCAAGCTTACGGGCTATTTCCCGCTGGGTTTCCTTAAATCCATTAAACAGGCCATAACGCATCTCAATAACCTGCCGTTCTCTTTTGGATAATATATTCATTTTCCCTCTTATCTTTGCTTCCTGTAGTTTCCTTTCAACTTTATCAATAATTTCATTATCAGTAGCTAAAATATCAATTAAAGATATTTCATTACCTTCCTTATCATAACCTATAGGATCATATAGGGATACTTCCTGTTTTACTTTTTTAGTATTGCGCAAATGCATTAAGACTTCATTCTCTATGCATCGTGCCGCATAGGTGGCTAATCTTACTCCCCGGGCATTATTATAGGTCTTTATTGCTTTAATTAATCCGATAGTACCTATTGATATTAAATCCTCCATTTCCTCCTTGCTGTTTTCATATTTGCGAACTACGTGAGCAACCAAACGCAGATTATGTTCTATAAGCTTATTCCTGGCTTCTTCATTTCCGTTTTCCATTTTCTCAAAGTATTCTTTCTCTTCTTCTTCACTTAGTGGATGGGGAAACACCTGGTTATTAAGATATCCAAACAAAAGCAGGCTTCCTTTAATCACAGCTGCAACAGCTAAAGCCCATTCTAGAAGTGTCAATATACCACCTCCACAAAAAATAAAGAGTTTTATACTATATGAGGAGGAACGAGAAAATGTGACACTTAAATATCGGTAATTTAAGGATTTATATTATAATTTTGGATAATAATACATTGCTATACGTTCTTAAACGAACAATTCGTGGTACTGCAACACCCTATATGTTCCTGAATCTTCTTAGCTACAGCCTGATTATGTCACCATAACCAATAATACCGGCGGCACAGCAAAACTGCAGGTTTTACCGGTGGATAACTTGTCGTTCCCTATTGGAATTAAGGTTGTGGATTTACTAGGGGCAGCAGGACTAAAAGCTTATCACAGTGCCCGGGAACAAGCACTGCAAACCCTGGATAGCCAGGAAATTACTTGGATAGATGCGGAGATAAACGAAGACAATTTTGGATTAACACGTAAAAACGGTCATTGGCACCTACAGGGGAGAATAAATTATCAAAGCAACAGCACGCCAGAAACCATGGAGTTTAATATCAATATCATGCCTCCCGCTAATTTTGTATTTTACGATATGCTCTATCCCGGTTGGCAGAGTATAAAAGATCGGGTTCCCAATGCTCTGGATGCATTCACCTCCCCCAGTAAGGATATAGCTGTTGTAAAAACCAAAAGCAAAATGTACTTTTTTGGCATCAACGGTGGACAACTGGACAGTGTGCCCCTGGGGGAAATTGCATTGGAAGAAGGAACAACGATTATTATGGCTGAATGGGCAACCGGGTTTTATGTGGATGATTGGGAGAAGAATTTTATAAATAATGGCGCGCGCGTGTTGAAGAACTGACCAGGATCGGAACACTTCAAACTCCCCCTTAAAAACCGTACACATGGAGGATAAAAAGATGTAACGAAAACCCCCTATCTTTAATACCCTTTTGAGCAGACCTATAAGGAGATGATGGAGGATAATTAAACTCGGAAGGACAGGGGCTGCTGCGCAAGGAAGCCGACAGACTATGTAAAAATTCCGTTTAACAGAAGGTTTTAAAGGGAAAAGAATAGAAGTAATAGAGTGAAGAGGGGTTTTAAAATAGCCTACATTCAGGAGGCCCACATCAAATTAACCTTATTTCCTGAAGCAGTAATGAACATATTATAACAGATAACCCATTTTAGGGAATGGCAAACTATTATTGTCACTCTGCCACCCCCTCAATACCTCTGTTAGGAACAGCATACAGTATTTCCTGTTATTTTCTATCGAATGAAACGTAATAATAGGTTATAATGCTTTTAGAAAATTTTTGGCGTTATATAGATAAAAGAGGAGGAAGATTAATGAAAGACAGTGGTTATAATCCATACGAAAATGCACAATCCCAGTTTGATAGGGTGGCTGAAATTATCGGCCTGGATGAAGCAACCAGGACCTTGCTACGGCAGCCGATGAAAGAATACCACTTTACTATACCTGTACATATGGATGATGGCAGTACCAGAGTTTTTAACGGGTACCGGGTTCAACATAATGATGCCCGGGGACCGGCAAAAGGCGGCATAAGATTTCATCCCCAGGAGACTATTGATACTGTCCGGGCTCTTTCCATGTGGATGACCTGGAAATGCGCAGTAGTTGATATTCCTCTGGGGGGAGGCAAGGGTGGAATCATATGTGATCCCCGCAGCTTAACTGAGAATGAACAAGAACGGTTATGCCGGGGCTGGGTCAGGCAGATAGCCAAAGATGTTGGCCCGTTTATTGATGTGCCGGCACCAGATGTAATGACCAATGCCAAACACATGCTTTGGATGTTAGATGAATTTGAAACTATTCATGGTGGCAGATTCCCCGGTTTTATAACTGGCAAACCTGTAGGTATGGGAGGTTCTCTGGGAAGGACTGAAGCCACCGGATACGGAGTAATCTATACGGTTAGAGAAGCACTTAAAGAACTGGGGATTAATCCTAAGGATACTACCGCTAGCATACAGGGATTCGGCAATGTTTCTCAATATGCTGCTAGATTATACTGCGAATTAGGAGGCAGGGTTTTATCCATCTGCTGCTGGGATCATACTGATCAAAAGGCCTATACCTATTATAAGAAAGACGGCCTGGATATAGATCAATTGTTTGCAATTACCGACTCCTTTGGCAGTATCAACCAGCAAAAGGCACGTGACATGGGATGTGAAATACTCCCAGGAGGTGCTTGGATTGAGCAGGATGTAGATATTCTTATTCCTGCAGCTCTAGAAAACCAGATTACCAGGAATAATGTTGGGAAAATAAGCAAACAGGTTAAATTGATTGCTGAAGGCGCTAATGGACCGGTAAATACTGATGCGGATGAAGTCATTAGAAATAGCGGTGTTTTTGTTGTGCCTGATTTCCTGGCCAATGCCGGGGGAGTAACCTGCAGTTATTTTGAACAGGTTCAGTCAAATTCCAACTATTTTTGGGAGAAAGAAGAAGTGCTCCAAAAACTCGATACTAAAATGACGGCAGCATTTAAAGCGGTTAAGGAACTATCAGACGAAAGAAACTTGTATATGCGTGATGCCGCTTATGTTATATCAATTAACCGCGTTGCCCAGGCAGTCAAGATGCGCGGCTGGGTATAAAGAAATAGTAGGATTTTTTAGCCTTGTAGGAAAATAATTTTTCAGGGTGGTTCATTTTATGAATGATTGGGAAATATCTGATGAATATTTATTAGACTGTTTGAAAGAAAGAGCCAAAGAGCTGAATTGTTTATACCAGGTGGATGAGATTTTAAATAATTCCCGGTTATCGCTGTCTGATATATTCAAGGAGGTAACCCGGGTTATTCCTTCCGGTTGGCAGTTTCCTGAGCTCTGTAAGGCTAGAATTATTTACGATAACTGCAGTTACCAGACACCAGGTTTTCATACCTCTCCTTTTTTTGATAGTCATGCTATTAAAATTGACGGTAAATTAATAGGTAAAATTGAGGTTTTTTATATCACCAGGGTTGTAAGGAGCCCAGAAGGCTACTTTCTGGAAAAGGAACATAAACTGCTTAAAACTATTGCTGATCGTATCGCTCAGATAATATTACAACGTCATATGGAACAGGTACTGCGTGAATGGAATACTAAACACGGGGCTTCTAAAAATAACGGCACCTATAAAGAGTGGATGGTGATTGTTGATCTTTTACAAAGAACCGATCAGAATATGCTCTTAAATATATGTAAAAAGATGATTAATCATCTCTGCTGGAGCGGCATTAAAGAAGCAGAAGAAGTACTTTGGAACTTTGGCTCGACCTCAGGATCTTTCTTTAAACCAAACGAGTATAATTATCCTAGTAAAAAATTACCGCCCAGCAATTTAGCCAAGATTAGCGAAAATACTTTTAGAATTGCTGCTCATCATTTAAGTGATGACGAAATCTCTATGAGATTGCAAAAGTGGATTCAGGAGGAAAAAGCCTATTCCCTGATTAAAGTAATTGGCTGTATAGATACATCGCTTCAGGAAATAGTAAAGGTAATTACCCGTTACAAAAACGTTAGCGGGGAGAGCAGTGTTTTTTATTCTCCCAGGGAACACTGGCTTGTGGTTGCTTTAATACAGCGTTTTCTTTCCGATAATATGGAATTTATCGCCATTGCCAGACCCCATTTAGAATCAATTAATTTTTATCATATTGTTAACCGCTTAATCTTTCCAGATGCAAGCCATGGCAAAATTGGTGGTAAGAGTACCGGTTTATTTTTTGCTGAGCAGGTTCTTAAAAAAGCCAGTGGGGACCACCCTCTACTGCATTCGGTTAAGGTACCTAAGACCTGGTATATCACAACTGACGAAATTAAAGATTTCCTTCACTACAACAGCCTTGAGGAATTAAATGTGCAAAAATATAAAGATTTATATGAGATACGTATGGATTACCCCAATGTTATTCAAATGATGAAAAACTCAGAGTTTCCAGAAGGAATCATAAAAAGTCTGGCAATGGTTCTTGACGATTTTGGTGAATGTCCCATTATCGTTCGCAGTTCAAGCCTTCTTGAAGACCAGATGGGATCAACGTTTTCCGGTAAATATAAAAGCTTATTCCTGGCCAACCAGGGTACCAAGCAGGAACGCTTAGAAGCACTTATGGATGCAATAGTTGAAGTCTATGCTTCTATGTACAGCCCGGACTCTATTCAATACCGCTCCGAGAGAAACCTGTTAGATTTTCACGAAGAAATGGGAATTATGATCCAGGAGGTTGTTGGAACTAAAATTGGCCATTATTTCTTTCCCCTTTTTGCCGGAGTAATATTTAGTAATAATGAATTTCGCTGGGCCCCCAGGGTAAAACGCGAGGACGGGCTAATACGTATGGTAATGGGACTTGGTACTCGCGCAGTTGACCGGGTAAGTGACGATTTTCCAGTCCTGGTTTCCCCCGGGCAGCCTGGACTCAGGGTTAATACAGTGCCGGATGAAATAAGAAGATATTCACCTAAAAACATTGATGTAATAAATTTGAAAAAAAACATCTTTGAAACTGTTGACATTTCTTCACTGATTAAAGAATACGGGCACTTGATCCCTAAACTGCATCAGATTGTTTCCATCTATGAACAGGATTATATTAAAAAACCCCTTGCTTTTGATATTAACCTGCAAAAAGACGATTTACTGGTTACTTTTGATGGGTTAATTAAAGATACCTCATTTCTTAAGCAATCAAACCTTATTCAAAAGATATTGAAAGAAACTATGCAAACCCCGGTGGATATTGAATTCGCTTCTGATGGAGAGTTTTTTTATCTATTGCAGTGTCGTCCGCAGAGTTTTGGTACTGACAATGTTCCAGCACCTATACCAAAAGATATCTCCCCTAAAGATATTCTTTTTTCAGCTAACCGCTATATATCTAATGCCCAGATTATAGATATTTCCCATATCGTATATGTCGATCCAGAGGGTTATAACCGTTTGAATAGGTTAGAGGATCTGATGCAGGTGGGAAAAGCCATAGGCATACTTAATTCCCTGCTGCCTAAAAAACGGTTTATACTAATGGGTCCAGGCCGTTGGGGCAGCCGCGGTGACATTAAAATGGGAGTACATGTCAGCTATGCAGATATAAATAATACTGCTGCCCTTATTGAGATTGCTCGCAAAAAATCAAATTATGTACCTGAACTTTCTTTCGGAACCCATTTCTTTCAGGATTTAGTAGAGTCAAATATTCGCTATTTACCACTTTATCCAGATGATAAAAAGGTTATTTTTAATGAAACTTTTTTAACCAAATCAAAGAATATTTTCAGCCAGATACTGCCAGATTACGATCACCTTTCTGATGTTGTAAGAGTTATTGACCTTGCTGCAACAAATACCGGCAAAATGCTAAGAATATCCATGAACGCAGAATTAGAGGAAGCTATTGGCTATCTGGCCTCTTCTTTTAACAAGGCCGAAGAACCTTATAGTGAAGAACTCACCACCAAGCTTGATACTAAACAACAGTATACTCCTTATGTAGATGATAGATTTTGGCGCTGGCGTCACTATATGGCAGAACGTATAGCCGATAGTATTGATTTAGAGAAATTCGGAATAGCGGGCATTTATCTATTTGGAAGCACCAATAACGGTACTGCTGGTCCTGGCAGTGATATTGATCTGCTGATTCATTTTCAAGGAAGTCCAGAACAGCGTAAAGCGTTAATGAACTATTTAGAAGGCTGGAGCTTATCTCTGGCTGAGATGAATTATCTAAGAACCGGTTATGCTTCAGAAGGTTTGCTGGATATTCACCTGGTTACTGATGAAGATATCAGGAATAAATCAGCTTTCGCTTTAAAAATCGGGTCAATTACTGATCCTGCTCATCCTTTAAAAGTAATTAACTAAGGTTGTATAATTATAAATTCTTCATATGATTTTCTCTAAAGTGAGATTGCTAAAAATTAACGGTAAATACTACTTTAAGCAGTGGAATCAATTATGCTAAATCCTAATATAAAAAGGTTATACTGAATATGGAGGTTAACTAAATGAATAACAACCCCCATTATTCCTGGCAGGAAATATATTCCCATGCCAGGAATGCAAAAATGATGAATATTCCGGAAGCCAAAGAGTTCCTGGCAAATGCTGTGTATTATGGGCCCTTTAAAGGTCCTGATACTACCTTATATGAAAAAAACGACCGGTGGTACCAGGTTATCTGTCCCTGTCTGGCATGCCTGGGAAAAACCCGCTACGATTTTACTGAAAAAATAGTGGAAGTAGTGGAAGTAACCCTGGATACCGTTGAAGGTTAATATGCCTACGCATTATATCCGGGAGTAGGAATCATTCAGTAAAAATTATTATTCAGAGTTGAACCGGTATCACAATCTCAATCCATACTATTACTGGTTTATTAATAAGACATGCAGCAGCACCCAATTTTATTGCATCTACCTGGTTCATGATTTTTTTATTATGATCTCTGGGTTTTGGTTATTAGTTACCCCTGTTTTAATCCGGCTATTTCCTCCCCAATCTGTTATTGATATTCGATTCTTTCTAGACTTCCCCGGGTAAATAAATACTTAATTTAAGAAGCGCGGGGTATTGCTGCTTTATATTACATAAAGGTATTAATAAAGTGCCTGATTACATCTACTCCCCCTACCATAGCTCCAATACTGCTGCCCAGGTTAGCCAGGGCCACCACTATTAAAATATGGGTTATTTTGTTGTGCCAGAACCCCTTGAGGGAGTTAATGTCCTGGACCATGTTTTCAAAATCCTGAACCCGGGGTTTTTTAATTACAGCCTCTACCAGCCCGGCAAACCAACCGGCAGCTAAAAGGGGATTTAACGAACTGATAGGTGAAACTGCAAAAGCGGTTAATATGGACAAAGGATGCCCAAAAGCCAGCAGGACACCTAAAGCAGATAAAGAACCGTTCCAGAGTACCCAGGCTATCATTTGATCAATCCCGGCTCCTCTATCTACCGAAAACGTCGAAGCAATTATTACCAGGATTAAAAAAGGTATCGTCCATCCTACTATTTTATTGATTTTAGGAGCAGGTAAAACCTCGGATAGCTCTTTAAGATCATTTTCAACTGCCAATTCCCGGGTAACCCCTGGGATATGACCGGCACCTAGAACTGCAACCACCTTGCTTCCCGGAGCATCTTTTATCCTTTGGGCCAGATACTTATCCCTTTCATCAACTAAAACCGATTTTAGCCGGGGAAAAGACCGGGTTAATTCTTCTAAAGATGATGTAAGCATGTCACTGCTCTTCATTTTTTCCATTTCTTCTTCACTGATTTCTTCAGTAATAAACATGCCGGCAATTATTTGAAAAAACAGCTTCATTTTGCCCCACAGGTTAATACCGCGCCATAAACGCATCATGGTAGTCTTTATATCCCGGTCAGCCAGCCACAAATCGGCTCCCACACTATCAGCTGAAGCAATAGCCTGGAGCATTTCCTGTCCCGGTTTAATGCCAAACTGCTCCGCCATCCTTTTCTGGTAGGAGGAGAGTATCAGGTTCACCAGCAAAAGCATAGCCTCTTTATTCTTTATTACCTGTATAATATCTGTGTTCTTCCACCGTTCACCATTAGAGATATTTTTATAGCGAGATTGGCATAATTCTATACAAACGGTATCCGGTCTTTCTTCCTCAATAACATGATTTACTTCTTCGGCACTTTTTGGGGAAACATGGGCAGTTCCGATAAGTGTTACCTGTTTGCCGTCAACTTCTATATAATGGACATTTTCACTGGTCAAAAAATATCACTTCCCGCGCAAATTTGTTTATCAATAACAACAATAATAATACCAGATATCTTTTTATCTGGCACCTTTGTATTTAACCAACTGAGGATTTGGCATAATAGCTATTTTATATCACAGAATTTCCGAACCCGTAGAGGAGACTTCAGTTGCCGACCAGCCGCAATTCAGCGTGTCAGGACGGCAACTGAAGTCTTCTCTACAACAAAAATAAGAAAAAACAAAGTCAAAAAATCCGTGTTTATCTGTGGTTAGTAGAAAGTCTCCTTTACGATATAAATTAGGGCAGGTTTCAACCTGCCCGTATTTTTAAGCCAGCATTTATTCTTCTATTTCTTTTTTGCGGGCTTGGATAATGATTCCTCCATCATCTGCTGAAATATCTACCAGATCGCCCGGGCCTATTTCCCCAGCTATAATTTTCCGGGATAACAGGGTTTCTACTTCCTGCTGAACTGCCCTTTTTAAAGGACGAGCACCATATGCCGGATTATATCCTTTATCTGCCAGGTAATCTAGTGCTTTTACATCCCAGCTAAGTTTGCCCCGGTTGTTTTCCTGGAAGCGTAAAGCCAGTTTCTTTAATACCAGATCGGTAATTTTTTTAATCTCTTCTTTTTGCAGGGCGTGGAATACTATTACTTCATCAATCCGGTTGAGGAATTCAGGACGGAAATTCTGCCGCAGCATTCCTAAAACCCTTTCCTTCATCTGTTCATATTCCCCACTCCGGTCCTGGAATTCGAGAATTTCCTGGCTGCCTATATTGGAAGTCATTATGATAATGGTATTGCGAAAATCTACCGTTCGTCCCTTGCCATCAGTTAAGCGCCCATCATCAAGGATTTGTAAAAGAACATTAAACACATCATAATGCGCCTTTTCAATCTCATCAAATAGGATTACTGAATAGGGCTTTCTCCTTACGGCCTCGGTAAGCTGTCCACCTTCATCATAACCGACATAGCCCGGAGGGGCTCCAATTAAACGGGCAACCGTATGTTTCTCCATGTATTCGGACATGTCCAGGCGAACGATACTTTTTTCATCATCAAAAAGCGCTTCCGCCAGTGCTTTACTCAATTCGGTTTTCCCCACCCCGGTAGGACCAAGGAATATGAAACTGCCAACCGGCCTGTTAGGGTCTTTCAGTCCACTTCTAGACCTTATAACTGCATCAGCTACTGCATCTACTGCTTCATCCTGGCCTATTACTCTCTCATGCAGCAGGTCATCAAGATGGATCAGTTTTTCCTTTTCTCCTTCTAAAAGGCGGCTTACCTGTATTCCGGTCCAACGGCTAACAATCCGGGCAATATCCTCTTCATCCACTTCTTCTTTTAAGAGCATACTGTGTTTTTGTTTTCCGGCTAAGAGTTCTTCTTCCGCTTTTAGCTTCCTCTCCAATTCATTTAACCGGCCATATTTTAATTCTGCTATGCGGTTTAAATCATATTCTCTTTCCGCCCTTTCCATTTCCATACGGCATTCTTCAATTTCCTTTTTAATGTGCCGTACCCTGGAGATAGCCTGTTTTTCAGACTGCCACCGGGCCTGCATTACATCTGCTTCCGTCCTTAAATCCTGCAGCTCTTTAATTATATTTTTATGCCGCTCTTTGGAAGCCTCATCTTTCTCCTTTTCCAGGGCTGCTGCTTCTACTTCCAGCTGCATAATCCTCCTGGTTATTTCATCAAGCTCTGAGGGCATACTGTCTATTTCAGTCCGCAGACGGGCCGCGGCTTCATCCATAAGGTCAATGGCCTTGTCAGGTAAAAAGCGATCGGTTATATACCGGTCTGATAACACCGATGCCGCCACTAAGGCTGAATCCTGAATACGCACCCCATGGTGTACCTCATAACGCTCTTTTAAGCCCCGCAGGATGGAGATGGTATCCTCAATTGAAGGCGGATTTACCATTACCGGTTGAAAACGCCTTTCTAATGCTGCATCCTTTTCAATATGTTTACGGTATTCATCAAGCGTAGTTGCCCCAATAGCCCTTAGTTCTCCCCTGGCCAGCATAGGCTTTAACAGGTTGCTGGCGTCCATTGCCCCTTCAGCTGCACCTGCTCCTACAACCGTATGCAGCTCATCTAAAAAGAGTATAATCTGCCCGCTGGCTTCCTGGACTTCTTTTAACACTGCTTTTAATCTCTCTTCAAATTCACCGCGATACTTGGCTCCAGCTACTAGAGCCCCCATGTCCAGAGCAATCACCTTTTTATTTTTTAATCCCTCGGGAACGTCTCCGGCAATGATCCGGCGGGCCAGTCCTTCAGCAATAGCTGTCTTACCTACTCCCGGTTCACCGATTAGAACCGGATTGTTCTTGGTGCGCCTGGACAGTATCTCCATAACCCGGCGTATTTCTTCATCCCTGCCAATAACCGGATCAAGCTTGCCATCCCCGGCCAGCTTAGTTAGATCACGTCCATAACGTTCCAGGGCTTCATAGCTTTCCTCAGGATTATCACTGGTAACCCGCTGAGACCCCCTGATAGCACGCAGAGCATTAAAAACCAAATCCCGGTTAATCTTAAAAGATGCCAGCAGGTCTTTTAGATCGGCATCTCCCTCAGAAATCAGGGCTAAAAACAGGTGTTCAACACTTATATAGTCGTCTTTAAGATTTTGGGCTTCTTTTTCCGCCTGGGAAAGTACCCTGGCTACAGCACCACTCAAGTATAAAGAACCTTCATATCCATATACTGCAGGTATTTTATCAATAAGGTTTTTTAACTGCTGTTCAAATGCGGACAAACTTACTCCCCCCTGCTCAAGGAGGCGGGGAATTAAACCCTCATCCTGTTTTAACAAAGCCCACATCAGATGCTGACTCTTTACTTCCTGGTGATGTTTACCGGCGGCAAACTGCTGCGCATCTGCTAAGGCTTGTCTTGATTTCTGGGTAAACTTCTCAATGTTCATTTAAATCACCTCGTTTTCTTAAGGTATTTTATTTCTTCTTCTAATTTTTCTATTCTTGCAAGCAGATCGGTTATAATCGCTGCTCCGGTTAGATTTACCCCCAAAAAGCTCTTAAGCCGTATCACCTGATTAAGCCTTCTGAGGTCTTTAGTATTAATACATTCATCTTCGATAC
>Ga0334901_1003325_pt1 | contig 12329 bp, 6 predicted proteins | sample GraSluR3_MG_3_FD_207216 | JGI IMG/M metagenome (GOLD analysis project Ga0334901, IMG submission 207216) | Sludge microbial communities from methane-producing bioreactor in Wageningen University, Netherlands - Granular Sludge_15_08-R3 | ecosystem: Engineered > Bioreactor > Anaerobic > Unclassified...
ATACGTAAAAAACAATAATCAGGTGCTACAAAATGGCTACTGAAAACAGAGTGAGTGTGAGAGTGAGTACAGAGGTTTGGATACGTAAAAAACAATAATCAGGTGCTACAAAATGGCTACTGAAACATTATGGTACAAAAATGATACATATAAGTAAGTTACCTGCAAGCTTGACAGAACAGACAAACGTTCACGGAAATAATACATAATTATTGAATCTGTAACATGATTATGAAATAAAAATTGAAAAAGCTATTTTTGCATAAAAAAGGCTGAAATACTATGAGTAATATCAAATTATTTGAAAGCAAGCAAATAAGAACTGTGTGGAATGAAAGCGACCAAAAATGGTATTTTGTAGTTGCGGATGTTGTTCAGGTATTGACTGACACTCCAAATCCCACAGATTATATGAAAAAAATGAGAAAGCGAGATGAACAGCTTTCTCAAGGGTGGGGACAAATTGTCACCCCCCTTTCAGTTGAAACAGCAGGCGGAAAACAAAAACTTAATTGTGCTAATGCACAAGGACTTTTAAGAATAATTCAATCTATTCCATCCCCGAAAGCAGAACCTTTTAAACTATGGTTAGCAAAAGTTGGTTCAGAAAGACTTGAAGAAATTGAAAATCCAGAATTAGCAACTCAAAGAACGCGAGAAATTTATAAACTGAAAGGATATCCTGACGATTGGATTGAAAAACGAATGCGTAGTATTGCAATTCGTGAAGAATTAACTGACGAATGGAAAAACAGGGGAATTAAAGAACACATTGAATACTCAATTTTAACTGCAGAAATCTCAAAAGCAACGTTTGGTTTAACTCCCTCAGAATATAAAAAGTTGAAAGGTATAAAAAGTCAGAATTTGAGAGACCATATGACAGACCTTGAATTGATTTTCTCAATGTTAGGTGAAGCATCAACAAAAGAGATAGTCGTAAATACAAATCCACTAGGATTTATTGAAAACAAAAAAGCAGCGAAAGCGGGTGGAAAAATTGCAGGTGATGCTAGGAAAAAACTTGAAATTAAATCAGGGAAAAAAGTAGTTTCAACAAAAAACTATTTACCTGAATCCAAGAAGAAAAGAATAAATCAGAAAGACGACAAATAAAAAGCCAGCAGGTAATAAAAGCTAAAATCAAGCGGGCAGAAAATGCTAATTTGAAGGACATTGCAACTAATAAACTTTATTGCAGGTTGACAGTGAAGTGCTCCAAAATGCCCGCCAGCTTTTAGCCTCGGCAGTTATATTACCAATTTAGCCTGCGAAATGAATACTAAAAACAGAGTGAGTGTGAGAGTGAGTACAGAGGTTTGGATACGTAAAAACAATAATCAGGTGCTACAAAATGGCTACTGAAACATTATGGTACAAAAATGATACATATAAGTAAGTTGTTTTTAAATAATGAAATAAGTTATAAATCATTTCTACCACTTCCCCCTCACATACCCTTTCCATCCGCTATCCCAATCTTTTCTGCTTATATTGTTTGATGAGCGCAGAGCAGAATTGAGGTTTTGGCTGTATGAGGCTGTGACGAGGTTTGAGACGTTTGATTTTCCTTTATTTTCCTCTAAGTATAAGAAGGCTGTATATCCAACCCAATATGCATCTGAGTTGAGAAAATCATCTTCTAAACTATAGTCGTTCAACTTGCTTTTCTGCACCGATTGTGATCGTATTTCATTACCTGCAAAATATTCTGCCAGTCCTTCGGTAAACCAAAGTGGCGGAACGGCAACAGTTGCAAAATCAAAGTTTGCATAATATATATAGTGATTCATTTCGTGCCAAAGTGTTTTTCTGTATGATTCCGTACGATCATCATCAAATGCTGTCCAAGCCTCCGGAGAAAGCACTATACCCAATGCCATGGATCCCATTGATGAATATTCGAATATATATATTCCAACACTACTGCCACCATCCCCACCATATATCTCTTCAATAATGGATTGGTATGCGTCATTTGAATTTGCAATATAAATCGGCAGCTTTCTGTTCTTTTGCAAATATGGATAAGGATAACTTTTCATAACATCAAAAGAATGAGGGATTGCATCATGTGCCAACTCAAGTGTTAAGTCTGCTTTCGGTCGTTCTACAGCCGAATCTTTCGCAACATAATAAACAATAAAGCAAGTATCTTCCACATAAAGCAAATCGCCATCGTAGTATTTTCCCCAATCCGCTGGATCAGGATTCGGATTAAACCTAAACTTTAACCCTATGTAATCGGGAATCTTTTTGAAAAACTCGATTGTTTCGGGTGGGATTTTGGCGTCTTTAAGGGGTACAAGATTGGACAAGAACAAATTTATCGAAACAAAAAATATTATAGAAAACACTGAAAGTGAAATAATCCAGGAGATTATTGATTTTATTGATTTCATAAACTTATTATTCATTTATTATATAAAAGTCTATAATTTGATCAGATGAGAAGTCTGCAGGTTTTTGACCAATTTCCCATCCGGCAGCTGTAGTTTCGCAGTAAAGGAAATCTCTATTCAACCCTTTTTTCGTGAAGAACATATCTTGAAATTGTTCGTTTAAACTATCAAGTTCCGAAGATGCTATTCCAATAAATGCATGAGTTTCATTTGTAAAGTAGCCAACGGTATAACCAAAACTAGCTAATAGGGTGGCGGTTAGTTGAGATTTACAATCACAATCGCCTTCTTTATCGAATAAAGTTTCTCGCGAATACCTGCAATACTCTTTGTTTATTTCGTCATTTTGGAGAGTAGCAGATTCAGTATCTTTGGCATATTTTATTGTTTGCTGGACGAAACTTAATATCATGCTCATTTTTTCGAATTTCGTTAGTTTGTGTTTTGCAGCAATTCGGTTAAATTTATCCTTAATGTTATCTAAATCTGGAACAATTGTTTCACCAAGATCTTCGTCGAGTTTTAAGTTTATTTCAGATTCTGTCATTTTACCAGCAGTTGAAGAATATTCATGTACCGATTGGGAATAAAACGGATTTAACTTACGTAGTTTTTTTATTTGAGACTTAAAAAACGGCAATGAGATTTTTGCCGAGAAACTTTTAAAAGAGTTATCTACACTCCATTTAAATTCTCTATCAATCAATTCTTCATCACCATTGCTATAATCATCATCATCTTCCTCTGAATAGGAATTTGAGTCATCATCATAAGGGTTTAGAATATCCCACTTTCTGTGAGGCATTCTCAAAATATTTAAAGATACAGCAATTATAATTGATAGAAAAAATGCAGACAAGATATGTGGTAAAATATTAATAGTTAAAATAAAACCTGCTATTGAAATAAGAATAATTGGATATACATAAGCTATAGTTCCCACATTGGCATTGAGCATTTTTAAAAACTGTCTTAAATAATATGGTCTATCTAGAATATAGTTATATGTTAAATGTATAAACCACCAGACTCCAAAAAATAATAAAACCATAATTAAAACAGTAGAAATCTCTGGTCCCACAAAAGGAAATACCGTCGAAATAAACCCGATTTGGGTAATAGCTTTATACAATCCAAGATATACTAATAATGAAACAATTGCCGTTTCTACCCAACCTAATCTTTCATCTTTTTCAATCCCATCTTCATACCTAAGGAATCCATGCTCTTCAAGTAACAATAGTGCTGCACAACCAATATAATTTAGCGATATTCCTTTTTGATTATCGTCGGATTTATAGGTGTCGGTTTCCAGATTTGTAGTTTTACCATAATTGAGATTTTCTTTGCTGTAGCCGTATCCAAATGCTTTGGATTTAACATTCCACGATAAAGGAATTACATTTATAAATCGCCAAATCAATAAATATAACCATCTTTTTTTACTATTATTAGAAGTTGAATCAAAAGACACAGCAGTTACGATTTTCTTTTTACGTTTATTTAATCGCAACGAAAACCATGAGTCCCTTAGAATATTTGTTAGTTGGTTCTCTTCATTTAGTTGAGCAGCTAGGCTATAATCTTCAGGTACAATATATTTTAATACATCTGCATCGCCGGGTTCACCATTTGTATCAAAGTTTTCTTTTTCCTTTCGTAGTAAATACGCACATGTGCCTAATTTTTGAAATTGTTTCAGCTTCCTTTTTCTCTTATAATCAGAATAATCCTTAAAATATTTGTAGATGTTTCCATTTTCATCAACATAACCGACAGGATTATCATTATCTGGGATGCTTGAGCCATCGGCTCTAAATTTTATTAAATGAATATTGGCAATCTTTATATTTAAATTTGGATCATGCTCAAATTTTGCAAATGCAACAGGTTCAGAATGACCATGTGCTCTGGCAAAAATATTTAAGTTCTTTGAGTCCTTAGAACTAACCCAAAAAGGTTTTGTCACAAACCCTACTAAAGAATTATGTATAGCCCATCTCTTATTCCGTCCCAGCTTTATAAAGAATAGTATTTTTAGAAATCTTTCTGAGTAAAAGTTCCCACTACCGGAATAGTTATAAAAATAAGAACGATGACCATGTAATGGTGCTAAGAAACCCTTGAATAAATTTTCGTATAACCAACCGAATATGTTCCAAAGTATCATCAGCATCAAAATGCTGGCAACAAGATATCCAATAGCTATAAGGGTTTGGATAAATTGCGAAAAACTTACAAATAATAGCTGTGTCATAATCAAAACTTTTAATCAGTGATTAAATTTTTTTCTGATGTTAATCTGTAGTACTCACAATATTGTCTGAATCCCTCTATCTTAACAGGATGTATAGCATCTCCTGTAACTATAATATTCGTTACTCTACCATCAGTTGTTGGCTTCATAAAATCAAGTTTTTGCGGAACAGAGTTTTCATCAGAGATTACAGAATAACCAAACTTTGTAATACCTTGAGATGCATAATCGTAAAATGAAGGATGAGAACGTGTTTTTATTACATCAGCAGCTTTGTCGGTATAATCAAAATCATCAATAGATTCAATATCTGACTGAACCAGTTTCTCGTTGTTGTCATGAATCAGATATATAAACTCTTTCATGTTTAGTTTTGAACTTAGAATTACATCATTAAAAAATCTTTTGTATAGAGACTCATTGATAAAGTTCATGCAAAAAACATTGTATAAGTCATAAGTTGATAAGCCATTTACTACTAAGCGTGATTTATTAGGAGTTGAAATATAATAAGCAGACTCATCAAAATTTGTTGTAAAACACAATTCCGAATACTTATCAATAGGCTCCAAAACACTTTGTTGGAAATAATTTACAGGATACGTATATTCCTTACGCGGGATAAGCTCATTTATATTTTCAGTTTTGTATTTATATTCAACAATGTCTGATTTCGGATCTGCTGACAAGAATGTTTTTAAGTTAGTTTCCATTGAAGTGCATTCTTTCAATAGATCATCAAGCACAGAAGTAATTTTTTCGCGTGTTTCTTTGATAAGTTTCAATTGTACTTTGTAAAATAACCATGCTAATATTTTCTTTTTCAGTTGTCTAATTTTAAAAATTGTTCCAAAATAATATTGCAAAAAGGCAAGAAATATTGGTAATGCAAAAGAACTAACCAACCAGATGTACATACCCGTGCCCTGTTCAAAATATGAAGTGTTGAAAAAGAAGTTTGGGAACAATTTTATTAACGAAAGTGATACAACTGATAATACTAAGCCGAGTAATCCAGACCTTACAATTAAGGATAAAGGAAGAGGATGAAGCTGCATCGCTTTTACAAGCTTTTTAATTAATCCCCTTTCTTCGCCATCTTTTAACTTTTCGGCATCACTTATTTCTTTATCAGATGTACCATACGTGTATTCATCTCTTATTTTTCTATATTCCTTTGAAATAATCTTTGGAATTTTGAGAGGTTCTCGTTCATAGCTTATTTTTGCAAATTCAGTTTTGTCAAGAAGTAGTTCTTTTTCAGCAATTATTTTTTCTTTTACTAAAGAGAGATTGTGTATAAATTGCTTTAAACCGACGGGGGTAGTACCTTCAACATTACAATCGTACCATACACTAAGAGCTAGAGAGTGCAAGGTAACCAAAGAAGAGTTTTTTATGCCTTGTTCTGAATATATTGCTTTTTGCAAATGTGTACGAAACTGTTCTAAAAACCTTAAATCGAGCAAATATGCAGAATTTAAAAGTTTTTGAGGTAAATTGCGTAGTTCATGAATAAAATACTTAGGGATTAGCGAAGCTGATAATAAAGCCCATGGCGAAACAGCGTGTTTAAAAAACTTATTTACATCTTTAAATTCATATTCAAATAACAGTATTGCCTGGTCATAATAATCGGCAGCTTTAATTCTACTTAAATTACCTTCGAAAGATTGCGGTAAAATTTTATCATTCAACCAACAACTATCTTTCTCGTTATTTAGAAATTCATCTAACATGCGTAAACTGAGATGCTTCTCGGCCATTTTACTTTTGGCAACATCATTTTCGAAAACTAAAGAGAATCCCCCCGAAACAAATATGTTTTTATTATTAATAACGTTACCGTATAGCTTATCACCTCCTAGTGCTAAATTAAAAACTGTTTGGCTAGCAAGCGATAATCTTTCGTTCAGTTCTGTTTTTTCTGATACAGAATCAAGATGTAAGTAACCGTTGCTATTTACAGCATTTTTATTGCAGTGATTCTGAAGGACAATAGCATTAAATAAACTCTGTGTAAATAATGGCTTGAGGCTTTCAATTGCGCTTTTGCTATCTTTGGTTCTATAGTCATCAATAATTATTGCATAATATAAAATCGTATAACCACGTAGTCCATTTAACCTTTCCTTAATTTTCGTAATTTTATCATCAAGATTTTTGAAATCAGACAACTTTGCCATCAATATCACAGTCATACGATTTGAAACAAATACCTGATTTGCATCATTCGGATAGGCTTGAGACATGGAGATTGGAAGATTGTTCATATAACTAATCTCAGAAATCTTATCCATTCCCCACCACTTGTGAGCAGGAAAATGGTCAGACACTTCTAAACCTAACTCGTTTTCAGTAAAGGCTTTAAACTGTCGGTTTAGCAAGTCTGAAAAATTCTCATTCTCAATTTCCGATAATTCAGAAAGAATCCATACAGGGCTAATATTAATCATAGACTAGTTTTTAAGAAAAAATTGCTTCAAAATAATCAGTGAAATTATTATTAACTTTAGGGTTATCTCCAAATTCAAAGAAGTTAGTCAAAATGTTCTGAAACTCTTCAACATAACTTTCACTCATAATCTCAGAATGACTTTCTATGTTGAGCTTATCCCAAGCTAATGTAGCGACTTCTATAGTGTTAACATCATCTAAAGAACGAGTTAATTGCGACTTAAAATAAGCTATGGCAGATGAAATTACTTTTTTATTACCTTGATAATTTAATGGATTGCTAACACAATCAACCTCAATTTCAATAGTTTTAGACTTATCAATTGCATATCTTTTTGTAAATGTACTGTAGCTAATATTAAACAATGATATTTGTTTGTTTGTGTCATCAAAACGAATAAACTCTTTATCAAAACCTGACGATGTAATACAGGAACTAATAGCTTTTTGCACATAATCATAAATAAACAACAAACCAAATTTATAAATAAGCTGCTTGGTATTCTCCGGATTATTTGCAAAATCATTATTAATTAATTTATTGCCTCCTTCGCTTAATAATTTAAAAACATTTCCATCAAACTTTTCGCCTCCAAATTCTTTGTGTATAAATGGTGTAGCAACTATTTTATTATCTTTTTTGAGCTTAGTATAATTTTCGTTAAAGTTTGTTTTTAATTGATTAAACAAGAAGTAATCATCTAATGCTATACTGTTGTGAAATGCAATTTTTATAATTCTGTCCTTAAAGAACAAATCATCTATTTTAATATGATTAATGTTAGCTTCATGATAACCAAGATTACTAAGTAAAGTATCCCGATTATTAAATGATCCGGCAAAAACAAAGCGACTAGCATTAATGGGTGTATTTAGTCTAATAAAAGGATATTCAAATCTGTCAAAATAATCAATTGAATAACTCCCTTCATCTATCAAGTCGTAAACAGTCTTATTTATAATACTTTGATACGATTGACTATCTAAAGCATCAAGAGTCACTCTTTCTAACTCTTCTACGAAATTCCCCCTATATTTCTCATTTTTAAATTTGTTATCAAAATTTATAAACTTCTTATTCGGGTTAGTGTCAGTATAAATCTTAGCATTAATTTTTTGATGTTGATTTTTAATATCGAATTGTGCTTCCTGATACCACTTAACAAATTCGCCATCTTCTTTAAAAACAAGATTTTTACCAACAATACCTATTATATCATCTACACTAGGTACTATAGCCGAGGATTGGTTTTTCTTTCTTTCCTGTAAATCAGTTATTATTTCTGACTGTTCATCTTTTAGCTTAGTACGAAGTAAAACCAATTCTTTAACTAGCTTCTCCAGATATTCTTTAAACAAATCAAGATATCCATTATTATTGTTGTTTTCGCTTCCTTTAGAAAGATGATAACAGAAATACTTCATCATTTTCGACTCAACAGTATTTACAACGTCAAATGATTTCTCATCAAAATTAAGTTTATTATTAGTATCCCAAATATTATAGAAATGGTTATCCGCTTTTTTAACTGCATTAATTAGCGAATATAACGAATGTTCTGATAGCTTTGATTCATGCAATGTGTATAGATATTTCTTTACATCATCGCATAATGCATCTAAAGATTTTTTGTTTTCAGATAACTGTGATAAGAACTCTTTTATTTTTGGTTCTTTTGCTTCAGGGAATTTTTTATTAAAATCTAAAAGTTTTAAAACATTTGCTAATTCCAATTTTTCTTCTTTTGAAGAACCTTTAGGAGGAATAATTATTGCTTTTCTTTCAAAATCATTGTATAGTTTTTCTATATAAACTTGAATCTCTTGATATAAGTCTTCTGAGAAATCGTCTAAGGTTCCTATAACCGAATCAAGTGTATCTTCTTTAAGACGGGCTTTAGTATATCTTGCAAAATATTCGTTAGCACTTTTAATGACCAATATTCCATAAGAACCAAAATAATTGATATATTCACGATTCAAATCAGGGGCTGTATTTGTTAAAGCAGAATCTAAAAGCTCTTGGATTTTAGCGTTATTTCCATCAACAATATTATCATCGCCATACACATCTCTACCAAGTGTAAATGAAAATAAAAATTCACTGATAGTTTCGTACAAATACCGTTGGGTAAATTGGAAATTAATATTCAAATCATCTATGAGTATCGCTTTCTGAAATGGCTGCCATGCGGTAGAAGGGCTTTTACTGCTTACTTCTCCATTAAAATAGTTAAAAAATTGATCCGGCAAATGAGTTTGCTGACCAATTTTAACTAAAGCATTTGTTTCTTGAATAAAAGCATATCCATTTAGCTTATATTTGTTTACAAGATCCTTATCATTGACTTTTAAAAATAAATTAGGCATAAGCAGTACACCGCAGACATCTAAATTGCCATTCATACCTTTATCATCAATATAATAACGCCACATAGTATATAGGAAGTCATATAAAATGCCACTACCTGTTCCTCCTGCTGTACCAGACACAACATAGATTTTAAGAGAATTTAGATTATTGTCATTATTTTTTATTGCAAGTTGGTTATCGATTATAAAACCATCAAGAAGTCTTGTTATAACATCTTTAGCTCCAGGGTGCAAATAAAAACCCATGCGAGTTAACTGCCTTATTCCTTTTGCTCCTGCTTTTAGGTCAACTTGTGGAATACTAATATTTTCACCATCGAACCAGATATTAATCTGTTTTTTCTGTTCTACTGTTTTGTAATAATCAACAACTTTAAACTTGCTCAAATCAATTACAAATGTATTCTGTTTTTTAATTACCGGATTAATCGATGTTTCATCCGTATCCACATACAAATAATAATTACTATCATTTCCTCCTTTAGCGCTTGCATAATTTTCACAATATTCCTGAAGTTTCGAAACCGATTTGTAACCAGTGCCTCCAAGGGCGATGAATAGATTTGCCATAATTCTAATGTTTTTATATTAATTATTTAAGTTATGATTATTCAAAATTTTATAACCGTTGGCTTCGTTGTCTTTTCCTGCAAAATCTTTATTTAAAAAATTTGTTGCAACTATTTTACCTTCTTCTCTCCCTTATAAAAGAACAAATTAATATTTGATAAATTTTCAGATACTATAATGTTTTTTAATAATGGAATTATATATGTTTTTTTCTTTTTCTGGATAGTATTATCAAACACTACTGATGGATCCTTAGATTTCACACTAAAACATAATCGGTGCTTAATGAATAAGCAAAAAGGGTCAGCTCTCGATACAAAAACCTTAATCTCGATTTCGTCGGTTGTATTCAAATTAAAGTTCGCAGCATTACTCTTGGATATTAGATAAACTTTTTTATCTCCCATTTTTATTGGCTCACTATCGTTGATTCTTACAATGTAATTCTTGAGTTTTCGTGGCAAAATCGTGTTAATAATAATTAGGACAATAAATAGAATCGCAACAAAAACAACAACAAAGAACAACCAAAGAGGCCAAGCAATTACAAGGCCTTTGTTTGCTTTAATGTTTTGTTTGTAATTTAATAAATCTTCGGCAGTAACTTCATCAAAGTTATCTGAGTCGCCTTGTTTTAAAGAAACAACAGCATATAACTTTTCAATTTCCTGAAATGCTTTGGTAATAAAAACGCCCTGAACCTCTGCATTTAGCTCTGCATTTCTCACAATTGGATTTCCAACATTTTGGTATTTAATCTTTCCTAATTTGCCTTTAGGCTTGTCTTGTTTAATTTCAAAACCAACAAAATCACATTCAGACGCAGGAACTGTTTTAATTTTATTGATTTCTGTAAGTTTTAGTCCGGAAATATAATAAGGCAAGTAATCTAAAATGGCTTTTATTTCAACAACTGCGTTAAGCGAAATTGTAGCGTTAAGATTTAATAATTCATTATCATGTATATCTTTCATATCTCTTTTTACAAAACTCCATAAGTTTTGCTCCATAATTTTTGAAGATCTATCTGTAAACCAAAATTGCAAAGTATTTGCTTCAAATTCAATAACATTTAATCCGGGAAAAACTTTGCGTACTTCTGGTAATTCACGACCTGAGTCGTTAAAAAGAGGTAATTTAAGAGCAAATGCTTCAATCATCGAAAATTGCTTTATTTTGCTAAAATTGTCGGACAAATTACCCCAATCTACTTTGTTGTAAGGGCTGTTACCAATAGGATCGTTATCAAAATCGGTAAATATAAAAAGGTATTTAATCTCTGAAGTTGATGAGCAAGCCTCTATTAGATAACTTATAGCCCCTTTCAAATCAGTATAAGCTTCATTTGCTTTTAATTCACTGATGGTTGAATTAATTTGCACTCTGCTTGATGCATTTACATATGTAGGTAACTGAATTGCCCTAACATCTGTGCCGAAACCTATAATAGAAATCTTGCTGCTATCAGGAATGGCATTAACAAATTGAATAAGCCCTGACTTAACTTGATCAAAATAACTAGTAACCGTTCCGGTTGGCTTTTTATTCATCGAACTAGATAAATCAATGGCAACTATGTATTCCGCTTTAACATTTTGTAACTCATCGGAATAAAATCTAGTCAATTCAGGATATTTCTCCTTTAGAAGACTAATCTCATCTTGAGCACTGCAATACGAAACCGCAAATAAAACAGAAATAATAGCAAAAACAGAAATGTATAATCTAATCTTTTTCATAACCTATTTAATTTTAGATTACAATATTATATAAAAAAAATTAAAAAATATTGTTTTTTGTCATAATAGTAAATCTATATTGTCTTTATCATTGAAAAGTGTATTTAATAGTTCAAAACTGAAGATTTATACTATTAGCTTTTTAGCTTATTCAGGTATCCTATATACCGTTTTAACGGGGATTGCTATGTACTGTGTTTTAAACCATGCAGGATACTTTACAAGTTCTAAAGTGTGGTTGATATTTTTTATTGCTGTCGTTCTTACATCTTTGCAATTTTGCATTTATTATTTGTTTACAAGCTTAATTTGTGTTAAAAAACAGATAGCGAGGCAATCAAAATGGGAACTACTAATGAATATATTGCTTGTTTCTTCAGTTTTCTTAGTTTATTGTTTTTTAACTTAGTACATGACAAAACTTTAATGTGTTGATATTCAGGTGATAATGTTAATAACTTTGCAATAAAATACTTGGCAAAAACCTTGATAATCATTAACTTACGATAAAATCACAACAAATTATTGTAA